>JGI24021J15306_10000435_pt1 | contig 31151 bp, 15 predicted proteins | sample Ectturendosymbi1_FD_15306 | JGI IMG/M metagenome (IMG submission 15306)
GCTGAGTGAGTTTCAGCTCTTTACAGCCACCTGGCGCTTAGCCCCCTCTAACCATAACGTGGGTTCAGCCTGCCCATGCCATCTCACACTAACCATAACGTCGGGTCTGCTGAATCCGAAACCACTACCTTTGCAAAATCGAAAAGAGCGCGGATGACCGCAAGCGCAAGTTTAAAATGTTACACAAAAAAATGAAGCTACTGAGGCGTGGAGAGCGCTCCGACCCGTGCTTACGTGGGTGAACTCATTTGACCCGGGTCTGCCAGACCTGCGATAGCATTTCAGGGAGTAAGTAAATTTTAAGTTTATTTGCTGATTTACCAGATATCCCATTTATATTTTGATTATATTACCTGACAATATCTATAATGATGTGAAGTAACATTGTTACAAGATATACCCGACGGTATGGCGCATCTCTACTCACGTTTGGAAAAATTGGCGCTTGGTGTGCAAAAGGTTGGCCACACTTGATCTAGGACATAGGTTCTCAAAGTGGGGTCCGCGGACCCCCAGGTGGGGTGAAAAAATTGGCGTTTGGGGGTCCGTCAAGTGACAAAAATTCAAGAAATTAAGAGCGACGAACAGTTTGAAATACGTCCGCAGTGAAGCAATAATACTTAACCCCTCCTTTGGCTATTTGCTGTTTTGTATTCCTGAGTACGTAGTCCAACTAATTTGGATGTTTTGGGCATAAGCGTCACGGTTCTTTGAAAGGTCATTGTTACGTAACTGAAGTTGTTTGCCAATCGTGTTGTCATTTTACAACTACACAAGTCAACAGAACGATAGAAAGACAAGGTAGCAATCTCTTAATATAAGTACATGTTAGCTATAACCAGGGCTACCGTATTTTTTGCAAGATTTGTCCTTAGTATGAAGGGGACTGGTTCAGAAAACTTCATTGTACTTACTTCTAAGAAATGTACTTAGTTTGGACTTGCGTCCTTATTTTATCTTATTTTCAACAATAATGTCAGAACGCGACTTGAAGCAACAAATGATTTAGAATTTTATTTTTACTTTCCTGGCCAAAAGTTTAGGTCCACCGCGTAAAAAGTGCAATTTTATGTTGACAGGTTGTATGTGGCTGCCGTATTGATTTGATAGCCTGTTACAATCACTTTTATTTGCTCACAAAAGGCATGAAGACAATCTCATACATGACTTTTAAGCTTACGCTGACGTTTGAATAAAAAATATGCCATTGTCGTTTTGTCCTGGTCGTCCTCATTTTTGAGTCCAAATCGATGGTAGCTCTGGCTGTAACCAAAAGAAGCAAGAACAGGTAGTGCAAGCAAAGACAGCTGGACGGATGAGAGATCCGTTTTTAACGGACCTAAACAAAATTAATGACGAAGAAGATTTTAAAGAAACTCTCAGATTTGCATGCCAATAGTGGAGCTAAGATAAAATTCTCTTTAATTTCGCTGTCTTGTTTCTGGGCTTCTCAGCTAAGAACGTGCAGTACAGTGGCTTATGATGGCATCGAAAGATAAGTCCTTCTTTCATCACTACGTATCAATGCAGTCCCGTCGCCACAGGGGGCTTTGTTTGGCTTAGCCTCCCAACCTGAAATATGATACACTACAAACCAGAGGAGTTTTTATACATTTTAAGAATGTTAAGCCGCCCTGCACAAACGTAAAGCCCCCTATTGAAGACTTTCTGGCGACAGTTTTGCATCAGCATGAGGCTGGTTTTTCAAGTTTTGTTAAAATCAAACCGAAATATCGAAACAGAATGGATGTTCGACTAGTTTTATCTGTCCAAAATCAAACCAGGAATATCATTGGTTGTAGGAAAATGTTATCAGGAGCATAAACGTCGCTGAACTTCAGATGAGTCTGTTTTGGAGACAACAGCATGAGTAAAAGACCTGTGCATTTTGTTCATGTGTAGCCAGCAGTCTGTTGTTTATTCATTGTTTACAGTATTAGGGGTTCCGCAAAAAATAAATAAATGACTTAGGTGTCCGCGAGATAAAAATTTTGAGAACCGCTGATCTAGGATGTTCTTGTAATTTAGGTGTTTTTTGCAACAAAGGCATAGCAATACAGCAATACCACAAAAGGTTTAGACTTTTTTTCTGGCGTTTTTTCATAACCGATTTTACCCTTTTTCTGGCCCTTTGTGCACTTTTTGGCTTTTTATTGAAATTTTCATGCGGAAACCTTGACGATAACCAACATTGTGGCGTTCGCGAATGTCTGAGGTTTGACGTGTATGGGGAACTTCGCCGATTGTTACGACACCAGACTGTGTCAAACCTGTGCTAGATTATTTTACACGATTACTGTAACGGCGGTTACTGGTGTACAGTGGATAATATTTTTATGAACTTGATGTTCAAATACATTAGGTATTCATTTAACAAATTAACTTGATATAAGACAAATCGTAATTATCTACGCCATGTGCAACGGGGAGCACAATTCCAGGTGCGTCAAATCACTTGGGGCCTCCGAAAAGTCCCAACAATGATCCAAGTACTTTTTCAATGCNGTAGATTTATTCCCAAAANACCTTAAATTCAAAAATGGGGGCGCCAAACTTGTTTCTTGCCACGGGCCCCATCAAGCCCCGGTACGCCCCTGGCCATATGTAGGCTACAATGGAAAAACGATCATTTTTAGGTAAAGGGCCTTGCCTATACGACGCACCGGCAATTTTATTTGTGCAGAGAAACTTTTTGGTTACGTTTGCCAAGTACAGTCAAAAGGCAATTTTGCAAAAAGGTCGTGACACGGTTGACATAACAGGATGGCGTCATCATACGGAAACACTTCTCTTAAACTTCTTCAGCTATAAGCTCGGGGGCGCTGTAAATGGATCTGGATCTTACATATGGCGTCGGATTGGCTTGCTCCAGCCCTTGATTAGATAGATTATATCTCATAGATTTGATAGATTATGCCTGATAGGTTAGACAGATTATATCTCATAGATTAGACAGATTACATCTCATAGATTAAATCAGATAGATTGTATGTGATAGATTACATAGATTAGACTTTCTGGTATGTAAGGAAGATTATCTGATACATCAGATAGATTCTGGAAGAAAATTCGAAATACTCCAATTAGGATTTGCAAATATCTGGCTACAAGAAACGTTTCAATAACTTCAAGTTAAAATACTACTTTAGCAGAGTATGTTGCCGACAGACTAAAACGTTTTAATCGTATGGTCTGTTCGGAGAGACCTTTTTTGCCTTGCTCAGTGTGATGATGACGATAATTATATAATCAGTCATTGAATGCATTCCAAGCGTCGATGCTCTGGCCTCGTGGTATGGAGGTCATTGGCGCCAAGCACTATTTCGAGTGGCTGTCTTGGTGCGACGTGACATCACCGATTTTTGTGCAACACATAAAGAAAGTTTCTTTATCTGACATATATATTTCAATATTATCTTGAATGAAGTTGTTTTTCTTTGATTCGGTCTGTTCACTTAAATTTATTAAAAACAAATTTGTAGAAACGGCATCTAAAGAAAATATGTTGACAGAAGCTTGAATAGAGACTGATGCTAATTCTGATTCAGCTTCGAAGGCAATGAAGCATTGGACATGAACGTTTGACAGTGTCATAACCGAAGTCACAGACGAACGACCAGAAAACAATCATGCCACAGACGAACTTCGACTTTTAACTACTTTATCTTCAGCTTCTATCTTCACGTTTATCGCAAAATGTCGTACAATCGAGACAGTTATTGAAGTGCTGTTTTTGAAACACCGAACCAATACTTGCTCCCGCAACAAAATGTTGGCGAATCGTTAAATGAGCTCTTTCAGAAGTGTTGCAACTGAACAAGAACTTCCAAGGCAAAGACGCTAACTAATAGCATTGCGGACAGGAATTATGAAGAGAAGCTTCCATCAACGGTTTTCTGTCACCTGCTATTCGTTGACTTCTATTAAAAACAGGGACGCAGGAACAGCAGTAAGGCGGGCGGAAGGGGCAGTACAAGAGTTAAGAGCAATGCAAACTTATAAAAAACAGACAAACAGTTATCGATTTTGCTTGTTTCTGGTCAGCAAAGTTGCTGCCCTCAAAAATAATACCAAAAATTATCTAAACCTATATGAAGTTTCTGGGTGCGCGAATAGCTGTAATAAATTTGTTTCAAGTATATCCGGATAAACCATGAAATTACGTATGATGCGTTTATAAAAACATCTCCGCCCCCGTTTCCCCCCTTATGAAAGGGCAGTGGAGGCAATACCCCCGTCATGCGCCCCCTCTCCAGCGACCCTGATTAGAAAACAAAACGCTTGATCTTTGAAACCGCGTTTGATCAAGCTAATGCACTAGACGATGCTCACAAAAATTCTCTTGTTAGCAATGTGAAATCTACGGCGAAAATATCAGGAGCCGTAGAAAAGCAAGGGAGCTCTTTTTCGAATATTTCGCAAATGTTCCGCACTCCCAACTTTATCCAATCTAAACGTGAAATTGGATTTGCGAAGCACTTCAGCAGCGCTTGACAGAAAAATGCGATTCCTGTGGATATAATCTCCACCCAAAACATTCTGTCCCGTGAGAAATGTACAATCTAATATATACAAGAGCGTTGGACTTTAGAAGTCTATAAAGGTAAAGGTAGTTAACACTTTTGCATTTTACACCATTCCTACCGAAAGGATAGCTTCCGTGTCCAACCACTTAATCAATTGCTTCTCTTCCTATCGCACTATGTAAAAAAGAACTTTAGTGCTTGATTTGATTCGAGTAATCAAGTTCGACCCTATTTTTAATTAAAGGTAGTTTAGTTTAAGTCGATTTTAATCTGCATCATCAACAGTCTGTTCTGCAACAGCTACTCTGTTCAATCTGATTTCTTACGCAAAGTCCAAACCGTTTTTACTTTAGATTAGCTGTTTTCTCGTTGAACATTAGCTACTACCAAAAAGTGTAGAGTAGAAAGTGTCNTTCCTGCACGCAATATGAACTGAGTTACACTTCTCAGCACAAAAAATATNTGACTGACGGTCTAAACATTTGTAAATGAAATCTTTTCTGAGCATAGTAATTCTAGAAGTAAATATTCGGATATTGAAAGGAAACAAAGTTATGNAGGTGTAACCACAGTTTTTAAAATTTTNTTTCTTTTTGCAAAGTGACAGTGAGATATTTTGCTGTTTTACAAAAACAAAGTCAAGGCAATTGCTATTTTTTCACTGTTGATGCTTTTTGTTACGGGATTGCGTATGACATTAATTGGATTCATTTAATTTTTTGGTACCTGGCCTCTCTAGAAATGAGGCAACTCGTTTGAGACAATGCCTTGTCACAGCGGAGGCACGCCAACACAAATCTGATTCAATGCATGGTACCAACAAATCATGTGAATTTAGTGTAAGGTAACACTGTATTCTTCTGATGTGTGGACAAGACAGCACTACTTTTTTAATAATTTTGAGGCATTGCGCAAAGTAAAATTTACCAATTTACGTTTGTTTTTAATGCATAAAACACTGATTTTACTCATTTGAAGTGAAGCTTTCATCAAAGATTTCAAGGTTTTGTGCAGTGCACCGCAACAGGTCGTATGTAGCTTTGTTCAACAGTACGGTGTACAAAATTAGTAACACTTTACAATATGTCACATGTGATGTCAGAACGTACGTTAAACACAGTGTTTTACTGCAATACACTAACGTCATCGACGTCTTTCGAGTCTCAGTCATTCGTTCAGCTAAGGCCGTGTGCAATGAACGCACCGCTTCATGTGCAGATGTGTGCGTACTCAAGGGCACTGAGCTCACCGTACAAGGTGTAGACACACCAGACGCACCGCACTATAAGCATGCCGTGTGCATACAGCTTAAGAAATCGACGGAAAGTCAAGACAGCAACGCATCTTTTCAGGTAAAGTCCGCGTACTTGTGACGCATTTCTTGTGGAAAACCCGTTTGTGGCGAAGCCATAAAATGTCGTTGTTTTTATTCAAACAGCTGGAGAGCGAAGCGCACGCATGTTGGATAAAACGGTTCTGTACTGAAAATTTCGATCATGATCATAACTTCAAGAAAATATTTTTGAGGAATGTACCTGATTTTGAGGGAAAGGGGCGAAAAACCCATAATTGAAGGAGTATTTTTGTCTTTTTTGCCTTTGAAAGGTCTGTCGTTCCAATTCAAAACACAAGAAACACCTCAAAATTGCCGGAGGTTGCCTTTGGTGTCTTACAACATCCTACGAATGTCAAATGAAATTTTAAGAAAAAAAAGCCATGGAATTTTTAACTAAGTGCGGGTAAAATGTTTGCAAATTGTCGACAAACATTTGTCAGAAAGTTGCCGCTTTTTAAACTATTTTTGATTTCCTTTCAATGCTGCATTCTGAAAACCGCTAATAGCCGAGGGTAAAGCTGAAAATCAATCAATTGAAATTTTTTAGGATTAGAAAATAATGCTTTCTTTCACACAAATATTTTCCCCAAAATCAACGTGAGCTACTTTGGATGGCATTATTTGTGAGCTGGTTTTCTTACAAGTAATCCAAGCCGAAAAACCGCGTGTGAAAAACTAACAAACATAAGCTTAAAAAAATATTTCAAATATGTCCGAAAATCGCCAGAAAATCGCTTCCGAAATATCACAAATTTGCACTTTTATTAATTTTCAAATATGAAGATACTTTTTTAATCTCGTCGGAAACATCTGTCTACGGCATCCGAGGATGTTTCTACTGACTTGCTAACGCAAAGCGTTCGCGAATAAAGCCGGAAACAAAATTAAAAAACAGAATTCTGGCTTCCTCGGACCTTAAACGGGTTTTCACCTGTGATTGAAAATGGATTATCCAAAATGCGAGATATTTCGAAACAAACCACAAGTCTTGGTTAGCAGTAAGTGACACATATCCCTATCAATTCTCTTTGTAACAATCGCAGGTGTTGACCTGTTGCATTGTGAGTGCAGCAGGCCTGAGATTTGGGTATCGGACAAATATGCTACAGTACAATTGCCCTTTATAACAACGACGTTTCTTTTTTCACTCAGATTGAACCTTCTTTCTCAGCAGTTGGCAAAAGCTGTTACGAAAAGCACATCCAAAACACTATCAAGTAAAATGGTATTTTGTGCTCTTTTGAATATTTTTAAAAATACCGATTATCTGAATCAGTGGTCCTCAACCACAACTACTCTAGGTGCTCTTCTTTACTGCTTTCAAAATTGGCGAGCATGCATGAAGCAGAAACGAAAATTGAAGATAAGGAATGAGGTCGCCTGCAGTTTACTTGGTCACGCTCGCTTTATTTCTGAGTGTCGTTTACCAAAAAGCATTCTTTGTGGTGAATTGAGAGCAAGCAAATGTTGTCCTGAGCTTCCTTCGTTTCAGAAATTTACTGAAAAGAGACAAGTTAAAATTTTCATCTCCAACAGGGAAACATGTGCACAACTCGTCTGACTTGGCGGGTACTCTTTCAGCAAGGCTCCCTGTAACTTGACTTAACACCATTTCTCTCAAAGCGATCATCATTTTTTGTAGAGTTTATTGCATGCACTGCTAAGTTGCGCTGGCCAGGCGTGAAAGTACAGATCAAAGATCTTGTTGCTATACAAAATCATGCCTTGTTTTCGACTTGTGTGCTTCTAACGTTAATTGTTCGTTTTCATTGCAAAGGACGCAAATTCGAAGTGTGTACGCACATATGGGATAAAACAATAGGTCACAAATTCCCACGACCATACTTGGCAATTTATAGTATTTACGCAGCCTACTCGACAAAACTTATTTAGATTTCAAATTTTCTGGAGATTGTTTTTCAATTTTGGACACCAGCACACCCCATTTCATAGTGCTTCTTGCTTGCAAAATAAAATTTTAGTTTTTTGTGGCGTATGTTCTGTCACCAATTGTACTGACATACAGCTAGAACTTAATAGGTTTGTATCAACAGTATGTTTCAGGTTTCGATCTGTCATTTATCATAGTTTGTCGAAAACTTAAAAGATCAAGAGGGTTGGCAAGACTAGGTTACGTAATCTTTGCCGTTGTTTTTTGCAGTTCAAAAATACGCATTTGCAAACTTGGAGCGTTTTTTGATAATGGAAACGGAGTTTCATCTACGTTTGGATGAGAATCCATCGCCTTTCTTCTTTCATTCAAGATTAGTTGCTAAAGCCGCGTAGGAGATCTTACTTGAAAAACAGTCCAATAAAAAATGTTTTGGAACACGTTCAGCGAAACTAAACACCAGAGCAGTACCGAAACTCTACCTCAGACATTACAAGCAACCGCAACTATTTTCAGGCCAACTATGAACTTAACCGTTGAGCAATAAGTCGTTCAACGTAAGGAGAAATATACATGGATTGCAAGTTATGTCTGTGAGTTAGTTCATGGCTTTGAGGAATTCCTTTCGAGAGATTAAACGCGATAAAAGTCACTGAAGAGATTTTTTCAAACGTATACGTTGTGAAAGTTTTCAGGAGACCCACGTTTGTGGCACAAGTTAAGATCTGAATTACCGGGAAACCTCGTGAAAAACAACTTTTTACATTTTTCCGAACTGCTACATAAAACAATTTAGGTTTCTAGTTTCAACCAACATAATGAACTCTTACTGAACATGCCCAAACAGCCTTCTAACAAAAAGATTCAGGTTTGTGCCCTTTATTATAACTATATCAACTAAGAAATTTTTGGGCTGTGGAACTTATCGGTAATCTTTAAATCGCCACGTCATCAGATTGCATTTTAAATTCCAAGTCATTTCATGTCTCTGCATTCTCTTCCTATATGCAAGGCTAGAGCGAAGAATTCTGAGGGCCAATTAAAAGCTTGCTGATGAGTTCTCAGCACAGCAAGCGCAACAGATTTATGACTTTCTGTGTCACGCTGTAAGCTACACTTTAGTCCACTTGGACTTATTGCATAGATGTGGCCCTAGTCGTAAACAAACAAAACTTGCGAAACACGTTTCACAAGTACGAGAATTTCATATCTAAACTAGTCATACTACCAGGGCCGGCCTTTAGCCGATTGGACCGATTGCTTGCAATCGGGCCCCGCGCTGCGCCTACTAACCTCCGCAAACTTACACTTTCTAGTGAAGCTGTTTGTGTGGCGCCACCGCGGGGTCCACAGTATTTCTAAAGCATGAGGGTCGTTGCCAACGAACTCAACGTGAACTGCGCGGTTTTCACCACCCTTAATCATCATAATTCGTTCTGTAATCGTAACGATGTTTTCGGTAATGTGTAGTTTTCGATAATGTGTAGACCGGATTTTTCAATAGCAGCTCGTTAAGGCAGAGAGCGTTTAAGTTTTGAAGCTGTTTTCTGTTTCAATGACAAGCGTTTCGCATTTGGTAGGTCAAAATTCAGTAGTTTCTGGAAGATACGGTTCGATAGTTGTTGCTGTTTCAATGGTTGCAGCTACTTGTCTTCTGAAGGTTATTTGCAAATGTAGTTGTAAATGTGTGTAGCTGAGTCAGTCTTTTAATAACGTTATTCATATTTCCTCTCGTAGAGATCTGATGAAGCAACCTGAGATTAGCGAAAACGTTTAAAATAAACCTAGTTTTAATTATGCCAAGTGAATGATTATTACAGGTGTGAAAAAATAACGGTTGCTTAAAAAGTAACAGAAAATTTCTTTAACGAATATTAACAGTTACGCCATTTCCAAGTAACGGAAGTTACAGTTAGCTTCAAGCGAGTAAGCCTCACGATGTTCTTGGGGTGAAAGTTGCGTCATGTACTACCGATGGAAAAATTATGGCAATTGTGGCATCAATTTCACACAGATCAAGTAGTGTGGCTAATTTTATTTAACACATATCCAGTTGGACTGCCGTACCGCGCGAGAAGCACTTTGCCAGAGAAGAGGTATTGCGTGTAGTAACTCTTGGATTTGTTGGGTCTTACGCAGATGTCCGTTGAAGGCTCTGTTGGAGAGGTGAAACTGGGGGCATGAGAGCCCCGTTGTTTGGCATCGCCCCTTCGGGCCTCACTCTTTCACGTCACCGATTTCTATCGTGATGCCCCCCTTAAATTTCTGCACACCCAACTGAGTGGGGCCCTGCAAAAGTGCTTCCAATCGAGCCCCGCACTTGCTGAGGCCGGCCCTGCATACTACCAGTGGAAGTGTCCAAAAAAGCAAGATGCCAAAGTGAACAAAAATACAATGCCACGCTTCTCTTTGATCAATTTATTTATTAATACGCAACTAAAATGACAGAAGCAAGGCGATGATGACATAAAAGGCAAAAAGTGAAACTTTGCCAGATGTAACTATCGAGCTTGAACAGTGGAATCATGAAAGTTCGGAATAATTCTTCCACTCATCTATGAAAAGCAAGTATAGATTTTAAAAATCGATTGGCAGAAACGTTGTAAAAGGATTTGCTAAGAATGTCTATTTCATGTCCTGTGGGTGTTTAGCAGAATGTATTGCTTGTGAATACTTTATTGAATATCGTGTCATTTTCTTCGAACATTATCAGCAGCGATTATCTGCAGAAAGAAGTTAGTAACTCAACAGCTTTCAAGGCTGCGCACAGTGTATGGCACCGGTTGCGTTGTGCATGCAACAGGTATAGGCTACATGGTCAAAAGCCATTGGCATCGCTAACTGTTCTACAGTGGGCCGCAACGTGAATTTCCTGTTTTTCAATTTGAATTGAGTCATCTTCATTGGCAGCAGGCAAAAGCTGCCGCGTAATTTGAAAAGCAAAAGTAAAAACATTATCAAACAGTTTGGTGCTTTTCACGGTATTGCATCCAAGACGGTATCAATTTTTTCACCTCAGTGAGGACTTTCCAAACTAATTAAAATTTTAATCAGACACAAGCGTTTTGTTAAAGCAGCCAAAGAGTTTATTAGTTCAGTGAAAGCTGTTTACGACTTGACTGCAAATGCAACGTGAGTTCGTTACGTTACTTGATATCGTGTTTGATTCTTTTTTAAAATTTCACAGAACAATTGTCAGGAAATACAACATGGATACGTTTGACGTCAACCTCCCCTGACATCTGACTCTCCTACTCCAGATTTTTTAAGGAAAGACACAACTATTCACAAAACTATCAGACCACAGAAAAAACACATAACCATGTAAAATAGGCTTTGGTATGAAGAAAAAGAAACTGGCTAAAACTGATGAACTCCAGTATAATAATAATAATAATAAGGGTGCTTATTATCCTTGCAAGGGTAACCATTCGTAAAAATGAACTATACTTCATCCAATCAGAAATACTGTTTAACTACGCTTCATCCACAAGGAAATCGTGATTAACTGCGCTTGTTAATCCTGTGCAGCTTCATAATCTAACCGCAGGTGCTGCTCATACCTTGAAGCTTTTAAAGATTTTGATCACTCTGCTCAGCAGAGTATGAATCCAATTGGAGTTTATTTGTTCGTTACACTTGTGAGACATGATTTCTNCAAGATTTATTTCTTCTACCTCCAAATAGATATCATAATTCTTACAAGCATTAGATGGATCGGAAGCGGAGAAAATTGCTTATAAAATCCCCGCCAAATAATCAGTATAAGCTCCGTTGTGAATAGCTGACGCATTAACGTTCTTTTTCCTGCATACTTCACCGCTTTTGGTAGCATTAGAACTTGCTGAAATCTACGAATTCCGCCACTTGTTCCCCAAAATGGCGTCTCGTAAATGATTCACACGAATAATCATGTGAGCAGCAAATAAGGAGATACAGATTTTAAACTCCCGCATTTCAGCAAGTGCGCTATACACTGCAAAGTTTTTCATTTTCTGAATGCAATACATTTGAAAATTTTCTGAACTAGATACATTTAGAAAACCACAGAAAGACTAAAAGACTGCATCAATGATCACTGGCCGTATATTTGCAACTATGTTCTTCCGAAATGAGTTTTTGTGGCGCTATTACAACTCAGAATTTTCGTGTTTTCAACCTAAACGTCTGCCGTGAAACCACAAAATTGCTTAGTGTTTCTGTAGTATATTCCACACATGCATCTAAGAAAACTTTTAAGGACGAAGAGGCTTGGAAAAACGAATACACGCGATTACGGATAGTTATCGTCATTGTGTCGTAGTAAATTTACAGGACTGAAGATGCGCAATTGATGCGAAATCGATTTCCTAGTAAAGCAGTTTGTGAGCAGATTCAGCTACTTTTTCCTTGTGGTACCTTGTCGTTTAATGTGCCGCAGTGATGCGAAAGATGGGCTTCGGAGGTGGATCGCCACCTAGTTGTTTGTCCTTTTTCAAAGCAAGGTGACACTCAATCAGGATATTCTTGAGTAAGAGCCGTACAAAATGGATGTGTACCCAATTGAGAAAGAAGGAATTTCTTCAATTTATGCTTTTGCGGTAGGGGCGCCTGAGGAAAGGTATAAAGTGAAGTGGGCGTGAGGCACCATCTCTCCGTCCACCTGACAACAATCCATATTTTAGTGATGTACGCGTTAAGTATTTCCTTCTGATGCGGAATAACTTACATCATTTTTGGCCAAATTTTTATGCGTTCTCTATGCAAGTGTTTCTGAAAAAACGTTTTTTATAATAATGCATTAAGGATAATGACGTTTAGTAATTACAGTTGTCATGTTACACCTTTATATAAAAATCTTAATGTATTGAAAAAAATGATATCTATTGACTTGAATCAGTAAAATTTATGCATAAACTACATCACGGTGCGCTGCCCAAAATCTACAATTTTTTCAAAATATTTCTAATGTTCATTCTTACCAAACCAGATTCGCTGACAACCAAAATTATTTTATACAAGCACTCTATGCAACGTATCTGTGCGAAATTGTGGAAAAAGTTGCGCTCTGGAAAGAATTCCAACAGAGTCAGAAAACCTTGCCACATGTCACATTCTCTAAGCATTATCAGAATCATCTCTTAAATTATGAATAGGCTTGTTTTTACGAAACCATATATAGCTATAACCCTTTTTATGGTAACACCTGTCTTCTCCAATATTGTAAGGATTTTGTGTGCTTGTATTTTTCTCTTTTGTCAAATGTGTACTTTGCAAATTTGTTTTTTTTTGCGTTGCGACATTTATAATATACTTATGCACTGGCGCACTATGTTTGTTTTAATACATTTTTGGGGCGCCTCGAATAGATAACTTTAGTTTTTTTTCGGCGTCCTGGTTACGGGTACTTTCTAGCAGTGTTTGCTTTCGCGTACTATGTTGTATCGTAATAAATAAACTTCTTATTATTTTATATGAATACCATTCGTGCTATTTTTCCTCATTTGAATCTATGTGTTGAGCATTTCAAAGTGGAAGGCTTTCAATGCTTAGTGAATTAACTTTTTTATGTTAACATGGAAGCTAGCATTTCGTTCTGCTGTTGCTTCAGCAAAATCGTAATGTTAGGTTATACATATTTTGATGCGACCCATTCGATCTCATCAGACGTTTGTGCATCGCTGACAGTCCACAGCCAGTAATAGGTAATAAAACGTTTCCCACAACTCCTCCGTCAAGCTCAAAAACACCTTCGGTTTTCGTATCGTTCTACTAAAGTTCAACAATACTTGACATCTTAGGTGAAGGCGAGAAATAAACAACAACATTAGTTATGTTTTTTTTCTATGGGAATTGACAGGCTTGCCAATACTTCGGTTTCTGTAACACTTTTTTCTATCTCGAAAATGAACACGAATTTGGAGTAATTTTAATTTGATTTAATTTTTCATTTAATTTAATTTTTTGAAACAGACACGAAGTCCATAGTACAAGTACACACTGCCTGCACAACGCGGATTGATAAAAAGAGACACAACAGAACGTTTTACAACTGCGTTGGAAGCACAACCACAGGGTTACAAACACTTTTTAACACTATNGTTCGNTAACCCGTAACACTTGGTACAAAACTGCTTCCAGAGAAGGACACTGAGTCCAACCCTGGTCAAGGTCAGGTAAGGTACGAATGTGTTGTGGCATGCACAGGCCCTTAAACGAACAAGCACTGTAACTTCCGAGCACTCAGTCACAAAAGTAAAAAGCGGTTGTGGCAAGTGAACGGTGTCTTGTTTATTCCCACAATATTGCAAAGAATCAAACATTTTCAAACACGAACCTATATTTTACTGCCTAATTTTTCCTGTTACTTTTGCACAAGGAGGTTTTGAATCAAAGTTGTTTGATCGTGCGACTGACGTCGATCGTCAACCTTTATTTAAACCAGCGTATTTATGTGATATTAAAAGTGGAGCATGCGACTGCGACGTATCTAATGCATAGGTCAAAATGTTTACACACTGGTTGACTTTGCACGAGTTTCAGCAACATTACTCTCCACGTAGTTTTCCAAAATTATTTCGACGTATATTTTTGCAATTTGTATCAATCGCGCTTACTAATTAAGAGTCATGCTTTGCCACCACCTATATGTAGATGGTGCGAACAAAACAGCTGATAATATGAACCACGTTCATGCATGGAACAAACTTCATTGCTGCATGTGGGGTCTTTCAGACAACGATCTTATCGTGAAAGCAGTCACGATGGAAAATCGTGATTAACATCATGATCTAACCGTTATCTTGCGATACATGGTGATCTAAATCTCTTGCCTTGTTGCTTGTATGCCAAGGTCTTTGCGATCCTGAGGGAGACATGCGTTAAACGCAGTTCATTCGGGTCTTACTCGTCAAACCCTAAGCTTTCTTTTTGGGCGTTAAATGTTAAACATTTGAAAAGTGACCACGTTTAAGTACACTGTGAAAATTTGCAGAACTATTCAAAAGATTTTTTATAGGTATTTCTTCATAATCTTTGCATTTTCTAGTGCGTCACATCTAAGAAACATTACTTAAAATTTATCAAAGACGTAAAGTCTACGATTTTGCAAAATGAATGCCAAGGCTTCTGTTTGCTTTTAAACTCTTCGTTTGTAAGACTTCCTGACAAACAACAACGCAACCACAGGACTTTGTAAGAACAATTATAAAATAATCAAATAGATAGAAATTATTGGTAGAATTCCCTGTTCATGTTGCAGTTAAATTTCTCTGTCAAAGAACTCGTTGTTCTTGGCATACAAACAACCAGGCAAGAGATTTAGATCACCAGAAGTTATAATGAGTTCAATGATGTCAAATTGAATATGTTGTGTTTCGCCTTTTACATGGATAAATCATCTTGCAGGAACTCATTTGGTACTTTTTTTGATTTACAACCTTTTTTTTATTTGTTTATTTTTGTTTTGGTTAACGATGGACAAATTATAAAGTGATTCGCAGTAGTACAAGTGACAACGGTGAAATTTTATGAAACAGGATCTTGGTAATATGACTATTAACTAACGATTTCACAGCAAAAATCAACCAACACCGTTTTTGCTTTCACTATAACATTTTTGCATATAAACATACTGTTAAGTGTTGATAGAGACGAAATATTTTATCATTCGTCCTTTTCCTCAGTGTTGAACGAATAGCGGACTAATAGATTGGAAAGCATGCTGTGGAATGATGGAGATGAAATTTCGATGAACATTGAACAGCTCACTAAAGCTTTTGACACCTTAAAGTATTTCCAAATTTATACTTGCAACAGTCAAGATTGTTGTTTCTGATCAAACTCTTGCCATAATCCGTGCATCGTGCCCGTGATATACAATATATCTGACCTGCTTATGACCAGAAACAGCAGACCACGAAGGTCAGGTGCACCTTTTCATGTGTTTTTCGCTGTTGTGCATCAAATTCCTTAAGTCGTGCTTACATCACAGCTGTGGTATTTTTCCTGTTCAGTGGAAAACGCGTTGCACGCATTTGTTAATGTTACTTGCTTCACTTACAAGTTCTACACTTTTCAGGATCTTAGTTCCTTATTAGCACAATCGTTTTCTATGAAATGTGTTTAAGGCAAGCATATGTACGCTTCATCACAGAACATGTTTTTATATGTCTTTTTCTATGATCCCTATCAGCTTTTCAAGAAAATTCGTTAAAAATTATTTATTTTTCCGAAACACATAAACGCGATCTTTGTGGCAGTGTAAAGGGGGGATATAAGAAAGCTTCAACACGTTCTGTTCAGCACGTACTTACCGTGATTGATTTTTTTGTTACAACCATTAGTGTTTTCTTAGATCTTCGCCCTCCCATTTCCCTTTGAAGTAAAGAAAGCCTTCGCAGGGAAACGTTTTGTGTTTAGATGTTTCATATGCTTGTAGATTCTATATACATCTCAAACAGGTTTCTTGGAAAAATGCGTGGCAAATTCTACCTTCAAACTGTAGTTTCTTGATCTCAATAGTTTTGACATCAATTTTGCATAACTTTTGTAGGCGGCGAAAGTGAATACATTTTTGGTCAAAAGCAGCAACAGGAAAAAGACGCAAGTCGGACGTAGGACATACCAGAGATTTACTGTCGCACCACCAGACTTTGCTCAAGCAGTACAACTGGCAATACAAGCGTGAAACCAATTGACGTCATTGGTATTGCAAGGCACGATAAAACTCTTGTAAGCTGTTTGGAGCTTACACTGTCTGACTTAAAATGGGACGTTTATTGCGCCGTAGCGTATTTCATTGAAATGTCTCTGACAGCTATTGCACAGCTTCCATCACCGCGCCGTTTTATAGATTGAGTTCAGCAAATGAAACTTTGCTGGTACATTAGTTGAGGACTGATGGTTTTTACAGAAATATATAACTTTGTAAGCATCATGGAAAAAGATCTCCAACCGACAAGAGCAGTGAGAGAATATTACACCTGCGGGTACGGTTGAAGTTGCTAAAGTTNAATAAAGCTGTTAGGATGTAAAGTAGTAATGTGTTTGAAATCTGTTTTTATTGATTGTTCATAGCGAAAACAGTTGTGAAAAGAGAAAATTTTGACAGATACTTCCCAAAAACAGTTTAACGTCGGAAATCTTTCAACGCCGCAAGCGGGGTTTTCGTCCCTGCCTGTGGAAAAAAAATCGTTTTTTCACCAACGGGCAAATTAACCTTTTCCTCCACTAGTTCGCTGGATTGCTTCTACCACATGATGACAAAAATATGGTTGAGGTTGTCAACACGAAGGACAACCCTTCCAGGAAAAGCAAAACACAGCCGTGTGGCTGGAATGTGATCGCAAATGTCTATTGTTACGAAACGTTTAATGTTGCCACTGTCGCTCAACGCCTTTTGGCAACACTTGCGCATGCGTTGAGACTCGTGTACCGGATAGAGATGGAACCGTTCACGCTTTTAATTGACCATAAATAAGCTACTCTCAAAAGTAAGGATATGATTTGTTTTATGGACGCTTGGTGACGTGACGAAGAAGTTTATTGCCTTAACAAAGCTGTTACAAGCAGGTATCTGCTTTAATTATACTTGAATCAAGCAAAACACATTCATCGCATTCATTTGAAACCTACCTGTCCGTCATTTGCAAAACTACTGTTTTGACAAACANTACTTATTTTCTATAGNTTTTGTCGTTTTTTGTAGGCAAAAGAGTGCTATATCATTTGGCGAACCTTTGCAGGAACTCAACAAGAATAAAAATTCCTTTTTCATTCGTCGAGGTAAATCCAATCACTTTTCAAAGTATTCCCAATAAAATATTGAAAGATATTGATAAAATCACTCCTAATTACATCTTGCACGCTTGCACCGCAATGTGCTCTCATCAAGCAACATTGAATCCTTTGCGGTTTCTTTAATTTGATTACTGTATCAGGCATATGCAGAGANTATTTGTGGTCCCGGTAAGCTACCCATGAAATCGCATTAAGCGTTTATCACATTCAGCTTAGGGAAAAAATTGTTATGACATCACACAAGGAAGCATCGCGCAAAGGTTTGCCAGATGTGTCGCGATAAAGTTGTGCTGGAAACAGTCAACGCACAAACAAGAGCGACCTGGTTGACCATCATAAACATTTCGCGTGGCTACTAATTTGGTAAACAGCCTTACCTTGTGGCCGAAGCAGGTGCATAGACCCCAGATTCCTGAATCGGTTTGTCAAGTTCTGCACCAGCGGGCGAGAAAAGCTATAGCGGATAAGATACTACCTCATTGTTTTTCCTGTCAGATATGAAAAGCTTTTCCTGTTTTCTCAAACGCTTTTTCCATTAGGCATCGTGTCTTAACAAATTACTTTTGGAGAGTTCAAAGCAATTACAGAGAGAAACAATTTTGGAAGGGTGTCAAATTACTTTTCTATTTTCAATCTAAACGTTGTTAAGATATTGTTCTTTCACAAGTAATAGCTCTACGTTTGCTGTAAGCTTTCGAGCTTTCAAAGAATCAACCAGCTGGGCTCTGCTTTCTCGTTTTTGCAATGATTCAAACTTTGCCCATATCTGTATTCAAGTAACTAGTCTCCACAAAGGCGACGTGTTTGAATCCACCAGCAAACTTAGGATTCAAACCCGGCGCTGTTGTGGAGACTAGTTTCTCGAAATTTTTTCTTCAATTNAGATGTGATTGATTACTTTATAGTGCACCGCTAACAGCGATATATGGTGGTTCAAATATTACCTAAATCCTTCAAGGGAAGATCANAAAATTTTTAAAGACTTACGAAAATATTAAGTCATTTTCACAATATTCTTTACTCGGAGAAAAATATTTCAGTTGGTGTTTAACAAGTAAAGCAAGCCATTAAACGCACTACAAACAATGCTTAGCTGAAGTTTGTTACGGTTTGATTTTCGCGAAAAGTAAACTTACCTGAAAGAAGGCCATTTAGCAATTTGGTAGACGCTGTCAACTGAGAATTTGAAACGTTTCGCAACAGGCAGTATAGTGAGGAACAGCTCTTTTTGACTGAATGTTCAGATGATGCGTATCGCTATGCTCCGACATTACTCACCTGTAAACTTGTTTTTGCCAAAGAAACCAACTTCAGAAACGCAAAGTTGTGCATTTTGTTGCACTGCAAACTACCAAACTGAAAATATCACAACAATTTCATATTGAATCTCTTTTTCCGGATAACAAAAGGACCATCTTCCCCAACAAAGTTTATTTCAAATAAACCTCTATGCTGCTAATGCACCAAACGATGTTCCCCAGAAGAATGCAAAGCCCACAATCTTTGATGAAGCTTTTATATGCTACGTTTTTTTAATTTTTCGGGGGCATTTTTTATATCTATCTGGCCGATCAGCGGAAGGACATATTCTGAGTTTTCTTTTTGTCGTAGCCGTTGATATCTGTGGTTATTTTCCACGTTTACGTCTTTTCAATAGTTCTTACAAACGATTCGGTTCCAAAGTCTTTTCAGGCTTTTCATCTTGCAATGACCTGTTTGATCGAGAAAGGTTCCACTGTAATCGGGAGTTTTTTTCAACACACCAATGTCCCTGAGCAGCTGGTTAAGCAACGTTGGAGGATTGGAAAGAATGAATCAAAGGACGAAAAATATAACAAGCATTTCTGTACCTCGGTGTTCTTATAACTAGTGTTCAATGGACATGGTGTGTGAGACAAACACGTAAATAATAAAAAAATATTTAAGTGTATTTTAAACGTGAGAAAATTTTGTTCTGGCACGGTTAAACAACCCTTTATATTGTGAACCTATAGTGAACAACCTTATGTTTGTCACATTCAAGTTCTGTTCCTCGAAAAAAGCTCTCAGACAGAAAGAATACAAGCGTTTAGAAAAATTCCAATTCTGCTATCCAAGATTTTTCATACAAATTCAGGATGACTAATGACTGTTGCGCACAAATAACTTACCNACCTCACGTTTAGACGGCAGGAAAGGAGAATCGGCTGGACTCGTCATTAGCAATGTCTGAGCAACAATGAAGAGGATTTTCGTTTNATTGATGATATTCGCTTCTTGTATTTCGAAGTGAAATTTTAAAGGCCTATTACCCGAATAGTTGACTGCGCTTTGATGCGCATTTATCATGCTTCTGAGCAAGTAGTTTTGTTTATAAAAATCCAATGGACGAATACCAAAAAACAACCAACACAAATTAGATTCTGTTATTTATCAAAACCTGAAAGGTTAAAATACACTGAACACTTTCGTTGGAGAAAAGATAGACATGATTTAAACCTAATACATTCAGTAGATCAAACTGAATGTTTCTGCGTATTTGTTTTCCAATGACAAATTAGATATCACACGCCTCGTAGTTTCCAATCAACCACGCTTGTACTAAATTTCTATTTGCGAGAACAACGTTTGTGTTTTTTGAGCATTGGCACTTTCGTCAGCGTCCATTTAGTTTAAAATTCACCCACCATTGGTGTCTTTGTCGGAAAAACAGCTGATGTATTCATCGTCTCGGTGTTCAAGCAGGACCTACTCACTACGTTACATCTATAATCCGCTTTTAATGATGGGGAATGAATTCGTTTGTTGTTTGTATTGTAAAGAAACAATAGAGAGAGTCAAGACATCGTCTTCTCAAGTGACTGATGATAGCCAGAAGGTCAAATATGTTTTTTGAAAGGATTCGAAGAAAACGATCAATGGGATAAAGCGTGAAGTTAGGAATGCATCAGTCAAACGTCTTGTAAAGCCTAATTTCGCACTTGCGTTTCCGAACAATTTTTTTTCTTTTTTCATATAATAACATGTAGCATAGCATAAAAAATTACAAATCTTTTGTGTCAAATGAGTTTTTGAAACCTTAGTAGTAAGTATTCTTTGTGCTTTTCTGATTAACATTGTTTGCAAAAAACACAGCAGTTTCACTGTAATTTTGAAAAAACAGCATTTCGAAATGCAACACTAGTTAGACCACACCAAAATTGAAAATGAACATTTTCCCAGCTAGCGAGATCATCAGCAACTTTTTGTGGCGGCAATGGAGGACAATGCATTAATTATGTTCACGCTTACGTCATGGACATAAATCATCAAAGTTGCTTTCTTATAAATTTTTGTCATTTACCCATTGTTTTATTCTCATCATTGGTTGTATGTTGTTTGAACCGTGTTCTAAACTTTTAAGGTTTTATCCTGATTGTTTCTGTAACAGTCGAATTCTTAAGCTACCTATAAATTTTTATCGTTGTTATCAGCTGCTTTAACAGTTCATACAATCAAAGTAACTTTTTTCAAGATAAGAAGCATCAGGGTTATGGTGGCACATACTTTTTTCGCTCATCTTCTTTGTTTCACTGAAGCTTTCATGTTCAAAAGAAATTTTATCGAATATGTTTCCCAATGCAGTTCAGATTCGCTATATTATAAGTACTTTTTGGTGCAGGTTGATAGAATGTTGTCCGGTTCGAAGTAGAAAATTCCAAAACAATTCTAAGCAGTTTTTGTCAGTATAAAAATATTAGTAGCTATCAAGCATTTCATGACCATATCGGGTAGTTGTTTCGGAACTCTCTTTTTCATGAATTGCTCTTTAATTTGCAAAAACATTCCACACTGCTCTGCAAATTCCTGTCAGAATCTGTTGTTTTATTCTTCTACTGGAACTGATTTTAATTTGTTAGTCCTTATGCCCCATTATGGGGCACGCAATGTCATCAAAAATATTTTAAGAATGCATTGGTTCGTAATGATACATGAGCTTCTCCTTGGATGCATCTCAGCGGCAAATAAAGTATAGGCAGCATTCTGAAGAGCTTGGTATAAGGATTTCAGCAGCTTACGCACCATACTTCCTTTGAAAATGTATACACCACATGGGATTAGACACAGGTGTCTTTTTGAGCAAACTGGCTGCTCGAGGCTCGGATGAAAAGTCCAAACCACAGTGAAGTTAAGCCATTTTGTGCCTAACTGTTAGAAACGAATTAAAGCAAATGCTTGATATCAAAGCACTGCTGTGTTTCACGTCGTTGTGGCTAAAGTATACAGTAGTATTAGCAAGTTTTGACGGTTTTCCTAAATAATTCGATCCATTTTCAGCTGTAAATAGAAAAAGCAAATGTCATAGAAACAGGAAGCATAAAGTATTACAGACCTAGCAAATAATGAGTAGGAAGTCAATCAATTTATGCAGGGTTGAGGCATATACAACCGAAGAAATATAAGTGAAAAATGTAAGCAGCAATACACGCTAAGAAATGGGAAACTATGCTGAATCCATGGTAGGATATTATAATGAAGATTGGGGTATCGGCAGCTCATGACAATATGGCGAATGGAATTTTGAACCGTACAAACAATGAAGAAGTGCCGCAGTTACTCATACCATGATGAAGCACCATAGCTGCTGTAAATACGTTCAGTTAAACTCTCTGTTGAGTAGAAAAAAATGGTTTCAAGCAACATCCCAATGAATTGTCGTTCTACGTTTTCTCTACTAGCAGCAAAGATTGCTTCTACCGAAACAAAATGCGCGTGTTTTATAATTACACACAAACGCAGCACACCGCTAGGAATGCAAGACGCCACAATGTCTATTGCCAAACATTGCAACTTTTATAATACAAATCAAGTTTTCAAAAAAGGCCAGCAAAATGTTGAAAGTTACCCAACTAGACAATGTTGCTGTTTTTCAGCACATCGCCGTCTTGCATTAATTTATTTTAGCAACATCTTAATAAATAAGTCAACAAACTCAGAGGTGAATTCTGACGAATTGACGATAGGCCGGGCGGGTTGTAAGGCTTGGCGGATGGGCTAACTTGAACAAACGCTGAAGAGTCACTATCATCGAAAAAGAAACAAGAAATTCGCATGGTTCATTTGCCAACAGGGGAGGGCCAGTCCCATATAAATATGCGTGTCAGCCGCACCTTATTGGCGATGCCCCTAAATTGGAATAAACGGCATTCCAATGCTTCGTGCATGGAAGAGAAAATCTTTTCTTAGTGCTAAAAAAATTACAGTCTCCTTTCCGCTGTCAAGGGTGGAATTGAGATGTTTTATATTTAATTTGTTTTGGTTGTGAATTGAACTATTCCTTTCAATGCTACTGTTGTGTGTGCGTACCTTTCTCTTCCGTAATTACGCCTGTTTGGACGAATAAGCCTTTCCCAGATGCTGAAGTTGGTGGCAATTTAGAGCAGCAATGTTGAACGCATATCCAGCACAAGTGCATCGCTTCTTAGCCTGAGATGTTCGTGTTGATCCAAAGAAATAGCCAAGTAACGCGCTTTGAGAAAACAATGTACATTTCGTGACTTCGTCAGACACCCGTTCCTTTTGTGAGCACCGCTCAGCAGGAGCTTCCCTTGAGGCATGAAACTGAAAGTTGTCAGAGCGATACGAAATCCGCAAACTGCTCGTTTCAGGAGGCCGCTCAGCAATTTAAAGGGGTCAGGCCGTTTTGAGTCAATCCTGCAGTTGTGTTCAAGTAAATGTCCTATCAAAACAAACGCACAAAGACGCGATGGCCACACAACGAAGCGAGCAGTTGTGAGACGTGCCTGCGACAGGCGCGACCAATTTTTTTCAACTTCGTACGATCTGAAAACTTAACATTCTTCAAGTTAGAAAACTTTCCGCTTATCTGGACAGCGTTTTCAACCGTCAGACAACAGGCGACTGTTGGTGTTGACCTGTTGGTATAGTTGTCACGCGCTCAGTTCTGAACTGAAGCGAAGATTTTGTTTTTCTAGAATCGGCGAAAGAGCTCGCCGCGAACTGTGCCGGAAGCAGAGAAACAACGAGAATTGTAGAACATGTGCCAGGTTCTGATAAAGATTCCTTATTAACGAAAATTGTTGATGTTGAAGGGGTTTAGGTTCATGCAACACAGCTTGACAGCACCGTGCCGACAAAAATGTTTGAAGCGCATAAAGAATGATAGCTTGTGAATGTAACACTGCTGAGTTAGCAGCTGAACATGTCAGGGGTCAAAAACAATATGGTTTATCTTTCACTTCCGTACTAGATTAACCACGCTATGTTTTCATCATTATTTTTTCGACAAGTCTGTGTGACCAGTGTCTGGTAAATGCTTAGCTGACAATGTGATTGTTTGATCAGGAGTAATGGTGCTTGAATTTCATAAACTTTCTGTCTCAAAAATAATATAAGTTTTTAAAGCAACGATAAAATTATGGATTTCTAGAAAAAAAGTGCATGCAGATAAGTCATTCTTTTACATTGCAACAGCACAACATTTTGGAATGTATTTGATTGTTTTGGGCAACCAGTGTTTCACCAGCTTCAATACAAATCGCGATGTTAGCCTGACTTTGCAAAATAGGTTCATTGAGGAGAAAAAGTATCTGATAGAATGTTTTCCAAGTCTTTTGAAAAATTGTAGTGATTCCTGTAGCCAGCTAATGCACCTTACCTGCTACTTCGCTATCAACCTACGCGCAGTGCGTATTGGTACTGATCCGCTAGTTCGAATAACAAGTCATGCATGACATTCACCAAACCGCGGCAAACTGCCACAGCTCACTGTTTTTGCCTACGTTGAATTCTTGTCTGCCGACTTGTAAGATGCCTGGCGATATGCCTGCGATTTACTGCATATTTGTTTTTAGCTGAAACTCAAGCTTCGGAATTGCAAGGTAGATGTCTGGCAGTTTATCAAAAGGCAGGATTACATCTGGCCTTACAGACTATGTTATATATAGAATCTGTGCTTCAAGTTTTTCCGTGTTAAAAGTTTTCAACAGCTCAGTGAACAATTTAATGTGCTGGTCTGGAATGTCTGATCCTATTCTAGCAGATGTAGATCTTGCGGTTGCCTCATTTTCGAATTTTCATCACCTTGGCATTTCAACCTGAACTTGGTTACGGGATGCTGACGGCTTTGTAGATATAATCTGTTCGCTCGACTGCTTCTAATTATAATCTGTAAAGTGTTGCAAAAGATATTTTTGAGCAATTTTAGTTCTACGCGGAGCATATACAAAGATTGATAACGTGAGATTCGTGTTCAACAAAGCACTACCTGCAGATAGCGTTGTTTCCAAAACGCGATAAGAAATTATCAGACAATTTCAGATTGTTTTCTCTTCTGTAACTTGAGCCATTGGCACTCAGTAACCCAAGCATGGCAAATAATATACATTTCGATACTCTTCGGTTTAATGCGAGAAGCAATTTTCGGAAACAAAGCAGAGAAAATTGTAAGGAATCCATATTTCGAGCAAATTCCCTATTACTCAATTAATTGCACTTTTGTTTCCCGAATGGGCAAGCATTCGTCGAGTTTTTGAAAGGAAATGTTTTTATGTTTAGATGCAATTTCCGGCTGCATTTTTTAAATGCAGCAAATTGTTTTTGTTGAAATATTTGTTTGAAATTCATTAACAGCATTTGCCGAAGTATTATCCCTGACAACAGGAGTGACACTTCACTTTTAAGCAGTTAAAGGAGTACATTAGGGTTTTGAGTATAAACAAAGTCACTCAGATTATAGCGCGAAACAATTATTTTGCAGATGACCTGTTGCTTTTTCTGATGTATGAAGACGCACGTTGAAGCTATCAAAATAATAGAGCAGTTTTGTTTAAATGATGAAATCTTAGTTTTGTGATTTTGTCATGATTATTGTTCCTGCTGTAGATAAACTACTGGTCATTCACGTTGAATCAGTGCTGCTAGTTTATAACCTGAAAAAATATCCTTACGATTAGAACAGTGGTACCCAAACTTGTTCGAGCCGTTACCTAAATCAAGGTAGTGATTGTGTCCTATTACCTTCAATGTTTGCGTCGAAGTAAGAACATAATCAGTATACTTGTGTCTATGCATCGGCAGTACAAAGTTTAGGTTCTGCGTTACCCCCTAAGAATCGCATATTACCCCCGGGGGGTAATTTAACCCCAGTTTGGGAACCACTGGATTAGAAGAAGATGAAACAAAGATTTTGGAGCAGAAAGATTCTTAAGCAGGTTTAAATGCGTGATAACACACTACGATCTTCAAAGCATTTAAGACACTGACTTACCGAAAGTATTTGCGAAAAAAATGCTTCTTGACAGCTATGTCAAAACCTTACGTAATGACTAAAAACATGGTAATATGTGTTTTCGATCTCTGTTATGTTTGCATAATAAACGTTTTAAGAACGTCGTTCGTTTTCCTACTGATACAATTATCTTTGTTGCACCAGTGATGAGAACAGATTCAGTGGACAGTTTTGTTCTGTCGGTAGCCTTTGAAAACTAGAAGCTCTGCTTTTGTAATTTTCATTGGAAATCAATTAGAAAATAGCTTATGCATGATACCATCACACAAAGCAACCAGTTCCTGACCAAGCGTTTGCGTTGTTCTGCATTAAAATGAAAGTTTTTCACATGTTTCTGTCAAAATCAGCAAGTATCCAGCAAATACTTCTCTGTTCTATACAGAAATTCAAAAGTGTCCCGAAGGACTTGTTGCAATATTTACATTTACAGTACTCAGTACATCTTGGAAACGAAAGTGAAACGGCTGGAATTTGTGAAATTTCGATGTTATCTGTGAAATAATTGCAAATTTTAATGAAAGCCGGAACTTGTTAACCAAGTCGAAACTTCTCAACATAATGTCGGTGAGTAATCATTATCGAGTGCAAAGTCTAGTTTTTTGAAAGAAGAAGTCCTTTAATATCAGCCCCGGAAAAAACATTGTGAAACGCGTGGTTTGTTAAAGTTCGTCTCCCAATTCCATGTTCGGTTTTAAAATGTTAAGTATTTGCTTTTAGGGCTCTCATGAAGGTAAATGCCTGGAAGACACTGAATGAACACGAGGTCTACTTCGATTTTCCCTGTAATTCATTTTATTTGGTAAACAGAAACAAAGTGCGAAAATCCGTTCACTTGGTTTCCCAGGTCGTGAGGAAGCCTTGGTTTCCCACTTGGTTTCCCAGGTCGTGAGGAATGAACAGGTTGTGTCGTGAGTGCCGAGTATACAATTTCCGTGATCAATGCTTGGAGCAATCACGTGATGATGATTTCATCCACTCAGATTAAGGCGTCAGAGACGTAATAATTCCGCTGTTCTGCGTGGTTTGTCAAGCTGACTTGTACCTGCAATCGGTGTAGCAACGTACTTCCAGCAGCCGTTTGTGACGCACGTCGTCATGCATGGCAGGATACATGTAAGCGCCGCGCACAAAACTGGCGTTCTGACCAGTGGGCTGCGCAATATAAGGCCGACGCTGTTGGAGGCTTATTACGAGAGCGCTAGGAACAACACCATGCCTGTGTGTGCTCGAATTTTGACAGGTAACGTACATATGAACACTTCAGTACATATCGAGCATTTATCGAGAGCCCTCGATGTGTAAAGAAGGATTCTAGAAGATTATTTAAAAAAGATGGAACCGTTTCTTGTCGATACAGCGGTCCTGGACTTAGAGTCGAGTCAAAAATTTTGATGTCCATGAAAGTCTTTATCAGTTGAAACATGCCAAGAAAAAAGTTTTAAAATTAATTTTGATCCATTGCTTAATCGCAATCTGTTGGTCACTGCCAATGAAACTTGTAGAGTACGCTTGTACTGAGCTGCTTACTGCTATGAAGGTTGATTCCACATCTTATTACTATGTTAAGAAGTTGTCATTTTGTTTATTTTCACAGAAACCAATTAGTGAGTTGTAAAAAGCACTATACACCTATTGTACAAGTGTCCCTGTGAGTTTTACATATGGCTTGGCATATTTTTGAAAAGCTTTTGGAAGGAGTAGCCAATTACTCTCCTTTTGTCGGTAAAGTCTGGATAACATTTTTGTTTTTATTTCGGTAAGTATTCAAAATTTTGTACTTGAAGAAGCAAAAACTCTATATGCTGTAACAATCTAGACATTATTTGTTTCGTGTAGCCGATCTCACACACCAAACAATTTGCGTGCCAATATAAGTTTCTTTCCTCTGCAGTTCATTTGCGAAAGCCTGTGATGTTCATTTTTTTGAAATGCTGTAAACGTCAACAAGATTTTCGGTAGTATATGCCTAGTATAGGAACGTCACCGATAATGATATGGTTCGTTAATTTCAATTATTTACAGGGTATTGTCTAATTTTATTGTAACAAAATTTCATTATAGACAAGGATTCGTATCGTATACATTCAGCTGCAAAATAAGTTAGATCTCATTAGAGAGTAAAATACTAGCGACTTGATTTTCTAGATTTTACGTTGCATGAAACTAACAAATTTCAGTACAGTAGTAGTTGTTACCAAACAACTTCACTCTTAATGGAAATTAAGTGATTCTAAAACCGTTTTGTCTGTATTTTTCTGACGCCTGCAAGCTGTGCATATTCATGAAGCTGATTCAGTGTCGAATATCGGGAATGCGTGGGACAGGATGTTTTAATGTACTGAAAAACGCATGACGAACTTGTTTGTTTTTTCAGTTTCCATTTTTTCACTTTAAAAGCCTGTAAATTTACAAGTTCACTATAGAAGTAAAGAGTTTGATCAATTTTGTTTCAAAAATTTTTTTTCCTCCTGGAGGTTTGAAAATAACATGGTTTGTAACAAAAGTGAAGGTTTACAGGATTGGTGTGGATGTTCAATTTGAAGATGCCAAATTTATTGTTTTTGGTTCCAAAGAGCCTTGTAATTTCGGATTTTATGTTCAGACTTCTGTTTGAGCAATTCAGGCTTGCTGTGTTTTTAATTCCTGTCTCCTTGAATTTTCTCCTTTTCCTTTCCGGTATGAACCATCATTACCTTGTGCTTCCAGCACATCTCCAACAGAGGTTTTGGAACGTTTCTCCTTCAAATGTTGCAACTTAAGCGGTGATATCAGCTTTTTAAAAATGTTTGCTCAATTTTCGTAATACCCTTTTCATATAAAGCCACTCGCAGTTTGAAGGATTTTTCTCGAGAATTGTTTTCACTTCAATATCCTTTTTTGATTATTACCGTAAAAATAAAAACGATTGTTACTTGTGATGAAATGAACGTAAGTTTAGGAAGAACATGTTAAATTCCAAGTCGCTGATTAACGACCCCGCTGCTCAACCTCGTTTGATTAACGAGCACGCTACTCAAACTCAATTGCTTCTGTGCCCTGGAGCACAAATTTTACCGCTATACATCTCCGCACATGTGGTAAAGGCTTGGTGCAGCCGGAGGCTCCTCCTCCGTTCGATGAAAACCTAATTTTAGATCGGCAGTCGCACACAACGATACCTTATTTCATTACCTTGCTTTGTGTCAAACATCCGCGAATGATATTTTGATTTAATTACATACACGCCGGTCGTTTGTGTTGCTTTTGCTGTCCGCAGACGTACGAACAGAAATAACCCATGATTCACAAGAAGCATTTCATGCGATTCTCTAAGACCTTACCGTAACGTTATTTTAAGTCTGAAGGATATACAGCTAGAAACGAAATCTATTCCATGTAATAGCTTGAGTCGCATTGTGAGCCTCGCAGCTCGTCTATTGCCCGTGCACACTCCATTTTGTCTTGTGTGAATTTTCCCTGTGAAGCAACTGTGTTGACTCATATTTTTTTGCAGGTTAATTATTGTCATCAGCATTGGTGACAGTATTTACGGCGATGAACAGTCTAACTTCATTTGCAACACTCTACAACCAGGTTGCAGCAACGTTTGCTACAATCAGTTTGCACCCATCTCGCAGATAAGGTGTGTTTGTGTGGGCAAATGAATAGCCTGGTAAAAAAATAAAAATAAATTTTTCAATTATGATGTTTGCCAAACCTATTGCAAAAGTATTAATAGGGATTTTAAAGAAACAGTGCATGAGTTACAATTTTGATTAATTTTACTGTCGATTAATATTTTTGTCGGTATAACCACTTGAAAAAAAAATTAAAATAAAAAACANTAGTGGAGCATTTAAGAGATATAAACAAAAAAGTTCTCAAATCTTCAAAATTTACAAAGTTGCNTGAAAAAGCAAAAATCTGGTCCCGTTTCTGCTCAAGCTGCAAAATCTTGATAGATTTTTGTTCGNTGCATGTCATTTCGTTGCACGTCCATGTGTCGAAATGTGTAAGCCGATCAGTCTCAACCCCATTATGGATCACTGGCAAATGCAACGGCCATTCGTCACTTCAAGTGCGTCACTCACTCTTGGTTCAAAAGAGTGAACCTAAACAGACGACTCAATCGCACGCTTGAGAGAACCATAAAAGGAAACCATTTTCCAGTGAGCCCTAGATCGGCCATAAGCAAAAACAATCGAGTTTTCGCCAACCGCAACAGTTTTCCAGTCCTTAACTTTTGCTTTCCTACTATTGTGCGAGCCGATGTATAAAGATTTCACTGCTTGCAGAGGTCCGTTTCGCACAAAAAAAATTATAATACAATACGCCAGAAGTTTCTGTCACGTTCGCAATTTCAAAAAGGTTTTAACTGTCATTCAACCACGCAAAAATTGTATGTTGCATTCGCGACTACTTCTCCATGCCATTAGTGTGCAGTCAAACTCACTGTCTTTCCAACAGGTTTTGGGCAGTACAGATTCTCTTCGTAGGAACACCGAGCATTATGTTCATTGTGTACGCGATGCACACAATTACAACGTTGCCACCATCGTCTGAACCATCACGAGAAGAATCGGACAAAGACGCAGGCATGTGCAATGGCTCGAATTTAGTTTTGCACGGAAAAACTTACTACAATATTGAAACTGTGTAATTTTGGTTGGAGTTAGGCCAGGTCAATTCACACATTTTTGAATTGAAGTGCACAGAGTGCAAACTAGGAACAAGTTTCTTTTCAAAATTTTGCTTGATTGACTCGCTTGTGGAGACTAGTTGCTTGAACACAGTTTTCTTTTCTTTCATAAGACTGCTTTTGTTCCATTTGCGCAAACAATTATTTCAGTTTAAACATTTTGTCGGGACACATCAAACATTTTCTTACGTAGTGTGGTTTCATGGTTTGTGTTTCAAACACTGTTCCGTTCCACAATTTCACTTCCTAGAGAAAATCTTCCTAATTTGATGCTGAAATTTTAAACTGCTTCTGAGATGAATGCTAAATCTTTGTCCATGGTTTCATCATTCACTTACTGTTAGTCCGTGCCACTCACAACAAACGTTTTGAGTTCCCATAAACGAAAGCCCAATGTTCCTCTCATGCACACCTCTATGTATTCAATTCCTTGATTTGCACTTGTGGCATTGCAGGAGCGGAAAAGACCTGAAACCGGTCCAGCAGAGGCCCTGCTGCAAACGTAATCTGTATAGAAAGTAAAAAATACAGAACGTAGTAACGAATAATATATTGTGGAGCTTTCACACTAGTGTCATGCATTTAAATTGTATGCTTTGCAATCACACTATAGTTCTAACCATGTGTACCAACAGTGGCGTAGCCAGCCTAGAAATTTGGGCGGGGCCAAA
>JGI24021J15306_10000437_pt1 | contig 31127 bp, 20 predicted proteins | sample Ectturendosymbi1_FD_15306 | JGI IMG/M metagenome (IMG submission 15306)
TCTTCATCTGCAACAAAAGCAGAGATGTGGTTGGCAGCCGCTGCTGTATGAATTGCTACTAGCAATGCTGTTGTTTCGTAACGAACTACCGTTTTTCGTCATTTCCTTTTCCAACTGCAGTTTGTGTTGAGCGTATTCGTGTATTCTTTCTTCGATCGTGCCCTTCGCTATGAGTTTGATCACTTTCACAGTTCTGCGAGGAACTTATTTCGTTAAATAAATTGAAGCGATTCGCCGTTCCAACATGTTAAGTGCTGTCTCAAGACTTCGTTCTACAAAGCTTTGACAAACACAAAAAATGCCAAGTCACAAGGGACTCGAACGTTTTTGAAAAATAACGACTCGTAACCGTACGTTCTACACAGCCAACCAACCAACAATATATTTTCCTCACTGTTTTTGACCAACTCTATGGCACCGATCTTCAGCTTGCTTGTCGTTGTAAGGGTTGCAATCGATATCGTGCAATATGACGACGCTAGCGGACGTCAGATTGATTCCCAGACCTCCTGCCTTCGTCGAAAGAATGAAGACGAAGTACGACTCGTCGTTGTTGAACGTGTCTATCAATCCGATCCTGCAATCGCAGACGCGCGCATTTTAGAACAGCGGCACACAATTAGACCAGGCAACGGCTAAAACTACGTAAAGGAACCAAACCCTTTGCGCCGCTAGTTAGTGGCTGCAGCTTTTTACAACAGAAACCGTCACAGAGCAACTGACGGGGAGCAAGGGTGCGAACCGCCCCCCCCATCCTGTAAGGATAAACGTGAAAACTGGGCCCCCGTTTAGCGTATATTTTGAATTCGTTTGGTTTTCAGTAGGTTGTTATTTTATAACGTTTTTCGGAGTGTTTACTGGTGATTTCGGGTTTTAGTGTAGACATCAATATCTGGATTGACCATCATTTCTCAACTTTTTAGAGTGTTGGTAGTGGGCTCCCTACAGCTAAGATTACCCCTGGCTTAAACCTCTAGTTACGCCACTGATATTAAGGTATAAGGTGCAGTAATGAGACCAAAGGCTGTATGTTAACAAGGAGGCATTACTATCCTAACTGGGCCTATAACAGGATAGTACTTTTTTGGCCGAGGTTCTGCGGCCATCATCATTCAGCACCATTGCTGCCAGGCCAACTCGACGTATACTAAATGCAAAGCCACATGTTGAAGTTTGTCAAAATAACCTTTCAGTCATTGGCGTGGAGCCATCAAGCCTTAAATATTTGTGATGGCGGTGTTTCAGGTATGCTTCCATGATGTCCATCATCATCGTGAACTGACTGAAGATTAAACATCGTCTTCCCTGAAAAGCATAAAAATGCCACAAACTCACGCTTTCAACTGACTCCACTTATCCAATAATATAACTTTCCTAAACGCGCAAGCTAGAAATTCAAAGAGTGATTTTACTCCAGCGAAATTACGACCGTCACCGCCATACTACACCATTGCTCGAAGGTCACTAATGCCTCTGTGGTTACTTTCAACGTCACTACTAATACACATATGGACACGGCAAGTAACGCTTTGTAGGCGGCGATTAAAGGCGTAGACGCTGCTGAGCGTGCACGTGCCTGCCATGCATAACAATACACGCGGTGAGTGCGGCAAGTACATTGCGATACTCGCCACAGTTTAACCAAAACTCGAAGCAGTAATCAGCTGTGAGCTGCAGACAAAACCTGGTTGCATAAAAATGGTTGCGCGAATGGTGGGCGGAACGGGGGAAGGGGCGAGATACAAACGCCCCCACCATGTCCGTGCATTTTTTTATTTTGTTAAAATTTTGCCAAGCACCTGACTGTCGATAAGGCAAGCTTATTTTTCTATAAACCTTGCTGCGCGGTTATACCGTTGTACGCGTGTCCTGTGCGCTGTTAAACTTTAAAATGTCCCGCAATAACAACCACATGCTAACTGGCGCAAGTAGTTGGCGCCCAGAGTCTAAGAATACAAACGGATATGACGAGAACGTTTTTGATTTAGAAACTATCGGTATTACTTGAAAATCGGTCTTGTTCGCGCAAATAGGGACTTTTTATCGAAGGTTTGCTGAAAAAATATGAAAAACCATATCACAGAGAATGTAGATGCGGTGTCGAATTTCGATCTTTTTAATAATCGTACGAAAAAGGCATTCCAGGTTGGAATAATCACCGATGACATCACACAATCAACAAATCAATCATGATCTTGGAAGTACGCCCTAAATCGCCGACCCCCACTATAAAATTCGTTCCGCCGACCCCAGTTCTGCATCATTCAAAAGTCTGTTTGCAACAAGTCGCTGCAGGACAGGGGAAGAGCAGTTCCAGGGTTTGAAACGTGTGGCGGGTAATTTTCGGCCGAAAAAAGAGACCAGAGCGCGAGCGGCTAGCTTCGTGGCCGCCTGTGCGGGCCAGGAAAAATTGTGAGAAATTGTGACCCCTCCCCCTAGGTTTCTTTCCGTATCATGTACACTGGCACCGAGTCAGCTGAGCAAAGCAGTATAGTTTGCACGCAAGTATAACCTCGTTGGCAATTTCCGGCAGTATTTTGTCCAGTTGCAGGAACTTTCCCGACTCGTAGATCTGCTCCTTCGCAAGCTTGAAGTTGGACAGCAGGCGTCGCTCGAGGCAGAAGTTGTGGAGCTCGAAGTCCGACATCACTTCCATGTCCTCGACGAGGTATTTCTGGTCGGAGTCCATGAACTCGACGTCCTTCGCGCGAACGCAATTAGAAAAGTCAGCGAGAGAGAGCACTCTTTATGACGTCACGAAGAGGCTTATTTCGCGGCGTCGGCGACACCGGTAAGAGGTACTTTTCAAAACAGCCTTCTCGGTCAAACGGGCCAGCAACGATTTTTTAATTTTGAAAAAGTGGCGAGAACGCAAGTGTCACAAAACCATTAAAAGCAAATAACCGATCTGAATTTGCAAAATGTCACCGTAATGAATTTGTCGAGATTTTAAAGTGCTCTTCTATAGGTATTCATATATTGATCCACAAAAATGCCCGACTTCTACGAACATTTTTCAACTCGACCGCCATTTGCGCCAGTGTTGTCATGGTGAAGAGCTCGCGTCGCAATAAAGGATGATTGGCAACTTTCCGCAGCTCCATGAAAACGCTTCGTAGTTCGGATTTAGGCACTGTGCACAAAACAACGGATGACGCCGAAAGATGTCAGGGTCAGGCTGATCAAGGAGCATTTTTTGGCAACTCCGAGGAAAAAAAAGAAACGAACTGTATGGCCCCTCTTTTATCGCACGCACGCATCCTACAAAAATTTAAACTCTTCCCGACCTTTCCGCTTCTCGTCGTTCAGAAAGGAAAAAGGGGGAACTGTGACGTAAAACAAACAACTGAACGACCAACAAAAGTAAATACGCTGATTAAGGAATTTCGCCCGCCGGAAAGCCGTGAACGAATAATTACTGCAACAGACACCCGAGTAGTCTCCCGTCATCCAATCCTCATAAAACCCGGCACGCCACTTTGCAACCTGTGAGATCCCACTCGGAACAAGCTTATGCAACCGGTGCATATCTTACCCTTTTCGTGCGGATGTTGCCACTTCCGCTTACAAATTGGCTCCAAGATAATTTTTGAAAAACGAAAAGTATCAAGTTCCGTTCACAACTGTGTGGTTTTGACAAAACGCAGTGAAGCGCATAAACCTTTAACTCAATTTACGCAGCTTGAACACCGGCTTAGCAGCGAACACCGGCTTAGCAGCAAGCAGAGGTACTCTGAAATGGGTAGAAAAAAGCTTGCGACCAGTCGGACGGTCAAGGGCCGCGACTGGATTGGCATGCTTACCTAGTTATAAGCTGACTGATCAGAGTAGCGATCTGACTTTCACAGGAAGTAGCGTGTACCGGTCCACGCCCTTTTCCACCCTGCAGGTACTTTTGATACAAGCGAAAGCGCTATCAACTAAAACTAAAACCTCCATTGGTCGCGCAATTCAAACATTCCTTACGTGCTTGTTTCAAAACGCGAGTTTTGAGCGTAGTTTTGACTTTTTCGTAGAGCGCGGCCTGATTTGGATTAAGTGGACAAAAGACGACCTCCTCTTCTTTTGACGGCAGTTGATGCAAGACGTCTTGCTTTAACCTGCAATAAAACGCCGGTACTTTTGCACAGTGACTTTGAGCACATCTCTGATGAACAAAACCCTACTGGCGCACGGCTCATACGTGATGCAAGCTTGGCACGAAGCGCAACTGTCAAGACCTCGAATAAATTGCAAACTGAACTAATGAGCGCAATAGCATCTTGCACAAACCGATCCTTGTCGGATTGAACGTTCACCAGTTGGCGGATAAAACTGCTCTCACCCCCCCAAAAAAACACGTCACACTATAACAAAAAATTCCAAGCATCATCACCACATGAAAAGAACTCCGCTCGCTTTCAGCAATCTGAGAAGCCTCAACGTTTTGACGGCAGCCGAGAAATAAAGAAGCATGATTAACAAAAGAGGGTCAACGTTTCCGACAGAAAGGACTTCTTAAAAATGATTCACTGTCTTTCAAACATGTTTTGTGCGCTCACCGTGGGGAAATAAAAATATTCAGGACGAAGATTTAATAAGTCTTGCCTGTTGAAGGGGCCAAGATATACCTAGGTAGACTAGGCCTCGGCGCCCCCCTCAATGCAACTGCATCCTCACCACCGCTCCGTTGGGCATCACGCAACACTTTACTTCATTGTGAATAAGTGCTATGACCTTCTTTATTTGCATCGACGAAAGAACCCGAAGAGCAAGGCAAACAAGGTCGTACCTTCGCAAAACGAAGGGCTGCATGATTTGCTTGGCGTGCTCGATCCTCTTCTTCGAAAACGAACTCGAAGTTTCTTGGTTCGACTGAGAAACAGGACGAGTCACAAACACTTTACTTAGTAATTATAACGTCACGACTCAATTTTCGTAATATTTGCTAGGATACACTTTCCAGAGAAAAAAAAACGACGATTGGCGGAGTCACGCATGACATCACGTGCACACGAAGCGGAACGACGCCTTTTGTTGAAAGGCAAAACACGCGGTTCTTTGTTGCTTGAGACGGGATCTGACGACTTCGCCCGAGTCGATGCTCTCTCGTAGCGAAGTGAAGCATACCAGCAACACAGGAATGGTAGTTACACCGGTTGAATAGGCTAGCAATTACAGGGCGTTCGCAACATCGACGATATTCCATAAAGAAAAGGACTGAGGCGCGAATTTTAAGTACGCTCGCTCCGCGCAACTTTTGAAGTAGAATTCCCGTAAGGGCATGAGTGACCGGACTTCTAAATGCCGCCCGGCCATATGCTATAGAATTTTGCACTGAAACAGGAAGAACAGACAAACAGGCAACTCCAGCATGGGTGCTGGAAAATGCCTAAGCAAAGCAACTCAAAAAAAACTTTCGAAAACATTTTTGCCGCCCCAACAAATTCTGCCGCCCTACGATATATCCTGGAAACCTACATGGGAAATCCGGGCATGCTAAGTGTTTATGGCACACGCATAGTACAATTCTGTACAGTACAACAGGAGCATGAAACGTTCAGCATGGTGGTGGTTTTTTTAAAATCGCAAGCACGCTACACCGCTTCTGTGCTTTGCGAAGTGGCCTGGCGCGAAACTAACGTTTTTTACTGCAGTGGGTAAAAAAAGCAGCTCCTGGTCGGAGCATCATCGATTCGTAACAACTCGAGACACTGTCTGTTGCGACTGCCGTCGAAAAAGCGTTTGTCTGATGATGTTCATGCGCGCGTCTTCCTGTTTTCGAACCAATCGACCACAGAACCTGCTCTTTCCCGGATGCCGGTGTCAAACAAAATTTCTGACCTCTGTGAAATTTCTGCCCTATTATTGTTTGTCAGTTGTTTTGCTTCTCACAGCAAAAGAATAAAGTTTGGCGATTACTTTTTTGATGTGTGTTGCGTAAATTAAAACTTTTTGGTTCGATGTCAGATACCCATTACGAGCAATAGTACGGGAATAAGCATAACCACTGAAAAATATTGGTCTTAGTCTTAGACCTCAATTATTTTTCTTTTTCGATCCTTAACCCGACACACTTACCTGAGCACCAAACCCAATAATCAGTTTTATCAGCGTGTTTGATATGTAGAATATTTCTCTGTGCATGCGCACATGGCGTGAAGTCAGAAATTTCGCTTCACGCCGGCTTGCAGTACAAGCCTGGGTTGGTTGACGGTGCGACCCGTGACCACAGACGACGCGCGGCGTTAAGTCAGCGGCAAGCAGAGCATGCAATAAACAATCGCGCGTACGTGCGAGAAGATCCGCACGAGGGTGCTCGTCGTCTCCTCGAACATGTGGGGCATGACGAAGCGCAAGAGCGACATCAGCTCCAGCAGGTTGTTCTGCAGGGGTGTGCCGGTGAGCAGCAGTCGCCGTTCGGCCTGGTATCGACAAAAACAAGCGGTTACAGACAGGAAAGCGGTCGTTTTTACAATCATACGGGTGTCGCGGTAAGCCGTCGACGACCACCGCGGTCTTAACGAGTTGCGCTTTCTGCAAAGGCCGATAAAGTAGCGTTGAATTTTGACACTCAGGACCAGGTTTACGGCCAAAGACTATGGGAGCTAGCTTATTAAATCCAAATCCAGTTGGGACGGAACCTTAGGACGGAAAAAACGCCGATTTCTAAATCCAGTATTCATTCTGTTTCCTAATTTTTGACAGCGAAGCTGCTAGAAATTAAGCACCACTGGACTTGACCAAATGGGATTCAAAGGTATAGCCTTTTTTATTAAAAAAATTGTATTAGATTTTCACCTCGGAGAAACATTTCCACCAAAGCAAATAAAATGTTCCAATTTTTTCGTCCTGTACATGAGTGTTAACAAATGTGCTGTACTGTATTTTCTGTTTATTTATCTACAGTTCTGTTTATTTTACTGTAAATGCATCGCCGGTTACAAAATCCAAAAACGCTTAGTACGGAGGTGGATTTAATAAGCTTTTAGCGGGGGTCTACTATTAAGCGGAGTCTACTGCACAAAACTAACCACAAACATACGATTTATTCACCAAAATTAGCCAAAAAAATAAACGTAGAGGAGATCGTGCTTTGTGAGACGAAAGACGAAAAAATAGCGCAGTGAAACGAGTTTTATCACCTTAATCTTCAAAAGTTGCTGAAAGCGTTGCGACGACATGTTCTTCAGCATATGTCCTTCATCAAACACGGCGTAATGAACTCCGAGCTTTCGAAAAAGAGATCGATCCTCGGGCGTGCTAATGGCAAGATTATACCTGCGACAATCGGAAAAGCGTCGCTGACCGGATCAAGCGGGCGCGCGCCTAACCGGGAATTGCTTGCTTACGTGGTAAGTATGACGTCACACGGCGAATAGCCTCGAAGCAGCGTTTGTCTGATGTCCCTCCTCTCCGCCTGGCTTCCACTGTACTGGAGAACGGATAGGGAGGGGCACCACGTGTGGAATTCTCGCACCCAATTGGCTGAACGTCCAATAACAGAGTTCGAGCGCAATCACCTAACCACCGCTACAAGCACTGAGGCGCAGACATCAGTTACACTTTTTTGCTAAAGTATAGTCGCAAAAAATTCGGGCGAAAATGAGAGGCGTGACTGACGCCTTTCGAACGGCGCAACTTTCTTGGTTACTACATTCGTTAATTACATCGTTAATTATTCAAAGTCTAGTCATTAGTTGTCGAAATCTTCTGGACACGCAACGCGATTCTGGACACGCAACTGTTTTTGTTCTAAGCAACTCATACGAATAGAGAGAAAACTCGCCAACGACGCTTGGCCGTGTGACCACACAGCACGAAAAAAGATTGCTAAGGCAAAATCTACTGACTGCCCCAACGGAAAAGATCCCGCGTTCGAGCAAGAACCAGGAGGCATGATCACTTCGTATCCACATGATTGCTGTGATTACTACATTCCTCGTAAGCAGCAAGAATCGCTTACCTAAGGTTGAGGTGGGAACTACAATCAAGTGAGGTCGTGTAGCAGCGTTGCGGTATTGAAGGTAAGCGAAGAAAGAAATAGTCTGTACAGTTTTGCCTAGGCCCATTTCGTCCGCCAGTATTCCATTCACTTTGTTTTTATCCAACAACGCTATCCAGTTGAGTCCAATCAGTTGGTAGGGCTTCAAAACCAGGCTGGACACAAATCCACAAAAGCACAATTGTTACAACATAAAAAGACGGCCGACGTCGTACAGTTTACGTAACGAGCGGGTTCAAGATACGACATGACGATAAACCTCTCTGCAGCCGCTTGAAATTGGCGACGTTGTTCAAATGATACTCAGCAGACATTATCTCGCTGCTCATGGGGAAGCGCAAAGAGCCATTATCAGTATCAAAACATACTTTTCTTCGCGCAGATCAAGCGTTCAGTACAACTGTCCGAACGACGGCTGTGAAATTTTTTTTGTGTTTGTCGGACAAGACTTTACTGGGAAGCGTTTCGATGTCAACTACTTGATAATGGAAATGGGCAAAATCGCGTATAAGATCGAAGCGGTAACGCGAGCTGTCGTGGTTGGCTTGAAGCGCCGGTCACGTGACTCGAAGATGCAAGTGACACAAAACAACACATTTGTTGATTGATGAAGTGTCCCAGAATGCTAAAACGTGATGACAAAACTTCCGATAGTGGATTTCCAAACGTGCAACACCACAGAACTACATGTCGCGTTTTTGCGGCAGCGATGCCAGGAAATCCTGATGGTAAAAACGTCTGCTGGGCGTATCCTGGCAACCACAAAACGAGGCTTCTAAGCTGAACTGCAGTTGTGCTGACAGGTTGACCCCAACAAAAACTTTGAACTCTGACCCCCCGCTATTAGCTCATTGTTGCAATGAACGTTTACTGAGGGAGGCGAATGCGCAGGTTGGATTGATAGAAAAATGACCAACTCACATTTGAAAAAGGCTTGCTGCCGCTGAGCGCTGCACCTTTCAATACCAACCGGAAACACGCAATTATATTTCACCACCAAACACTGGCTTAGCCTGAGCACAAGCGATTTTGTTTTGCTGCCAGTTCAGTAATAAAACCCAAGACCGTACTCACGTCTGTAAAACTATCGCAACGGTATTTCGCTTTGCCATCCAACATAGGAATACATCAACAATCGAAACATAAACAAGTATTGCCTAGCGAAGCCATCAATTCCAGGAAGAAATCGCCAGAACAGCGCGTTGAAACGGGGTGTCCAACTCAAATGGGTGTGTGTGCTCAACCTAGTCCCGTGCCATACCATGTTCAAAAATTGCCAACACTGCAAACCAACTTCCCAACTACAGAATCCAGACTAGTAAGAAAACGTAGTTAAATCGGACAGCAACACGGCCGTACGCTACGTTACTTTGTTGCTATTTTCTGACAGTCGTTAGCTGCAAGAGAATAAACTTGCACGTTCTTGTCTCAAGCCGCAGTTCGCGTGTTGTTTTCTACTCTTGTTCAGTGTCAACATTTCGTTAGTAAGGTGTTCCTGCTGCTTTTGCAGGACTGAAGATGTGTTTAAATGCACTGAACAACTAGTTTCCTGTGAATAAATTGCAGCTGGATTCACTTGCGTCATTCCTGTGGCTTACAATTGAAAAATAGACGCGTGCATGTTCGAATCAAACAAGTATGAAAGTAGAACCATGCAGGCAGATACCTCACAAGCTTGCCACGAGGCTAGAGCTTGTTTTACTATTGTAATTTAATACAAATACCACAATTTACTTAAACCTGATCGCTCGCGTGCCATTTTCAAACCTACAGCGTGTCACTTTGGCACGCGTGCACTGTGTTGCGCACACTTGCTTTAGGATCACTTTTCGTAGATCTTTTTGAAATTTAAATGTCAGCAAATTGACGTATGAAAGTTACGCTACCAAATTCTTAACGTTCCTTTCACAGCCAAATTTAAAAAACACAAGTTGACCTTGGTACTCATTAAGCAGAAGTTCGTCAACAAGCAAATAACTTTTACACGACGCTTCCACTCAAGTGTTACAAAGAAGATACATGATGCACGATCTTACTGCGCACATGTGATGGTCGGAAGCAACGCAGTTATAAAACCGTTTTAAGGTTCTCAAACAGGCCGCCGCGACATCGTGTTAAAGAAGGCGACTGTGCCAGACCCTTTGTCAGAAATCATGGGCGTCGGAAGGATTTTTTCCAGGGGGGGGCATTAGCTTAGCGTATTTTTCCAGAATTAGTCCATAAAGATTTTTCCAGGGGGAGGCAAAAGTGGTGAAATTGCATTTTTCCTTCTCAAAACTAAAAAAACAACCTTTTTTTGCTAGAAATGTAAGAGACATGTCAAATTTCAAAATCCAGGCGAGGCAAGGCCCCCTTCCTTCCGACGCCCATAACACAAATAATATCCCGGCCTCAAAGTACGTCCGATGAACAGAATCAAGAAAGCTACCTTTGCTGCATATCGCGCTCCACACTCGCGAAACTTACAACTTCAATCCCTGAGGCCTCAATGCACGAAGATCAAAATAACGCAACGCTTTCAACACAAGTGGAAATTTGATCAAATTAATAAAGGATGACTTTACTCACTCGCTTGGTATGTTCTTCGGCTGGTCCGTAACAGTCATGGAAGCGGAATTTTTCGGTGACTGGGTGTCCAGGTCGCGGACTTCGTTGAACTGCCGCTCCAGCTTCTTCGATATTTGAGCGCATTTCTTCATCAGCGCGCATAGCGTGCGACGTTCGTGCAGAATATCCATGCAAGACCAAATCAGTCTCTGGGTCAAGTGCTTGGTCTCGGTGAATTTCTGCCACTGTAAAATGTCTATATTAGTCTANGCACGTCATAGATTAGTCTATGAATGTATTATATTAGTCTATGAATGTATTATATCNGGCTATGAATGTCTTTTATTAGTCTATATGTCTAAGTAGGATGTCTATATTAGTCTATAGCCCTGTCTGTATCAGCGCTATAGGATAACAGTGCTTCAACCTAATCAGTAAACCATAAAATGAAAGTCATGGTCGTACAGGCAAACACGACCCGATTCTAAATAATTCGATGAAACAAATGCAATATGCTTGGTTGAAACTGACACTGCAACTTTTGGCTCAAAAGCCAACGGTAAAACGATTTTGCTTTAAAGAGAAACGACATCAGTAGTAAATGACTTGGAGAGCTATTCCAACTAAGTACGGCGTGCGTCTAGTAGAAGAGTTGTTTGTGTGAGAAAGTGAACATTTCGCACAGTTAGTTAGTGCGTAACCTTATTAAATGAATACACATACACAATATTTAAGTCTGTTATGGTACAAAAAATAAAATCAGAACAGCGAAACAGCCGTTTCTCGTCTGAGCCGCTTTTACACCATACATTGACGCACGTACCAGGTCGTCCCAGGAAGTGAACGGTCTTAGGCTCATAATGATTCCCGCTTTTTTGACGCTGCATTCAGCCACAGTCGTGAGTTCCTCGGCGGAGCTTTCCTGGATGCGAACCACAACTAAAGTTTTGCAGCTGCAAGACGGTTTACTTTGAAGCAAAACAAAAGAAACGACTTGAGGTGTCAGCGTGGTCCACAGTCAGGTTGGTCGTTTGCTTTCTTAACAGTCTTTTCACATAAAACGTGCACTGCGCTCAAGACGCCGCAGTGCTACAATATAAACGACACCACACGCATCGTCTGGAAACGCATGCAACTTACTCTCAAAAGTATATGATCCTACAATATTTGACCGTGAACGACGATTTGTTAAAACAAAGCGCCTCTGCAACCATTTTCTCTTGTTGCGTTAGCGCGTGTCTACACGTCAGTTCAAAATTTGCGATACCTGAAAAAATTCCCTAATTTTCGTTTGCTTTTCCACGCTGATTCTGCCTTCCTCGTCAGAAGACCAATCTTCGCCAGAATCGAAGCGATCAACGTCAAAGCCGTCGTCAATTTTATTGCGCGTCGAACCCGTAGCTTGAGAACTGGGCAGCTTTTTGGGTTTGACCTGACTTGAATGAGGACGTTTGAGCACGTCAGCTGCACAAAAGAAAGTAACAAGTGATAAAAACGGTTTAACGGACAGTTCCTCGCTCCTATAAACTTTATACACAAGTGAAAAAGCGTTTTATCACCTGAACTGCGTGGTCCAGCGATGGCTCGTTTGGAAATCGCGATAACAAAATTACTTTTTGACTTTGACAAGGTCGACTTGTCAACGTCTGGCACAGCGGAACTGCTGTTTGGATCTTCATCACTGGAGCTGAGTTGTGCCAGCTGACTAGCGGCGATTGCCGTGACGTTCGAATTGTTCTCCACTGCCGGATCCTCAACGGCAGCATCTTTAATATTGTTGTTGCCGGAGTGGAGCTTTTCACTTTCAGCCTCAATCGAAGTTCCAATTTCAGACGCAGCGCTTGCCTTACCATCGTCATCACTGGAGCTTAGCTGCGCCAACTGGTTGGTTGCTGCAGCAGCAGCAGGAGTTTTCTGCACTGAATTTTTGCTTTCTGTGTCCTTAGTCAGCAATGAGTTGTCCGCGTCATCGCTATCAGAGCTGCTGCCCTCGCTGACGAAACGACAACGTTTCTGAACAAAAAAAAAAGCGATGTCATGAAGGCCTGAAAACGTACACATCCCCGTTCTCATCTGCCTGTGCTAGCACGTTTATTATTTCCACTTCATTTCTTTTAGTTTGTGATCTACGAAAAACAACTTTGAGTGTCGAAATTCCGAGCAGATAACAAATCCTAAGCCATATTTAAATTGAACAACAATTTATGTCCTATAACGGAACACTGTTTTGGCAGAGAAAAGAGCCAAGAAAATTAACGTGTTTATCGTAAGGATTTTCAAGCTTTGGGTTTTTCGAATATGTATTTTAACAGCATGCGGGAAAAAAGCCGGCCAGTCACAGCATTAGTCATACCAAGCATCCCGCATTAGCACAGTACCTGGAATAAGCCAGCATTTGCGGCCTTTTATCAGTTGAATTTTGCTGTGGTAAACTTCATGGTTGCAAATTCTTACAAGGTATTGCATCAAAATGATGCAAATGTGCAGCCTAAGGGAGAATAATGTTATTCGGTTTTCCGAAAGTCTTTTTCTAATGTAAGTATTCGGAACATTTGATTAAATACAAAGAAAAATCTACTCTGAAGCATATCAGCAATCAGGAGGATGACAAATTTACTATTAGGTATAACGCACCGACTTTTATGATAGTTCACAATAGTTTGGCAATCATGAACGTTAATGATGTAAATGAAATGAATCCGATCATGCTGCAGGTCACGTAAATGCACTCCACTGTTTAAAAGTTCTGACCAGGGGCGTCGACAAGGGGACACATGAGCCATGACATGACACCCCCAATTGACATGAACAGTTTTCTAAACTGTTGCGGTGCTGTGTGGCAAACCGTGAACTTCGCGCAGGATTAAGTTCCCACAGCATGTCTGGCGTAGAAATTGACGCGACGGCGCAGATTATCTTCACGGAGGTCCGTGTGGCGGCGTGCAGACCAAGTTTCAATTTAAAACAATCCTTGCGAAATGCAAGCTTGTGAGATCGCCGGATCGTCCACCTACGACCTAACATCGATCCTTGCAGAAAGCAAGACCCTGAATCGTTTCTGCGATTCATCCATTCAAAGCGGTTCTTAACGTGTGGGTCATCACCCACGAGGTAGGTGACGAAATGTCGGTGCAGTAAAAGAAAATAGCAATCTTGTGCAATATAACCTTTGTGCACAATATAATATATACTTTTTAAATAATAAAAAAAACTTATTAGCCACCAACGTGTAATCGTTGCGTTATTCATGTGGTGTTTATACAGCAGGCGAACACAACTAGCGTGTCCATCAGAAACACGGGTTTGATGTTTTTGTATTGTTATGTCACAGAAAGCATACCATGGTGATGAGTATAACACACACAAGACTGTCATGGTGCGAACTGTTACAGCTAGTTGAGGTTGCATTCAAATTAAAATCTCATTTGATCATATGTCGGAGAGACTTTGATGATTAATGTATGGTGGGTTCTTTTCTGCTGTTGAAGATTGATTCATTTCAGCCTGAACTACATAGCCATTACTGTCAGATTTTCTTTAGGTTAGTCACAAAAAATAAGGAATTTTTCAACAATGTTGATTGCTTCCCATCATTTGCAGGACTTCCTAGCAGTTATAAGGAGGTGGCAGCAGTGTGTAGGAATTATCCTGATTTTTGTGATGGAAGTAAGTTTCAACGACAACTGTAAAAAGATTGTACCACAGTTGACTGCACACAACAATGCCACTGGGGCGATGCAACTTTGCCCAACTATTTGGGCTCCAACAAAATTCCCAGCTATGCCACTGCTTCTGACCTATGATATAACAACAAACATGACTTCCAACAGCATGCAACAAGCTTAAATGGCTAAGTTCTACTTTTTGCAAACAGCCAAATATGAAAATTACGAACGTACATATTTCTTCTTGACCGCAGTACCAAAATGTTTTCTGGTGCCAAGACTTCCTTTACCCTTGTCATCGTCATCAGATTCATGAAATCTTCGCAACATCCTTTCTGAAACAAAAAGAGAAAGCAAAAGTTAAACAGCATAGCTGAACCAACAGTTTGTGATATGGAAAACTATAACGATGTTTTCAATCTATACCTTGATCTTAACAAGGTATTACACACATGCATACTGTGATCTTTTGAACAAAATCCTAACTAATGTGAGGACAACAGCCACATGTTTCCAAAGTCAAGAAAAAATAAAGTGAAAACGGGTGAAAACTTGTGAACTAGTCTTAATATACAAAAGAATCAATATGACTTCAGCTGCAATTCTTTCTGATATAGGATATATTGCCATCTACTGTTAGACATGCCATCCTTATCAATTTCGTCAAGGTGATTCAAGCTGCTCACTTTATTTTTATCAACACTTGCTCTGACCTTATAATAGAAATTCTGCATGTTAAAACAAGTGAATTCTTTGCAAACTCAAATAAACCTTCATACCACAATGACTCTGTTGGGACAAGCATGCAACTGCACCATTAAATGAATTACAGCAATTCAATGCTCCCATAACATGCAAGTCCTCAAGATGTGGAAATAAACTTTTCAGTCTTGAGAAGCTTTCACTTCCATCATGGCAACTGAGATGTGCTGCAAACAGAACTGCTAAGCTTTGGCACACGCAAGTTCAAACTCTTGTAGCACAACAAACTATATATATTTTTATGTGATGACATTGTGCGAAAAAACCTCATACAGGATGGAAAAAATCATCCATTGTTTTAACTACATACTTGCCTGCCACACCATTTAGAAACAAACCTTTCCTAGCAACTTGAACTTTAAATACCTAATAGCTAGTAACAGATACAATGAGTTAGACATGTGCTTGTAACAGCATTTCATTACTAACACTACAAGTTTTTGCTTTGTTCTACAATTACCACTTTTACTGATACTCAAAACAAAACCAACAAACTTTGATAAACTTTAATCATTAGCACTGGCCTATGAATACTCAAACTTCCCTAGTATGATCATTAAGCATAAAATATACAGGCAAATATTCTATCTAAAACTACATCTGCATGTGCTGTGGGATATTTTGTATTAAACAGTAACATAAAGCATTTCGTTCATTATCACACCTACTACAATAATTAATAAAATCTGATGAATCAAACTGTTTTCATAAAAACATTCCACATGAATGTGATCAAGACATTATTTGTATTTTCCACTGAAAACAAATAGGATGCTTTATTTGCTCCAAATCAACCAACCACTTTGTCACGAAAGTAATTTGCACCTATGACCACTACCAAACATTTTGTCAACAGGGAAATAAAACCCATAACAATAAGTAGTTTCTGACCAAAATAAATTAGTCTTACCTTTTATTGCTGATGTGGATGTTTCTGCACTTTTCATGAAGTAAGGGCTTTCACTAGAAATCAACAAATTTGGAGAAAATACAAAAAGGCTTAAAATCCAGGTCTATTTGAAATCTATGCATTAGCATGAAGTCTATGAATTTATACACAAGTGCACATACTGCAAACACAAGAGTTGAAATAAAAATTATCTAATTAGCATAACCACTCAAGCACCATTTATCTGCAACATACATGAATACATTACAAAGCTCACTGGTGAAAGCAAAGAACACCAGATGCTTCTTTTAAAATAAAAAGTTGTTAATACCCCAAGAAAAATGTTCAGGAAAATATTCCTCACTGGGGTGCCAAAGAAGCAAAGGGTGCTATTAGCATCAACCAAAGGTGCTGTGAATCTGGCAAATTTAAAAGACCAGAGGTGCTTGGTCAGGAAACATAAACAGGGATTTTACAACAAATTGACTGATCCTTAATGGGTAGCATCTTGAAATAACCAGCAACAGAAGCATCAACCACACATTATGAACCACCACAAGACTGCTTTACTCCAGCATGGTCATGCACAGGCAAAATTGAAGTTTAGCAAATCATAAATATTGAATAAATCAAGCAAACCTTGACAAAATATGTGAAAAACTGTAATGACTACGTGTTTGTGGCTTCTGTAAAAGGAACAGTGGTCAAGTGGTAATTGAACAAAAAGTCAGCAAGCACATGCTGAAATATTGCTTTCCTACTTCCACCATCATAAGACCTTTAGTCACATAGCATTAGAAGATTTGTTATGGGAAAAACTCTCAATAACCAACCCAAACCTTTAAAAAACGTTTGCTTTTTGAAAGCATTAAATGACTTTCTATTATCTCATGATATACTGTTACAACCTTGATGGAAGCACTAGTGTTTTGACTCAGACATAAAATAATTCACTGACATATAAAATGCACTTTGCTTGAACAGTTGCAGAATGGATGCATCTTTATGATTGCCACAAATAGAGATAGACCGATATTTCAGTTTTACTGATATATTGGCATCGGCCAAAACAGCGGATATTACCGGCCTCAATAGGTGTTGATAAAACACTGATATAATCCTCACACATGCAGACAACTTGCGCAAGAAAGCACAGCAAACCAAGTCAAGACAGTTATCTTACAGCAACACTAGCAGGCGCGTTTTCATAAACAAGCAGACAAGATGAACCACAAAGCACATGTCGATCATCGCACCAAAACAAAAGTATCATCATTAACCAGATTAATCAAAAAACATATTGGAATTTCTGCAATTTAAAAAATTTTAGCTCATAATTCCTGATTTTTGAAGTTTCTGAAAAAAAGGTAAGGCAGAGAATACATTATGTATTTGACAATGAAGCAAAAAGCAAGATTTAAAATTTTAGAAATATCGGTTATTGCCTATTAGTCCATGAATGGCTGATATCAGTATCAGCCCCAATAAAGCCATATCGGCCGATCCCTTGTCATAAACAGAGCTAGACTGATGCCGATCAGCACGATATAGCAATGTTGGCGATGTATCATATCAGCAAAATTTTACTGATATATCGGCAATATTTGCTCATATAAGCTGCTATGCTATTGTTTTGCAGAGTGTTTGGAAACCCAAGTTGACACTTGTTTCTGATTGATTAATGTAAATTCCCTGTCTTATTCCTTATGGTATGCAATCCTCTGAATACATCACGTTGTTGGTAATACAGAGACTGCTGCACAATCATCCCAATGAACTGCTCTATGACATAACATTCACTTGCAGGTTTTTGTGTGGTAAGCAGATAACTGCCTGCGAACAAACCATGGTACATGCTGTGGTGGTTGATTGTTTTAGCGACCCAAATTTGCATAGATTTTGATGTTTTACAGTTGTTTGTCAGAGTGAAGTGATGGTTTCATCACTGTTTGTGATGAGTCGCATTGTTGTTTACCCACTAATGAGGTCTGAGTGCAGGCACATACTCAAGGGAGTACTTTAGCCTACAGTAATTTGTTACTCAAATATTGTTAACTGACATGCTGCAACTGTTTTACCTTCAACTGTTGGACTACATTTTTGGATGCATTTCATAACTGTTGTTTGCATTACATACCTTAATTTTATGTTATTTATATGCTGACATTTATGTATTGTCATCTTCATAATTACTCTTTGCTCTCATGCTAGTGTCTTTGTATATTTTATTGCTAATTTGTAATATGTTCCTAACTTATCACAATCCACTCTTTCATTTATAGCTTGTGTAATTATTCCATTTGTTTATGTGGCCTACAACTGCAAAAAAATGCACTGTAATGTCTTGAAACTGTGGCTTGAGTAATGCAAAAATATCAGTATCAGCATGGGTTATCAATGAAAAACATTAGCATCGGCCCAAAAAGCCTGGTTATAAATTAGTCATTCCTTCTGGAAGCTGACCAAAAGGGGAAAAATCATGGAAATTAGCTCACCAATATTTGTTATTGTGTTACAGAGCTGAGTTGAGTTTATTGGAACAAACAAGAAATGTTTTTAACTGAAGTTGAATTGAAAAAGTCAGGACAATAAAGACTGTGAACCAGGCTGTATAGTCAACCACTACTACAGTTATTTAATTGTCCTTTAAAGGTTTGAAGTTCATGGCTGAATTGTAATTCAATTTGAAGTTGTGATGCAGTTAACTGAAGAAAGATTTCATATGGCTTTAAGGTCTGTTGGATGATCATGGAGTTGTGGCAAGTTACAGGAAAAAAGAAAGCAATGGGTCTTAAGCTGCTGGATGATCAACACAAATGCATTACAAACGAGGCTTATGGTGACATTAAGCACAACATGTAATGTGACATTAAGCACAACTAGAATAACAACATCTAACCTTCAAAAATATTACCAAAAAAAAATTTCCTCAGTTCATTCTTTCATAAACATTCTCGACTTTGACCAAAATTAAAAACATATACAGTAATACAAAACACTACAGAATTCTCTAAAAACTCAGCTTCCATCTTTATCAGTCAACTACAGTATGTATCCCACAAAGTGAACAAAAATATTTGTAGCTCATGTAACAAAACAATGCATACCATTCGAACTTTGTCTTCTTCCCATTCACCAGTTGACTATGATCATCACATTCATCCTTTGCAAAGCTTCGTTTTCTTGCATTAAACATTATAAACACCTAACCCTTCAGTAATTAAGCACCCTAGAAAGAAAAAAATCTATCACACTAGTTTCATATTGATCTTGCAAATGGTGCACACCTTGTTTCCATGATCTCTATACCACTGAGTACACAGCTACCTACACAGTACTTAGACATTGTAATGGCAGGAAGTCATTAAAAACCTTCAGCACAAAACATTTCCCTGCTATAATTGATCAAATGCTCAGCTAAAAGCCTTGAATTTAAAACAGCACAATGCCAGAAGCGCTGTCTTCATTCAAACAGAAATCAAAATCATCAATAAGAGCTCTGGATTTGTATGTAAGTGTCACCACTCAACAACTACAAGCTAGCTAAATGTGCACATGTGCCAACATGTTACAACAACTTAACCATGGAGCTGATATTGAGCATCATGAATGAAAGTCACAAAATTTTATCACAGAATTTAACACAAACCCTATAAATAGGTTCAGTAGTCCTGTAGGTACAGTCATTTATTCAGCATTGTATGACTTTCAGTCATTGCTCAGTATGTTACCTACCAACCACAATGTCACTTCTTCTAGAACAGCGCTCTTCAACCAGTGTGCATGGTGCACTGAAAATCAAAATATGCATGGGTGCACCACTAACAGAAATTCAATCACACACACCAACTGCACTGATGAGGGGAGCAACTGAAAAGGAGATTATTCCCCAGTTTGAGTTGTTGGCTAATAACATGCAACAACAAAAAAGCCATTAAATATTATTTCCTTGATTTTGTTGCGTGTTTCATGTAATATTGTAGTGTAATAGTCTCTTTTCAGGATGATTTTCATATGGTTATCATAGACTCAGCAAGTCTTGTAGTTTGCACTAGAAAAAAAATTTTTTGCTTGGGAGTTGCAGATTTTTGGGAGTGACATCAAAGTAGAGGACTTTTAAGCCACCTTGGCCCACTTTGCCTGGCCCTGGGCCCAAACCGCCAGATGGTAGTATTTCGCTGAAGTTTTTATTGGAAACTAGGTTACAATCCGAGTCTTTTGATACTTTGGATGACCTGCTGGGGTTTCGGGTTCAAAAGTTATGATCTGAACTAATAAAAATATTTTTTAGATAATTAATTAATTTGTTTATTTTAGATCATAACTTTTGAACCAGAAACATTAGAAAGTCGATCAAACGCTCAAAAGACTCAGACTCGAGCCTAATTTCCAATGAAAACTTCAGCAAAATACTTTGGCCTAGCAGTTGGGCCCTAGGCCAGATAACATAAGCCAAAATGTCCCAAAAACTATTTCACTTATGACATCACCAACAAAAAATCCACAACCCTCAACAAAATTTTTTTTTCGAGTGCCGACTAGATGACTGGCCAATCCGTTTGAGCCCATAAACAGCTCTCTAGCGTAATCAGCGGAGGAACTATGGCGTTGGTAAGGCAACCGACAACTGCTGGTTTTAGGCCGATTTCAAAGTCAGCTCTCAAAGTGTTAAGGGCGCATCAATAACAAAAAAGGTTGAAGAGCACTGTTCTGGAGCGGTGGTTCTCAACCACTATTCTGAGGGCCACATGCGGCTCCCAAGCACCCTTTGTGCAACCCTCAGCAGTCTTTCAATAACATCTCTAATATTGTGTGTAATAGACTTCATTCGTCAATAAAACAAAACGTGTCAATTGACTTGTGTTAAAATTTCTTTAGTGCTGCTCTCTAACAAACTTGCAAGTCTGGATTCGGCTCTATTCAGCAAAAAGGTTGGGAACCACTGTTCTTTTTCGGTTTTGGGTTGAGAACCACTGTTCTTTTTTGGTTTTGGGTTTCTGATTTTTTGTGAGTGATGTCATAAGTAGAGTACTTTCAGGCCTTTTTGGACAAGTTCATCTGGCCCTGGATATTTCGCTCAGGTTTTTACTGGAAACTAGGCTAAAATCCGAGTGTTTTGAGACTTTGGATGACTTGCTAGGATTTCGGGTTCAAAAGTTATGGCCTGAAAACAACAAAATAATTAATTAATCCCCTAATTAGATAATTAATTAATTTGTTGCATTTAGATCATAACTTTTGAACCTGGAGCCCTAGGAAGTTGATCAAAGGCTCAAAAGACTCAGATTCTAGCCTAGTTTCCAATGAAAACTTTAGAACAAAATACCTCCATGTGGTAGTTGGGTCCTAGGCCAAGCAGCATGAGCCAAAATGGCCAAAAACCTACTGCACTTATGACGTCACTCACAAAAACCCTAAATCCCAAAACCAAAAAAATTTTTTTTCATTACAGACTCAAGGGTTTGAACAGCTCTCCAGCACAATCGACTGGCAAGTTATGGAGTTACATGGTGGTGTGAAATTAGCAGCTGAATGCATGATTTTTAGGTACAATATAGTCATACACTGGCAGCAAGCATGTTAACACAATTTGACACATTTTTAGAAAATATACTGCATGTACTCTTTAAATAAATACAAAATACTTTGTCAACTTTCATGGTAGCTTTTCCCATAGTTATTTCCATCACACATTAAATTATGATTGCTGTATTAAAGAATGTGTTCCATAATCAGAACATAACAACACAAGCATATAATTAAGTGGTTTCAGGAGTTTGGCTATAAGCAAAATAACATGAAGATCTTATAATTTGGTCTTCTTGCATGGTGCATAGATTACAAAACACTGCAGAAAATTATCATGTTAATTTGTAAAGAGATCGAAGTCTTCTGCTATGGCCAGTAATCTTCATGTATTTTGTAAACAAGATGTCTTCATAGAACCAAAGACCACAAAACTAAAGCATCAGCAACATCTCATCACTTTAACACTTTCAGTACTGGGTGTTTTTCCTGAAACAACAACCTGGATACCAGGCAGTTTTTGAGAGTGCACCACGTTTATGCCAATTTCATAAAACACCTTGCAATTGATCAAAAACAATGGTGTTAGTTGTTAAATTCAATTTTTAATTTATTTGTTTATGTCCAGACACAAAGTCCATAGTATGAACACACACACCCTGCAGAACGCAGGTCGATAAAAACAGAACGTAGTACAAGGCATTGAAGCCGGCAGAATCACAGGGTTACAGACACATTTTGCAACTGCATTGAAGACAGAACATTAGGGTTACAGATACATTCTTAACACTTGTTAGCACATAACACTTGTTACAAAACTACTGTGGAGTATGGCGTCAATTCCTAAATTGGTCGAGTCTAGGTAAAGTGCAAAAGCATTGTGGCATGACACACCATCAATCAAACGGATCTTGCAAAGTTCGTTCACTCATTCACAGAGTAAAATGGGATTATAGTGTTCAAAGAATAGGGACGAATACAAACAATCTGACTGCATCAAAGCAAGTAACCATATGTTGTTAGATTTTCTGCATCTTTCGAGAAACAGGTACATGTATTTTCGTAACAGAGCCTCAAATGTAGGAATGTTACAATGAACCTGGTGGCTACTAACACTTGCTCTCCAGGGCAGGTTGTATGGAGCTTTGCATCTAAAATTATATGCCACATGCAATCTCTGCATGCATGACTTCCTGAAATTACACCATAATTGTGATGCATACATGGGCGCACAAAAGGAATGAAAAAGTATGTTTTGAACTGCATTTGAACATCGGGAAAAGGAGGCTCGCAGCTTCTTTGCTGCACAATATTGGTATCGCAGTTGTCTCTGAATGTCCTTGTCATCTGAGAGTGCAGTATCCAATACAACCCCAGATATTTGTATTAGTCAACAGATTTTATGTATTGACCACCCAATTTCAATAATGGATCGGCTGTGCTTTTCGCACTCTTAGCCTTAAACGTCATACTAACAGTTCTGTTGCAATTGAAAATAATCCTATATGATTTTACATATGCCTGGCACATATCCAGTATTCTTTGCAACCAACGTACACTACTACAAAACACACAAATATCATTAGATATCAGTCATATGTGGCAGTAGATATCAGCCTAAATGACACAAATATCATTAGATATCAGTCATAAGACTTCACCAATATAACACCCTGCTTTTAATAAGACTTCACCAACATAACAAATCTACTTGTCTTTATAGTTTTCATATGTACATGTATAATTTCTAAAGAAAAAGATTACAGTTGGTATCCAATGGATACCAGATCTGTATTGGTACATAGCCAAGTGAATAAATAAATGCAAGCCAACAGTGGCGCAACTAGAAATAATCGAAGTAGGTTGGCAACAAACCACAAGATACTAGTTTTGAATGCGTTGACTCGACAAGGTTATGCTAGTTTAGCTCAAGTAAAAGTGACAAATGACGATCTTACTGAGTCAATGGGACTGTTATGTAACAACAGAGATACATTTTCACTAGAAGCAGCTAGGCCGGGTGACGGGAACGGACAAGAATATAGTTATGCAATAAGAACAAGACAGAATGTCAGCAAACTAACTTGCGAAGTTAATACAACATTGCTCCAAGCGTACTAAGCATACAGATGACGTAAAGGTCGAAGGACTTGGAACAACATTGTGTTTACTCTGCAATTTCTCACTGCCATTTCACCTTATTCTTTTTGCACAACTGCATTATTTTTTTGGTAATGTCACCAAGCCTGGCTGCTTTTATTGAAAATTTATATCAACTGTTACATAACAGTTTTTCTTTACTTTGTTTTCAAGTGCCAACATTTCACCTGTAAGATTTGTCTTACATTTACAGCTGACTGATGATGCGTTGGAAAACGCGAAACTAGTTTCCCCATCAATAAACTGTGACTGATTTACTTGCTGCCATCTTTGTGGCTTTTAACTATGAAAAATAGATACGCTTGCAAGTTTTAATCGTTGCAGAAGAATGAAAGCAGAAAGCAGGCAGATTCCTCAGAAGCTTGCCGCAACGCTAAAGTTTGTTTACTGTTACATAACAATCGCATCAATTGTTCTGTGATGGCAAACTGGTGTTCCACATAACATAGGTGTTTCGCAATGGGATTCCAATGTTCCACGATAATTTCCACACATTGTATGATAATCAGAATGACAACTGCTCCACAAAAAATACAATCTTTGCAAAGTTGACCTGCTACTGTGACGACACATCCCATGTTGTTATGTCATTATGATCAACTGAGACTTAAGCACTAAACAGGATGTGTGTGTTGCAGATGCAGTGAAAGGTAGCAAGTTGCAGGGTTGCCAAATGAAAACTTAAATAAAAGAATAAACATTGCTAAAAGAGGCCAGAAAAAAGCCAAACTTTGTTAGCGGTATTCCTATTCTTTTGTCACAGTTTCATTATACTCACTTTTAAACTCTTTTTAGAATGTCACAAGTAATCTGTGGTACCCATCTCTGCTTGCTTGCTTGCTTGCTTGCAGCATGGACAGTACAGCTGCTTTTTTAAAGTAAATGCTGCCTTGCTGGTGAGTCAAGGGCTGCACTGCATGTGAACCATTATTTACATCCACTCATGCTCATCAACACCGAGCATGATGGACAAGCTNCAAATAGTTTTTTTCAAGTCTTTGTTACAACCAACTGGGGAATCGAACTCAGCCTACCGGAAGTGGTGGNGCNTGTTTAACGTTTTCTTTAAGTAGATTGGATAACAAATAGCATTCTTGCATACTTTAGATCAGGGGTTCCCAAACTTTCTCTGGCCATGTACCCCTTCAGCATTTCAATCGATGAGCACGTACCCCTAAAATTCCTTATAACAAAAAGGCTAAGGAAAATAACAAAATTATTTTTAACAATAAGCATACAATGATTCTTGAAAATAAGATTCACTGATATATGTATAAATAATTTGAAATGTATAATATATAAGCATATTTTTTCTCTTCTGTTTTNAACTTCAAATGTACCCTTTCAGATCTAGGCAAATGTANCCCTANGGGTACATGTACTCCCATTTGGGAACCCCTGCATTAGATACTTATANAATGTGTAGTTTCGTACAAAATAGAACAAAAGTACTACAACTACTANTTGTCTTTTAAGTTAGACAATTCACTAAGGCTTACTATACATACATCATGAAAAAACAGATATAAAAAGTTAATCTAATTTTACAAAAATAATATGCCTTTCCATCACTGACCAATTTAATAAAGAGAGCAGTGATATAGCCAATGGAATGTAAGTAATAGGGACAAGTCTGGGATGACAGACAAGATAAACAATAAAAACCAAATGACTAGTTTTAACCATTTTTATGCAGCAAAAAGGCATTTAGCATCATAAATAACAAAAATGTTGTTTATGCAATATATAAAAATGTTTGCATGTTTGCAAAATAATTAAATTAAAGATTAACATAGGAATTCTAACATACAATGCCTATAACGTAACAATCTTAAGAGGTAATGAAATTAACAGAAGAATACATGCACACACATGATGAACACAAAAAATAGGTAGTGTCCATTTTGCCATCAAAGGCAAAAGCTGTGCTGGAACTATTTTTTGATTTGAACTGATCTAGCTTTATTTATTTATTTACAAACAACCAATGGTGACAGGCCAAGGCTTGAAGAGGTCACTGGCAACACAAAGGTCAACAAAAATAGGGACGCACATACACACACATACAAAACATTACAAACAGAAAACACAGTAGATCGTGAAATTACATTAAAAGGGTGGGTGCTTTTACAAAAACAAATATGTCTGCTCAAACAGACATAAGGACGGATTTTTAGATAGTTCAGGATGTCTGAAGAGAATCCAGCTTTGTCGACATATAACACTGAGTTCATGATACTAAGAGCACGGTGAATGTAGTCAAGTGGCTAGTGTCATGCCTGCTGTGCAGGTGTTCATCAGTTTGGCTCTCACCATTATTGCTTTTGGCTTTCATGGGAACACTTTTCATGTACTTNTGAAAAAGGTTCGGGTCTAGCTTTTGCGTTTAGGGTTTACATTTAGGTCAGGGGTCTCAAATGCAAATTGCTCCGAGGGCCAAATGAGCACTTTTAAAGTAACCTGTGGGCTGCACTATGACACTGACACAACAATGACATCACCCGAACCTTACTAGAAATAGCTTTTACATACTATGAACTTGTTTACTCACTAGCCAAGAATTTTTAAACACCAGTGAATAAACTAAATAATGCAAATGTTAATTATTATTTGAAAATTCCAAGACAGCATTGTGGGCCTCATAAAATGCCATTATGGGCTACATGTGGCCTCATGTTTCAGACCCCTGGTTTAGGTTTGTTTGAGACCCCTGGTTTAGGTTTAGAGTTTAGGTTTTAAGGTCACATGACAAAAACCATATGCTAATCCAAGTGTGTCGTCCTTGTCACATGACTAATTCTATCAATCAGGTTGACCTAATGGCAAACTAACTCCACTGTTGCAACCTCTCCGTTGGTGTTGAATGTGTGATTCACCACAAACGGGATGTGCGTGAAGAAAAACACCCATATATATGTGGCGCGAACAAGCAGTAATAGAGTGATCTCATCAGATGATCTCTCTAGTTGCTTGCTGCCACAGTGTGAAGCTTTGCGCACTTGCCTCTCGGGCTTTCAGATCGCCACAAAATGGTGCTGTAACCAGGATGTGAAGGTCATCTGAGGTGCAACCTTCATAAAAAGAATATGTGATCGGTGCGGTTCATTGTAAAAAGGAGGGGATGTTGTTGCAACCTCTCCATTGACGTTGAATGTGTGATTCACCACGAACACAATGTGCGCGAAGAACAACACCTATATGTGGCGTGAACAAGCAATAATAGAGTGATCTCTATTGAGTGATCTCTATTATTGCTTGCTGCCACAATGAAAGCTTTGCGCACTTGCTGCTGAGGCTTTCTGATCATAACACCACCAGTGGTTTTGCTTCTGATGGCAAAATAGATACTGCCAAGAAAATATAGTCAACAGCTGATCTATCCATCTATCATAACAAGGAAGAAAATACTGGGCATACAAACTATAGTATGAAGAGTTGAGAAATTTACAGATGAAAAAGTGAAGCATACACATGGGTGAGAAGACTGGCAAGGACTGGCAATGCAGGTTAAAAAATGAAAAACTATGCAGTAGCCATGATAATAAATAACAAGGATGCTGTGGGAAAATGGTAATGCATGGCATAAATGTCAAAATCAGATTATAGAAAATCTGAAAAAAGATGGGGACAACAGGAAAATCAGTCATGTTAACCAGTCAGATTCAGAAGCATCAGCATTGCAAAAGGATGGAAGACCAGGCAGGAGATTTCCTCAAACAGCTGGCTGTAAAGCTAGAGCTTGTTTCAAATGTTGATAATGCAACAGTTAATAAAATGTTAAAGAAATAGACAATCCAATGACATTAAAGGTGCATGTAATAATGTAATTAATACAAAAAAGACCAGTTGTTGATGACTACCAATAATTAAAGGTAGCTATATCTACGTATTTAGCAGCATGGCAAACGAGCAGTGATTGAAACTTTAAAGTAATTACAGATAGCCTAACAATAATGGCCTNCACACAGTCAACCAAAAGCAATGATTCTGGGATGCATTACAAACACAACAACATATGATATGANAGCTCAATAGTGGCCCTTGAACTGTCAAAATGAAAACCAGTTGGCCTTAGCCTTAGTTACTGGGCCCAAATACAACAAATAAAATGACAATGAATGGCAATGACCTACGTTCCTGCCACTGTGATACAAAAATAGTTACATTTATTTTCCAATATAGCTAAACAAAAGGGAGCGAGAAAGTACTGCACAAGAAGGTGAAAAACAAAACTTACAGAAATCGCGAACATTTGAAAAGCAGTGGCTATTCAATGAACAGAAGCATTAGCAAGTGGTGTGCAGCAATACTGGTTAATGCACTGAGGATATCTAAAATTAAAAATCCGATCAAACTTGCACACAGGCCAATAAACTGTAGTAAGTTGGATGAGAAGTTTTTCAGAGTATTTACGCTCAGATGTTAGGTAAATGCCTTTTTTCAGACATTCAATCATATTGAAACATTATTAATTATGTCGCAAACCTGAGATTGCCACGATAATCATGAGTGATACCCACTCATTGAAATGGATGGTCTCTCTATTAATATTTAATACAGTGGTGTTGAGTATATAATTTAATTTATTGTTTTTACTTCACTCAACTGTAAAACACTCCAGTTTAAGAGCAAAATATACTCTGCACTGTGCGTCAAAGCAAAACGGGTTTAATACAATACAAACCTCATCCAGCTTGTTTAATTTAAATTTGATGTTTGACAGACTTTGTCTCCAAAGTAGGGCCATGGCCACTGTACCTCCATCTTATCCGTGCTGTGTGTGTGCGCGTCAGTGCACGGGGGCAATTCACAGAAAGCCAAGAAACTCGTGCCTTTCTCCTGTAAATCCACTTCAATCATGCAGTCAATAGTCATGCACTGTTCCCTGATTCACAAATTGAGTCACAACACAAATGGAAACAAGTCACATGACTTTCGAAAGCCGTCAATTCTGAAGTATCAATCAAAATTGCAAGAAACGGAATTCGACGGAATCGAAATACTGCAGCCCACCAGTGTTGAACATAATCCGGTTTCCGGATCCCTATCGAACCGGATTCTGCAATTCAGAACCGGATCCGGTTCAGACTCGATTTCGAAAAAACTCAACCTGATCAGATATGGATACCCAAATTGCGTTGATCACTGCAGAAAAATGCTNAAAACCCTTTAAGGACCGCAAAGCCACTANAGTGGCCCAAACTTTGGCNGGTCATAACTTACCGACCAATAGAGCTAAGGAGTTGATCAAACCCTNTACGGATGCGGCAAGTCTTCGACTTGAGATCGAAAAAATTTTTTTCGGCTTGGATTTTGGGTTCTTTGTGTNTTACGTCACAATGAGANCATGTTTNGGCCATTTTAGGCCAAATTTTNNGGGCCCTGGGTCCCAGACCAATCCGAAATTTTTTTCTCTCAATGTTTTTTTGGATTCTTAACTCGAAAACAAGTCTTCAGAGNCCATGATTGATCTGCTAGCATATCTGGATCGAAAATTATGGCTCAAAAAACAAAAAATGGTCAAAATTTTCCTCTCACAAACGCTAATCTGGGGGAATTTGACACCTGACTGTAGCTGGCCATAACTCGCCGTCAGAATGAGCTAGAGAGCCGTTCAAACCCTCTAAAGACTCGTGAAATCATGTATTTTTCAATAAAAAAACATTCTGATTTCGGATTTCGGGTTTTTTGTTGATGTATACATAATGAGAAGATGTTTATGCATATTTGGATATTCTTTGATGACGTCATCAAGTCACCCTATAAGACCCGCAGAGCCATTTTTTCACGCAAAGTTTTCTTCGATTTTAGGCCATATTTTGATTTCTTTGGGGGGAGTATTGATTTTTCAGCGTTCCTGTACCCCAAACTAGGGCCAATGAATGGTAAGTTAATAAGGGAAATACCCGGAATAGGCCTAGCAGATCGGTAAAGTATTTGGGGCTTTCTGGCCTAACTTTGGAACCAGACATGCTNGAAAGTCGATCAAGGGCTCTAAAAGCTCGTGTTCGAGTCCGGGATCCAATAAAACTTTGAGCCACAATATGCGCACGTTGGATCCGCGGATAACATCATAAGAATATTTGCAAAACATCCTCCAATCATGAGGCCATGGACCAAAAAGGCCCAAAAAAATTCTGAAGGTTTATTTTTTTTATCTAATATAGAAGACTTCACGAGTCTTTAGAGGGTTTGAATAGCTCTCTAGCTCAATCTGGCTGCCAACCACGAGTGGCTAAAGTTGGACAGAAGTGGCCAATGTCACCTTTTTTAAAAATTTAAAATTTTTGCCAAAAACTGGGTTTTTGAGCCATAATTTTGTCTCCCGATGTGCTAGCAAGACAATCAAGGGCTCTAAAGACTCGTTTTCGAGTCACAAATCCAAAAAAAATTTGAGCGAAAAAAATTTCGCATTGCGCTGGCGCCCAGGGCCAGGCAAAGGCGCCAAAAATGCACAGACTTGCTCTCATTGTGACGTAACACACGAAGAACCCAAAATCCAAGCCGAAAAAATATTTTTTTTGATCTCAAGTCGAAGACTTGCCGAATCCGTAGAGGGTTTGATGAACTCTCTAGCTCCATTGGTCGGCAAGTTATGACTGGCCAAAGTTTTTGACCACTACAGTGGCTTTGCGGTCCTTAAGGGGTAACCCTTTAACGACCGCGCAAGCCCATATATTGGCTCGCACTCTTTTGGCCACAACTTGCCAGGCAATTGAGCTAAACCAGAGGTGGCTGGAGTCACTTTTTCAGACTCCGACTCCGCTCCTGTTCAATGATTTTTTAATCCGGGTCCGGAAATTTTTCAATTTGAGAATCCGAGTCTTTCAGACTCCAGCTACAACCATCGATCCAACCGTAATTTACCCATGTTTTTTCCTAAGAAATGACCACACAGACTCCTGCTACCGCCGAAATGGAAAAGTGACTCCGTATCCGGGTAAGAAATGACCACACAGACTCCTGCTACCGCCGAAATGGAAAAGTGACTCCGTATCCGGGTTCGTTTTTTCACAAATTTTTTACTCTAGCTCCGGATCCGGGTCCGAAAGAAAAACGCAGAAACCTGCCGGGGTCGACTCCGGTAATCCGGATCCGGTCCCACCTCTGCTATAAACTGGATGGCCAACTCATTGTCTCCGTCACGCGTGACTGCGCCTTTACTTTAAGCTGCGGACATGCAGGCAGAAGCATTGGTTTGTGTGCATACTGTGGTGTAGGACAAATGTTTATGCGCGGTTCTGTAGCCCTTCCGCAAGATATCCTATTCTGCGCCAGTTGTGCATAGGAGTTTACTATTTAAGCAAACAAAAGTGATTTTATCTAGCTTTTTGGATGTATTGCAAATGGTTCTTATGGGTCTTGTTCAGTGATGAAAGTATAATAATTTTCTTACAGGAACGATCCCGTGACTGTCAACACCATCTCTAAATTCCAACTATAATTGTAACAAAACAATCAAGAGTAAGTCAACGTTTGGTCCGCCTTGTATTGTACATTTTGAAAACAACCCTTTCGAATACAACCAAAAACCGTTAAAGGTTTGCCACGGATCTTCACAGTAATTGTCCTCCTTCGGCTTTTGCCACTTGTT
>JGI24021J15306_10000438_pt1 | contig 31079 bp, 15 predicted proteins | sample Ectturendosymbi1_FD_15306 | JGI IMG/M metagenome (IMG submission 15306)
AAACAAACTGCACTTTGCAAAAAACTGTATGATTTTATCTACTTTAGTTACTTCGCAATTACATTTTGAAATGTGTGCAGGACTTTATGGACACCCTATTTGGTAGTCAAGTCTCATAAGGGCTTCGCTACACTGAGAGAGATAAAGTCTACTTCACAACGCTCCTGTGACAAAACAGTGGACGACAAAATAGCCTTTTATCGCGAATGCTGTTTTCCGAATTGTACAAAATCACGGTAAATAAAGTTACTTTTGTAGGTTTTAGGGGGGGGAGATCGCCCCAATTGCCCCGCTGGATCTGCTCGTGGTCCAAAGCTACTAAGGTTAAATACAAGAACTGAGCTGCAGCTGGTGGAACGTTGTTTTAGATGAGTGAGTTAGGGCATTTACAACAGCAGAGGTGTTAACGGTCGGTTCGATTCCCAACATCGAGCGACATCATCATCAATACGGCAAACAGCTTGACTTTACAGGCCTCTGTTGGCACCTATGTTATATTTCAGACCGAATTTCAAATTCCTCTCTGCCCGTGGGGTTGCGCGCGGTCGAGCTGCAACTCTAATAAACCGGTTGAGCGTATTGAAGTTTATTCAGCTTACAATTTTTTAACTGCGTATGAAGGCCACATTTTCTAACAGTTAAGAAAACATACAGTGCAACCATCCCACTGGGGCAAATTTTTGGCGCGATATTATTTAATTCTTAATCTACCTTATGACTTCTTCTTTAGTTTTTCAAAAATGTGCAAGCTATAATTTTGGCAATAAACAATTTACTGCGTGTGTGTGACATTGGGTACTTTATCTGGTTGATACTTTGTAAGTTGAAGTTTTGATAAAAACTTACATAACACCAGCATTGCAATGTATCCCCTAACTCAGGGGTGGGCAATTATATTTGCTTGGGGGGCCATTTTGAGAAGGTCACGTTTAGCGGAGGGCCGTACCTTCTTATGCGAGTAGAAGCAAGTCTCGATTTATAGCCTCAACACTAATGTTTACTATGAGAAGTTGGAGGAAATTTCAGATTGGAAGATTTACCTGAATGCTTCTGCGGGCCACTGAAAACGCTTTGGCGGGCCACATTTGGCCCGCGGGCCGCTATTTGCCCGCCCCTGCCCTAACTGAACAGAAACTTTTCGTGGTTTGTTTTTTCTGCCTTCATTTTTTTCTTCCTGCAACACCAGCCGTTTCCCAAAATGCTTTAAAATGTGAAGCTTGGCGACCAACTCAAATATCTTGGAGTGTTACTTAATGTCCCACTGAAGGATGACAATGACACTCAGAGGCAAGTGAGATCAATATGTTGTGGAGAAAACAAGCTCAGAGGTGCTTTTACTCAGTGCTCTATACTGCAGTTAAAAACACTCTGTTTCGTGATTCGTCGAGAATAAGCATTTTTGTATCCTTGTCTTCGCTCAACTGGCTCCTGTGATATGGATCATGTGTCTGAGCCAAACACGTAAACAAAATATAACAGCCAAGTTATAAGAGCCTTCTCAACCAAGCCATTAATTCTATGTATTACATTGTGCTTGAAATGCGTGTTTCTAACTTGAGAAACATTTGCAACAACCCATCGAGAGGTATTTTCACTTGGGTATTGCAGGTGATTACTCAAGGCAGCGGTGTCTAATCACACGCGCTTCGAAATTGCAAACGTGGCTAGAAGCAACAAGTTTAGCATAATAGCAACAACTTTGCGTATGTGTTAAATTAGAACAGAGGTTCTCAACCCTTCTCTGATCATATACCCCTTCAGCATATCGACAGATGAACATGTACCCCTAAAATTTCTAATGACAAAAAGGCTAATCAAAACAACAAAAATCCACTGAATTTTGACAGACCTTTTAGATTTTTAAAGCTATAAATGTAGACTCCGTTTTTATGTCTTAAAGTTAATAGTTTTAACAACAAGCATATAATGATTTTTAAAAATCATATTCGCTGATATATGTATACATATTTGGAAACAAATAATATATAAATACATTTTTCCCTTCTGTTGCTAACCTTAAATCGACCCCTTCAGATAGGCAAACGTACTCTAGGCGTACATGTACCCCAGGTTGGGAACCCCTGAATTAGAGCAACGCAACGAGCAGCAGCTTTAGCAAAAGTTTTCGTGCAACATTAACACCATTTATTATTGAATATATACCACGCCACAGTAAATATGCTGCATGGAAAATGTCATGTACAACCATTTGCAAACAACAAAGCACCGTGAACTTATTGTCTGAAAGAAACTCAACAGTGGTAGCGGTACGAAAACAGGCAGAACAGTCAGCCCACAACCGCAAGTGAATTACAAGCAAACTATAACAACGCAAATTCAAAGAACAGAACACAACAGTCATTACACCTTCTATGATCTTCATCAAAAACAGGCATTAGGTAAGAACCAACCTAGTGTCAAGTATGGAGAATCTGTTTTAGAGGTAAACTTTGCTTTACAGTCTCCGCCGGAAGAAAGCAAAGAGGCCAAAAGCGATTGGCAAAAATGTGTCAGTGTTGCGTATTCCCTAAAAACTACGAAATTGCAAAATCTGTACAGATGAAGTTAATAAGATCAGAATTATAAAGAGTTCAAAGAGTTGTTTTTAACAAATATGCAGTACCAACACACTGTAGCAGCGTCACAAAAACTAATTATTTGCAAAAAATGCAGTGTGTAATGGAAGTTTCAACCGTCTGCTGGAAGGTTTCAAATGATCCTGCCATTCTTTTGGTAATAGCTTCACGCAAAGAACTGATTAATATGACTTCCGCGAAGCAAGCAAGACATACAGATTTGCGGTAAGACCAGTTCCACTCCAAAAACAGTCACAACGCTACAGTACTGTAAAGGTTGATCACAGGCTCACCTATAACGTTTATGGCATCTACCCAAGGGTGGGACTGGGAACCAAAACTTCCTAGATTTTTTTCTCTTTCGCTCCTCCGCATAACAAATCCAGATGATTTCGCCACTCTCCTACTTGCCTAAAACTAGCCTACTTGTCGATAAAGTTTCTTCATGGGAAAATGTGCACAGGACAAGCATTTTTTTTCACTTAACGGTCCAAACAATGTCCAGAAAATTAGTTGTGCAGTTGCGATCAAGCAAGCTTATGTACAGCACTGCAAAAGCAGAGTAATATTCGGAATTCGGCACAGCAAACTGTGAAAATGTTCCAAAAGCAGATTTGCTTTAAATTTTACGCTCTCCAATTCCGAGCCATTTCTTTCGTATATACAATACAGAGCGAGTTGTCGTTAAAAATCAATCCAAATCACTGTTGCGCAGCCGTTGCTGCACGCGCTTTCGCAGTTACCGCACGAATGATTTTCGATAACGGTTAAAGAAACAATTCAAAATTTTGACAAGGATCTCATTTCATTAACACGATGCCGCAGATGTAGCAACTGTTAATACCAAGCCAGTGTCTTCTTGACTTTTAGCATGAGCAAGGCTTTTACCCGCCCTAAACCAGGGGCGCATCCAGGGGGGTGATTGGTGCGATCACCTCCCATAAAACATACTAAAGTAATTTATTCAGCATGATTTTGTACAATTCGGAAAACAGCATTCGCGATATAAGGCCATTTTCCCGCCCAATCTTTTGTCACAGCAGGGTTGTGAAGTAAAATTCATTGGACCCGCAATGAGACTTAACTACCAAATATTACTGAAATCACCCCCCTAAACTTACTGACTGGATCGGCTTCTGCCTTAAACAAAATCTTGAGGAACAACATAGCTGCAACAAGCCAGTCACTGAGGACTGTTGACCACCACAAAAGCTTCTTCCAAGCCTTGAGTCTGTTTAGAGCAGCGGGTTTCAACGTGGGTCGCAACCCCAGAGGGGTCGTGAACCACTTTTGTGGAGTCGCGAATTGATATTTTGTATACACAGCTGTTCATTTACTTTATTCGAGTTTCAGGTGGGGGTCATTGGGTTGTCGTGAATTGTTATAATGGGTCGCGGTACAAAAATGGTTGAAAACCACTGGTTTAGAGTTCATCACCTTGTCACGATTGTTTAATTGAAATTTCATTTTCTATGCTGAGATTTTTCACTAGCACAGGAAGTTCATCATGTCTGTTATTCAAACGATAAAAAAGAAGGCAAAGGTCAGCTGTTAACAGCAAATGGCTGGACCTTGCCTGCACAATAGCAATATTTTTCTTCAAGTTAGATTGATCTTGTTCTTTGTGCGAGCAACAATCAGCATTTTACCGGTCGTGTTTGTGCAAAGTTTATTCTTTCAGTGTCATGGTTGTGCTTGCCATCAGCTGATTTTCATCAGCCGGCGATGAACCGATTTTCATTTCTTCCTGCTGGACATTAAATGACTGCGATGACGCGATGTTCGGGTAGATCGATTGCTGTACCGTCATTGCTTCATCCGATTGGCGAGATGTCGAGGCGTTGCAGTTCGAAATCGTAGCCACACAGTGAGTGGACATGTGCCGTTTCAGGTCGCAGTTCCGTCTAAAGACTTTTCTAGAAACAGGCAAAATTTATTAGGTAAGATGAATATGTGCAGTGTGCACTTGAAAAAAAGCTTTTTGGAAGGTAGTGATTGTTTGCTAAGATAGCAATTGTTTGCTTCAATAAACCTAAGTCGCAAAAGTATTTTGCTGTATGCTATTAGCCTAGAAAAGTCGATTTTCTTCTCCAGAACTCAAGCAGCATTTTCAAAACCGAGCCAGTAACTGCAAACAGTTTCTAATGCCCTGCACGATTTCATTGCTGCAACTGACCACGTCCACCGCTAATACTCGAAAGAGGGTTAAACGTTTGGGATTAATGAGACTTGTTTCGAGAAAAAGCACACATTTTATCAAAGTTTTTGATCCAATTTTTGTGACAATATTCATTACAGGCGAAAATGCACAAAAAACGATTGAGAATTTCGTATGCCGCCGAAAAGTACGATATTTGTAAGCAGTTTGAAAAGCGTGATGATTACATTCGTTTTTCGTCACGTAACTTTAACGATTCAGAAAATTGTGACAGCCACGGTTCTGGAAACAATAATTTTACAAGCTCTGGACAAAATTAAGCAGAGGTTTAGTAGTTTTCACCAAGTTTTGAAAGTATATACAAGCTAAAACTCTAAACGATTTCTACCAAACGCTATCAAGCCATGGTTGGGTGACAGGGCTAAATCAGGGACTTAGCTTTAGATTGTTGTGGTTCTAACATGCTATCTTCCAAAAACGTAAAAGTCAACCTATCATAGGAATTTTTGAGTGAAATTTGCTTCATGCGAACTTAACTTCCAGCTGCTGTAACCAGGGTTCCAGGCTCTGACAATTTGTATGATTCTAAACTATCAGGGTTGTGCAAAGTCATCGTTACATCTTGGCCAAGGCCTTCCTTTGACATATTTTCCTCTTCCTAAAACTTTCTTGTTGGCACAAATGTTATCGACAAGTGCTCGCAAGCCAACTATTAGACACAATTTGGAAAAGCTCTTAAAACANTGTTTCATTTTGTCTGTCGTGCTTTCAAAAACAGTAGTTCAGTCTTTCCTTGGGAGAGGCGTACAGTAAACTCGTTTTTTTCCTAACAGTGTTTCTTCCTACTGTATTTTCTTGAGAGCTCGTTACAACGAACTGCGTGTTATCAACACGATTTCTGGTCTGATGAGATCGGAGATTAGGGCATGGCAAGGGAAAATGTCAAACTTGACTGCTGAGTGCCAGATAAAAAGCTGTGGCATTAACTTCAGTTGCAGGGTTTGAATTCAAATTGAAAGGAAATCGCTGAAAAACACGCAGTAGTGTATTCTGGGAAATTCTGAAGAGCATCGTGACCCATTTTAAGGGAAAACGCGTTGCCTTATTTTTTGATACAGCACGAAAAAATCAGCACTTTTTTGTCGATGTGGAAAATTTTCAACGTAAGCATTCTTGACTTTGTGAACTGCAACGAGCCACGTCTTGATTTGAACAATCTTTTCCCCTTTTTTGGCACTCCGCTACGAACAATATCCGACTAATGTTCGTTTTTGCTTGACGAAGATAGTTGCATCAACTATCAAAACGTGGGGCCGGTTTTTAACGTGTTGTTATGCTTTACCGCCAGTAGTGCCCGATTAAAGTATTGTTTATCGAAGTCCTGGCGTCTCCGAAACAGAAAGAATTATTCGACTCTTTTCTTCTGAAAGTGAAGATGCTTTTCCAAGGCCCGGAGAGCAGACGAACTGAGCAATTGTCTAATTTGCTTAATAATGCGTTACGCGTTCCTGTACGTCATGACTCAGTACCTAACACAAGGAAGCACAAAGTTAAATGGAGTAAAAGACAGCTCAAATCGTGCACCATGAAGTTCATCATTAATAAGAAGTTCTGCATTTAACAAGCCTCTCTTATTTTCAATGCTTAAGCCATGTTTCAGAGAAGGATCAGCAAAGGCGTTACGGCCTTCAAGTTGGATTTGTAAAACTTCTGGTTTTACAAATGATAGCCTGTCAACAACTGTCAAATAATGCCGTGGATACCATGTGATGTCATGATCTGGAAAACATGCTAGCACCTGAAGCGCTGCTTCACCAAATCGTTTCTCCATGTCACGAATTTTCATTTCTGCGAAATCTATCTCACAGTGGTAATTGTTTGCCTATTCACCAGACAGCGCGTCTTTTGCCCAGACGTTACGCCCATTATGCTCTGTCGAATTTTGTGGCTGTTGTTCGGCGCTTGACAAGCTTCACGTGCAACTGATGTTTCTAGCTTCTGGGTGTTCCTAGTAAAATGAATCATGCAAAATGCTACGTAAATTCCTGTGCGAAAGCTGCGTATTTAAATTATAACTTGGTTTGGTGCACTGATATACTTGTTTGTGTAAGAATTCTCCAATCAGCTTCGAGTTACTGCGGGCGTTGTTCGAGTCACTTAAAATCTCGTATGTTTTCGGCCGACACGTCACGTTCCTTCCTTATCCACATCTTCTTTCCCTGAGACGTGCATTCCGATTCTGTTCATATCACTAGTGGAGTAAAAGGTAGACAAGCACTCAGGCCGCAATCGCTTCTTCCAAAATTTAATTTTTTTCAACCTTGGAAAAAACAAATTGCCAAAAACGTACACTGAAATTGTAGGCAGAACTTCAACGGTCTAGGGGACTTCAACGTTCTGGATAGAAAATTGTGTTATCGAATAGTGGGCTTTATCTCAAAAAGAAAACATGACAGCTGCTATTTCCAAGATCTCGTGAAACGCAAAAGTCGTATGAAGTGGTATGCGTTCCCTGCCATGAAAAGACTCAATAGCTCATGATGTACGTTTGGCATTGAGGAAATTTTTTTACTGAGAAGAATAATTACTTTTTTCATCGTTTTGCGACTAAGGGGACAGCAGCTTTAATCTTCACGTCGAAGATCAACTTAGCAATGGATTATGTAGAAAAATACTGCAGAACAACAACCCACTGCATGTCGATGAAAGGTGCGAGATTAGCGGTTTATTGGACAAGCGTTCTGTATGTTACACAAGCTTTTATCGCATAGTGGTAGCAGCAAGGGAAGAGAGAGGAACGCACTACTCCAAAAACATTAACTTTTGAGTGGAACATCCTTACCAGTGTTGCCAGATGAAAATTTCAATAAAAAAGCCAAACATTGCTAAAAAGAGGCTAGGAAAAGGCCAGGAAGATGGTTTAAAAGCCAGAAAAAGGCCAAATTTGTCTGTGGTACTGCTATTCTCTTGTCACAAAGAACATCCAAATTACAAGAATATCATCAGAAATTTTCTTCAAATTTGAAATTAAGTCTTGCTTGGCCTTGTGCTGGAGCTCATCACTGATGCTTCTCCGACTTTTCATGGTTTGTGAAATTGCACACGCTTGGTACAATGGAGCCACAGTTTGTATACTGATTCATCGGCAGTTTTCTGCACCCATACGAAAGTCACCTCCTATTCACTCCTGTACTCACGACCAGAATGAACCTTTCCACTTTCTCGACGTCATTGTCGCATTTCTATCGCGGAGACGCAGACTTGTCTGCAAGCGTTGAGCCTGCTTAGTGGTTACAACACACTACACAGTTACAACACACTACACAGTGCATACATTTCCAGTGATTACACAAAAACCTGTTTCGAATCTCGCATCCCTCAAATCTTATTAACATCAGAACGCGGGCATCGGTCTAATAAAGCATTTGTTGCAAACATTTTGCAAATGTGTTGCCGAAAAAAATGGAATAGTAATATTTCCCCTCAGAGGAAATCTTTTCAGCGTAAAAAGGCCAAAAAGAGCCAAAAGACCAAACGAATTTTTTAAGGCCGACTTGAGATGAGGTCAAAAAAACCAAAGGTCAAATAAAATTTTTCGGCCAACCAACTTGAAACGAGACCAGATTTCTTAAATTTGGCCTAAAAAAAGCCAACCTGGCAACCCTGATCCTTATTGACAACATAAATTGCACCTTTCCTAATTCACGTTTTGGACACAAAATTGTTTGATTTGAGTCTTGAAAACGTATACTCTTCTGAACCAATACTGCACTGGGTTATTTTGCAAGGTAGACTAGAAAAGGAACTCCTCAGTGGAAAGTACTGATACTAAAACGAAGAATTGAGTTTTCTAGTAGAGAGTAAAAATGAAACAAACCTTTGTTTGAAATCGGCAATCATTATTGTAACATAGCTTTACGCATCGCACGGTTGAGTAAACAAAACTTGTGCCGATTTTCTGCATCCAGATGCGATACAGATTCTCAAGGGCGAGAATGTCGTAATTTCATTTGCTCATAGTTTGAATTTATCAGTTTTGTAGTTTCGAAGTAAAGCTGCTGCTTTAACCAAGAGAGTTAAAATTAACGACAATTGTTTCCATGGGTTGATAGTTCTGTGGCACACCAAGAGACCCAGAATTACATTTTGGAGTTTTTGCATTGCTTCCTGAACACTGCATTCAAGAATCGATATTTCACGTACTTGATTGCAATTTTCGTACAAAATGTTTCGGTGTGCGTCAAAAGCAAGTTCCGAAACTCATGCTTAGATAACTACTCGCCATTATGCTGAGACGAATCTATTTTTGAGGGTTTCGGCTTTGTTAAGTATTTTTGAGAATGACATTGTCATGCAAGCTCTGTTTGTGTAATTTTGTTATTTACACCAGGGCTCTGCAAACTTTTTTATTCCGCGGCTCCATTTAAAAAAAGTTTTTCAATGCGGCTCCCTTGATAGATAGCGTAGATGTTAATGATACATGTAAATGTCCCATTAAAAATCTCAAGAGGTATTTTTGTCTATGGCGAAATCATACTGTACAAACGCACACAATCCATGAAAGTAACTATACAGTAATAAAACTACCACGTAATGGAAACAGTAAAGCGAAAAAAATTAACAAAACAAACAATTCAGTTTATATAAGCTATCAAGCACAGGTAATGGGATGGATGCACTTGATGACTTTTACACAGATCATCCATTCGTAGATTGATACAAGACAACGTACAACGCAGGACGAAGGACATTTTCAACATTTTTCAGAAAGGATCGGTATTTGGACTTGTTATCAATACTGAGAATGCCGGTTCACACAAATATGTCGTGCAAAAGGGCAAAATTTTGAACGACCAGATCAGAAATGACTGGGCATTCATTCCTTGTTCTTATCCAAAAATTACATAAACTCTGTTTTGAAAATTCCAGTTGCAAACTTTCGTCGTTTAATAACTCCGAAAACACACCCTGGGCAAAGCAAGTATGTCGCCTCCTGAAATTTCAATTGTGCATGATTTGTGGTTCCAACGTTTCCTGAATCAAAGTCCGCAATGCTCCTGAAATGGGTATGAATGTTTTTAACTTTAGTCTAACTAAAACTACTCGGTGTGTTCTCAAAGCAGTTAGACTAGCCTAACCCCAGCCCCTAGACTAGACCTAGAGTTCTAAACACAAGCATACCTTCCAGTGTTGCCACTCTGTTGTAACGGAAAAGTACTAGATTTCATGATAAAAAACACTAGATTCACAAAAAAAACACTAGATTACAAAAGCAAACTTACACACGGTGAAAATGCCCAGAAAATACGTTGCAATGCCGATCACAGACATTGTGCAACTCATTGGAAACCAGAGACAAAGAAAACGGGAGATAGCATCAACGCTTGTGTTTGTTTGCATAGGTCACTGCAACTTTTAACAGATGACCAAGTGACTTCGCTGCGGTTTAACCCAAAATATCTTGTGTATTTAAGATTTAATTAGGTAGAATTTTTAGCAAATTACAATTGCACTAAATCAAAACGCCTCAATTACAGCTATAATTACACAAAATTGTGCAACTAATTACATTCAACTCACTTATAAAAAACACTAGATAGCCATAAAAAACACTAGAACACTACATGCAATGAAAAACACTAGATCTAGTGGAAAAACACTAGGAGTGGCACCACTGATGCCTTCCTGTCGGAATGAATGCAATAAGGCCAATATTGGTCAGAACATTAAAACAATGATGACGTAACAAACGCATAACTTGTGCTTAGTTCATTATTATCGTTTGATAGGTCAGGCAGACATCCTAGTAAACAAATGACGTCACCAAGCACGGTATTCAGGCCCGTAACCAGGAAGGACACAAGAGGGCGAATCACCCCTAAATTTTTTTCTCTCCCCTGGAAAAATGTGTTGGACATAGTTTAAAAAATTTTGGTCCCTCCCAGAAAACTCTTCGCCCCACCTGGTGTCTCAAGCTGGTTACGGGCCTGACGGTATTGCGTGTAAAATGCAGCAGAAATAGATTTACTGCAGGCCTACTTTTAATTATATTGAAAAGATTACAAAAACCTTTATAGCTGATTTATCAAGCCAATTTGTTCGTGACCCCAAAATTATATTGAGGTCGCGATCCATAGTTTCAGAAGCCCTGAATTACACAGTGGCTACAGGAACCCCACAGTCAGCAAGGTCTTACTTCATAGCTTGTTTCTGAGGTGACTCGATCCAAGCTGTTGTGCGCAACGTGCAAAAAACTGCCTGTTATGTAAGGATGACTTTCATGGCTGCAGGACATCGGCTTACAACATTTAGCTACTGCACAGTAATTTCGTAGGCATATTTGATTTCGTTCAATTCTGAAACTTACGCAACGCTCACCACAGGCGTTGCTACAACATTGTGACTCATGTTGCGTGGGATCAAATGCAAACTGAGTTCGAGACAGCAGTTCAGCAACCAGTGATGTTGCTGCCAGGAACGTTGCGTAACGTTCAACTTTGAAAGTTATGCAACAGATGACGCGGTTGCCACCAAGTTACGTTTCGGTTCCAGTGTTTAAAACCATGCGAACTGAAGCTTTTCAGCGAGTCGTTGCAGATATAGCCTTAAGCCAAATATGCTCTCGTTAGTCTGCTAAAAAGTCAAAGCAATGTACATGAAGTGATGGATGAACCTCTGTAGAAGCCAAGCGATCCCTACCAACTGTACAGTCAGCCTTGATTATTTAACACGTTAAAAGTTGTATTCAGCTAAATTAGGGTGTCGGTTAGTGCGTTTATGATGATTTAGCATGAGTAAAAAGTTAAAATTTTCCAAAAGTATGTTTTAGAATCATGACGGTAGTTTGATTGTGAGGTTATGCTCGGTGTGCATTTGTCAAATGGAACTATCTCTTGCTGTGAATATGAACTTCAAGCATCCAAACGCAACGATCATTCATTTTTTCAGCTCATACATGTTTTCGCCTGGAGGTGATTGCGATAATTGAAATGAGATAAATTTTGATATTTCAGTTTGCTGTCTTATTCAATGCATTAGCAGAAGGCGATAAGGGTAATAAAAATATTTCAATTTACCTTGGCTTTTGTCATACCAATCAAGTTTTTTTTTATTTTCGATTAAGGTGAATTTTTTTCTGTGTCATTAACTGACTCAAGAAATTTTTCCAAATTAAACCTGACGGCAAACAACTCCTACCTTGTGCTTTAAGCTTAACGTGATATGTTTCCTGACAGCTTTTGCTAAAGTTATGTCATATTGCTAAAGTTATGTCAAACCAGCCAATACGATTGTTGCAGTCACTGCCCAACCAAGGATAAGTGATTTAGAAGGGAAATGTTCGAAATCCAGTAAGGTCATCACCTCTATGCGGAAAGCATCGTAGCTCTTCAAGACCTACTAACGTCTAACTCAGCGTTTCTTAAACATTTGTGGGCAGGGGCGGATCCATTTGTGGGCAGCCAGTAGGTTTAGGGGGGGGGCGATTTCAGTGATATTTGGCAGTCAAATTTCATAACAGCTTCGCTGCTGTAAGAGGGATGAAGTATACTTTACAACACTCCTGTGACAAAACAGTGGACGGCAAAATGGCCTTATATCGTGAATGCTGTTTTCCGAATTGTAAAAAATCACGGTGAATAAAGTTATTTTCATAGGTTTTAGGGGCGGCGATCGCCACAATCGCCTCCCCCTGGATCCGCTCCTGTTTGTGGGTCAAGGACCAGTGGTGGTCTTAGCAATTTCGGGTCCCCTGTGCAAAATATTTTGGGGCTCTGTACTCGCATAAACCGAAATAAAGGTCATCGTTTTTAAAAACCGGTTTTGCGTGTTTACAGTAACACTGATATCTGATGCTGATTGTTACGCGAACTCGTATAGTTTCTTTGGTAGCACATTTCCTTCCCGTATATGCACCATAAATACTACACAAATAACACAACTGCACACAACGTACAGCAAAATATAACACCCCACTGCTCCTTAACCATGGATACCGGAGCAGCGGTAGGGCAGGGGGAAGTAAAAGAGCTAAGGAGAATGGAAACTTATAAAAAACAAAAAAATCGTCACCAATGCTTGTTTCTTTTCAGAAACAATGTTGGCCTCAACCATAATAACGCAAATTATAGAAAACCCATCTGAATTTTCTGAGTGCACGAATAGTTGCAATAAATTTGTTTCAAGTCGATCTTGATAAACCATGAAATTACCAAACTATATTGTTATGAAAAGGCACTTCTGCCCCCGTTGCTCCCTTTTGAAAGTACAGGGGGCGATGCCCCAGCTATGCACCCATTCTTCGGCGTCCCTGTTCTTAACTAAAATGGACAGAAAATGCCTCTACATCTCCAGCTTCATTCGTTACACGACCAACATTTATTTCTGAATCTATGCAGTGAAAAATGTGGAGCTGTACGGCAAAGGAAAACATTGGTAGTTCAAGAAAGTAAGGAAAGGTTTCCCATAAGCATGTAGGCATTCAGTCCTGGCTCAAAAAGAAACTAAGAGTAACTGATGTAACATTGCATTAGCAGCTATTGAAACATTCAGCAGACCACAGAATATATACATGCACAACTCTTTGAACAATGGAGTTACTCTAGGGGAGGGGTGGACGAATAGCTTTCCAGCCCGCCACAGTGTTTTCAGGCCCGGAAGCATTCAGGAAAAAGTGGCCCGTGGAAGCATTCAGGAAATATTTCAAATCTGAAATTTCCTCCAATTTACTCAGTAAATGTTAATGTTGAGGCCAACTTGAACCAAGTCTTGCTTCTATTTCCATCGACTTGTTTCTATTTTCATTAGAAGACATGCCCCTCCGATAAACGCGGCCTTCTCAAAATGGCTCCAATCCAAATTAATTGCTTACTCCTGCACTAGGGCCAGTTTAAGCTTTGTTAGAACGTATTGTTCTTGGAATTTCGCTGTTTAAAGTTACAGATAAATAGGCCTTTTTTTGTACAGTACATCAGTTGAAAAAGAATTATTCAAACATAAATTTTTATGATGTGTCTGGAATGAATGAAATACGCAGCATTGACTCACAAATCTTAATCAGAGTTCAATGTTTGCTTGACCTTGATAGGCTACAACCACCATACACGATGGCAGCAAATCTTACACAAGTTAATATCACAAAATTGCAAATATTTGATGTTTGCTGAACAAATAGCAGGTTTTGGCTCATGCTAATGGTTTTCTCTGCATGGTATTTTGCTTAGGGAGTTGTAAACTGGGTAACTTATAGATTTATAAGCACGAATGATAGACTAGCAGCTAAATCGTACAACTGTTAGCAAAATAATTCAAAAAACGGACAGGCTCAACATTCTTGCGTTGAAGTCTATTGAAATTCGGTTGGGGTCCCATATCTTTTCATTTAAGAATATTGGTCCCTCTTATCCATGACCAAAGAAAAAGGCCCTGCTTATCCTTTGATTAGGGGCCCTTAAGATCTTGGTTGGCGGCCTCTTACATTTTGAATGGGGCCCTCTGTCCTGTGATCATAGGCTATTTAATTTTTATCAAATTCATGTGGCTTCTTATCCTAAAACTGAAAAATCCAAATGTGTTAAATCATATCAAAAATCACAATCTCTTGTAGACAAACCAAACCAAGTTTTCTGCTAAATAATATGTAACCATTAGTCTAAAATACAAATACAATCGTAAACAAAAACTCATAAATCTTTGAGCGTGTGTTAGCTAAAACCGGGGTCCTCATTTTTGCACACCCTGCACACTCATTAAGACTACTACTGCACCGACCACTAAGACATCCTAACAAAAATAACGGACCTTCAAGAACAGACGCTGCAATAAATAATCGAACTTAGGTTTCATTCATCGTACAATATACTGTAGTAATCGAAATGTCTACAAAGCCTATTAACCCTATACATCACATTCACGGTCGCCTTAAGGGGTTCACGAACCCCTGATTAATAACGCCGGGTCTAGCAGAGTGGATCGCAAGATTTTCCAAGTGCGATACAAAATACAGTACTTTTCTTCATAACAGGTTCAGCAAAACAGGTCTAGCTTGAGAAAACTCATGAAATCACGTTTGCAAAAATATCCAGTGCTTGTTGCTTTTTCAGTTAATCCATATTTTGGTACAAGGCACATTTTTAAACTCCACGAAAAATTGGAATGCGCTTAACCTTAAAAGCAGAATACGGGGATTGAAAGCGCTACAAATATTTGAAAATGTTCCTACTGCAAAGAGTTCAAATACCTGTATTGTATTTTTTTCATCGGACTATAAATAGCTTTCCATCAGTTACAAGCTACTGCTGGTCAAAGTTATTATCACAAGGCCGCAACAGTTAAGATTTTAATTAGAATCCAAACAAAAATTCTAACATGTTTAAATTGAGACTTGTCTTGAAACTCGAAAATTAAGAAAAGTGATTGTGTGCTTATAAACTTGTCTTGGACGCATCCTCCGGAAGATATGTAGCCCCAGGGTTTCCATTTGCTTGAACACTGTGATTACCACCACCAGGCGAGGTTGCCAGCTTCTCACTAACATTATCAGGTTTCTATGATGAACTTTTTACCACAGAACACTGCTGTTTCTTTCGTTTTGTCAAAACTTGATTAACGTCAATACTTATCAAATACATTTGAATTGACTGCACCCGAAAGCTTACCTACATGTTGAACACTGGAAAGGCTTGATTGCTGTGTGCGTCAGCGTGTGGGTTTTGAGATTGCTTCTTTGGTTGAAGGTTTTACCGCAAGTCGTACACTGAAACGGCGCCTCCTGTCAAACACCAACACTCTAAAGTATGTCTGGATCCAATGTCTGCTGCTTAGCAGGCCGATATTGCAAAAGCAAAAATTTTAAACTTTTTGCATGCACGTCAATTACAGAACAGATAATTACTTCTAAAAAGTAGCTGGTCAAAATGAAAAGTAATCTGTCAAGTGCAATTCGCGCAAAGACACTGTTGAATAAAATATGGAAAATTTGTTGTTCACTTGTTTTAGTGTCATTCTATGTGTATTTTCTTGCGAGGGACGCTTGTGTTACAGTTTAAAATGCTATTTTTGTTCTGTTTTCGTTATTCATGCTTTTTGTCTAAAAATTGCACATAACCTCTGGTAGTCATGCATTTATAAATTTTATCTATGGTGATCTCGGATGACAAACTGCATGACAACAACAGTGGCCTTTTTGTTGCTCTATCATTCAGAAGAAAAGAAGAACTGTTAGATCATGAAAAAACTTTCACGAATAGCTCAGTTTATTCCCAATCCAATTTGCACAATTGCGTCAAAATACGAAAACAAGTGTTTGAGCTGTGCTGAGTTCAGCCTAGCACATCTCTAATCTCTATCGGCTATTTGGTTAAGCATTGCAATTGTGGCTTGAGATGAAGTTTCGCTTGCTATAATTGCCATCGACGACACCACTTAAAGACTTGAAAAATGTTTTTAGACGGATGAGTACATGCAGTAAAATGAAAAATCCTGACGGCCCACACAGCTCAAGTTTTCCTTCTCATAAACCATAGGTATAACTTCGTGGAACTATTACCCTTAGATAGTTTTTCAATAACAGCCAGTTTGAGTAGCATCCTTATAAAACAAGTTTTAAGTATAAACTATCTTAAACAAAATTGAAGCAATCCATGGTCAAGAGCGAACTTGTTTTACAATTGGACTGCAGTTGAGCTCAACAGGTCAATTCGTTTTTCAAGTTTATGTCACAAAAGTGTTAGGGACAAAACCTATTTAACGCTTTACTTCTGAAAAAAAGGTAACAACTAATAAAGCAACCTAGCGGCCAACTCAAGTAGGTAACAACATTAACTTTACAAACTTTGGCAGATCTCTACCACTCTTGAATCCGATGACAAATCCAACAGTTGAAATGCGTTATCATAAGAGATTTAACATACTGTATTTAAAAAATCAGTCCGGTACAACAAAATGGCTTCCACTAATTATTTACGGGCTTGCGCATTACAGTATGCAAGNACTTCTATCTTAGGCCTACGCCGAAAATAAAATCAGTTGCAATCCAATATTTTTGAAGCCTTTCTGTAGTTAAATGATCTCGACTAGTTTTTACTATCGTTTTGAAATTAACAGGTATGTCACCAAGTTAAGCAATCACACAGCGGTAATGTCATGCGTATGTCANCAAGTTACAACATGCAGCATGTCACTTCCTTATTAAAAAAAACATGCATTCGCTGCCGTAGCCTATTATAACAGGCTACGGCTGTAATTATTAGTTTGGAGTTTAGTCCAACGCATGCTTGTATGTTCCCATGGAAAACGCTGAACAAATAGTTCTCGACAGGCGCTTACTTTCCCGAAACACCAAACTTTACGTGTAAATTTCTGCGCCTACAACGTTTCATACCTTTAAGTGCAAAGTTTTGTGTACAGCAAGTGTCCTCGACTGGCAAAATCCTTTACCGCAATGCGAGCACTTGAACGGCTTCTCCTTGCTGTGAATATACCTGCAAGTCCAAGAAAAAAACGTTTAATTTCATACTTAATCAAAATAAGTTCTTTTGTGAAATATTCAGCAATTTATTTGTTTTTGCATGATCTTAGCAAAATAGACCGACACTGTGTAGATCAAAGCAAAATAGACATATCAACAACTGAGATAAATTTCTAGTTACTGTTTCATTAAAATAGTATAGCTGTAGCATTGATTGTCAAAGTGTGAATGTTTGTAAATAGCTTATTTTTACAGAAGGCGGCATGTGGGTTGCTTGAAATTTTTTCGCAATCTTGCCATTTTTCGGGGATTTTGGATAATGCTCTAGTGAATCGCTTGCGTAACAGCGCTGAAACATTGTGAAACTATGGCATTATATATTCCAGTTAGCTCACGGTGAAACACTATAAACTGAATAATTACAGCAGGTGACTGGTTTCTATATAGTATTGGTTCAGTAGTGATTGCTTTATTTAAAGTAAACCTTTGCTGTTTTTGACAATTGGGTTTCTGTTTTTTGAAACTTCTTGGTTTGGCTAAAACCTGAACGTTCTGCTTAGATCCAAATTGTTGCAGGTCATTACAGTATAAAGCTAAAATAAAACGTGAAAAAATTGAAGCGAAAGTTCCAAGAATATATAAATCACGAGTAATTGACACAAAAAATGTCATTGCCAAAATTTTACTCTGAAATGATGAAAAGGTGATGTAATATATCCAAAGCTTTCACTACTGAAATCTTTCTTTGAAATTATGTGTTTTTATGGAAATAAATTAGCAAAAGGGTTCAACAACAGCTTGCTACTGTAAACTATGTTGCAAACTGGCAAACATCCATGTATGGTGCGTACAAAAAAGCCAAAGGAGTGAGCCTTATACTGTAACTCGTCTGATGTCAACAAGTGTCAACTGAAATCTTTTCTAAAGGTTGTGTTATTTGTTTATTCTGCGAGTACTATCTTGACGTGCAACTTACTAAATATCAAGACAATATCTAAAAGACACAGCAGACAAGCTGAATATTGCCAGTTTGCTTCTCTATGATTAGAAGTTGTTAGCTTTTCCTGCTGAATGAGCCGTTTTGGTAAGACCGCAGTAGCAATGTCTGTAACTGCACAGGCATCCCAATCTTCAACGACTAGTTGCCTGCTTTGGCTTAGTGTTAGTTGATCTTTGATTCTGGAAACTCACAACATTATCTTTTATGTTTAGAAAAGGTGATAGGGCGCTTTTTAACAAGCCGTTAGATAGGCTGCCAGTTAAACAGAAATGAGCTTAACTCCAGGTATAACTTCTTGTTTTTGTTGTTTTTTTAATCAACACTACCTTAAATTAGAGTACCTTCATTGTTCGCTTTTATGGTATATACTTTTTCTGCGTTTTGAAATTTATGATCACTTTTTTACAAGACGTTTTACTCGTTAGACAACTTGCAAGACACCAAGCGTTAATGGTTGAATTAGCAGTTGCGTTTTAAAGAAGATTATGCTGGTTTCAGAACACTTTCAAGCAAAACATGGCAGCAAAACTACCTCTCACGAGTTGCCCTTTAGTGAAAACGGTCTCCACATACCTATGGATTCCAAAACACTTTTAAGGAAAAATTTGCTTATGGTTAGTTAGCAACTGAAGCTGCTGTTACTCTGTCGAAACGTTTCAGAAGTTGAGATTTTACTATTCGTTGGATTTAGTCTGCAAATTTGTTTCAGAAGTTGGGATTTTACTATTCGTTGGATTTAGTCTGCAAATTCCTGAGCATCTCAAGCCTCACCGTTTTACCACCGAATTGACAGATCCAACGCCAACAAGCATTGCACATGAGCGACAAGCAGTCGGCTCTCTGATCGTTTGCAACGCATCCGTACCTCGAGGGCTTATCTTCTACTCCATTTTGATTTAATCGTGTTCGAATGTGATGTGCACAGGCTTGAGTACGATTTCAAAAAAATTTTTAAACTTTTTCCGATGCTAAATACACAGAAGAAAACGAAGAATTGAAGTTTTTTCTCAAAGAGCTGCCCAGAAGATGATATTTTTTGTCGTTTTACAATCAACTTGTATTTATCAAAAAACATCTTTTTTTCAACTTATGCTTCCGCCATTTTGCTATTTATGCAGCAATTGGAAAAAAACAAGGCGTTACATCACAAAAATGAGAAAGTTGCAGACTTTTTTCTCATAATGTAAATTGATGAAACAAAAGCTAATTTCAAAAACTTTGTTTGATGAAAATTCTCTCAAATCAAAGCGATTTAGCTTTTGAAGCTTCCAACAACATCTTTTTCTTACTTTGCGAAAAACTCTTTCCGCTGCTGTTAAGCATAACCGAAAGTGTTTAGGTAGTTTTAGGCAGATATTTGCATCGAAGAATATTTTCACTGGTTTGAATGCAAACTTGTTTGCAGAGCTAACGCTGCGTAACGATTTTTAGAGAATACCCTTTCCATCGCTTTTTCAACATCGCAAAGTGTTTCTGGCTGGCTAAGTACGGGTAAAAACGACTAAAACCAAAAAATCTCAGAAATTTCTCGAAGAAAATATGACGAAAAGTACCTCGAAATCCGTCAAACTCAAGGTAATGTCATATCACCTAAAAAGCAAACTATTCCAAAAATATGTATCTCTTTTTGACGATGGCTCGAAAATTTTCCCTTATACGAGCTAAACCTGATGAAACATTGGTTTTAATTAGTTATTGCACGTTTTTTTCAGAAGCAGTTCTGTAAAAAGCAAAAACCTTACATCTTTAAATCCTGATCACCAATTCTCATCGCTATAAAACTCTTCCGCTCGCAAACCTATTTTGAATTTGTGCTTTTGCTGAGAGTTCATCAAAATGACAATTTGCTCCAGTACATCCTATGTACCAAGTCTGAAACAATACTCTGCTAGGTTTCCACGGAAGACTGAGCAAAGCAGCTTGACACAAGTCTGATAATACGCAATTTACTAATGGAGCTGCACCGCTTTATTTTCTTTTCGCTTTTGTAGTTTGCAGAAAGTCTGCAAATCACTGCAAGATATTTTGAAACATACAAATTGTGTGAAAATTGAAGGTTGCCTATCAACCTAGGTCAAGTTACTGCGTTGCTGTATTCTTTTAAAGTTCCAACAGGCAGACATCCATTCATAATTTTTAAAATTTTTGTAGAACTCTAAAATAAGGGCATGGTCCTATAGGCACCATTACAACACTCAAGGAAACATGTAATCAACAAGGACCATAAGCAGTTCCTCCTTTGTTTGAAATACTGCTCTATTCAATCTTCAAATAAAGGTAAACAATTTTGAATGGTTCAGGTTTCGATCTCGTTGCTGTGATGCAAATATATGGTGCTTGGCAAAAAGATACTCAAACTTAATTGCACACAATGCTCTGCCAAGGATGTATTAGTTGTGCCGACTTCCAGTTTCAGTTCATAACTTGGGCTATTCCTTTGCTTATTATACAAAATACGATAGGTTTTGTGGGCTAATCAGACCCGTTTAAAGGTGAAACTGACTCAATGACGTCTCGATACGCAGAATGTTTTTACATACAGTACATAAGGGGTGAATTGCTTGATCAGTCTTTCCCCTGTCATCCAACGAGGAAGGTTTTGCCATTCCGGTCAATAACCATTAAATCAAGGAGTTCTAAAATGTNAGTGACCATGAGATCAACGAGCTTCTAATCCAGTTGAAATCAGTGGTACTCGACTGGTTCGGAGAAAGTTGTTACTATGATCAACGTTCATCAGCACGTTCATAATGTTCATCAGCAGAGCTTCTTGCAAATACTACTCGCGAAGCCGTGATAGCACCCCTGAATCAAAACGCGTTTCTAATAGATATGGAAAACTAATTGTGTTTGAACCGACTCAAAATATGGCACAACAAGCTTTGGAAGCATTTAAAGGGCCCTACGGTGACTACACGTTCATTGGAATCAACAGCAACAGACAGTGGGTAGAATGTAGATGAAAAAATGCGGCAACCTACGCATCTAATTCAATTGGCAGTGTTTCACTAAAGATCTGATTTACAAACGAATTTGAAAAGCTTCCCAGGTTTTTAAGTTTTAGATACAAGTATTGTTTTTTTGGTAGTGAGTTGTGGAAGTATTGAGACAGCCGGCTGTTCTCCCAGTGTTCCTCACACAAATTTCAACCTTGTTTGACAGCGATTTTTATTAAAGCTCGGAAGACTCTTCAAAGTATACTTCCTAAGACTCAGAAAAAATTGTGTCGTCATTAAACAAGCTCATTCATCATGGCATCTTCCAAAGAAGGATTAAAGATAAACTTGTCTTATGCCTGTTGTCATGCACAATGTAAATTACGTTGCTCTGTTCTAATTGGAAATCAAAACCACTGCAAATGCCATTCTATCTTCTTAAAATAGGAATACTGAGCAGCAAAATAAATATAGAAGACGATAAAGTTTAGCTACTTGATACATGAACATTAGAACTAAACTCTTTAAAAATTATTTCGCATCTACTTTCTTAGTTTGAAAAGTTTTTATTTACAAAGGTGGATGAATACAAACGAAGTGGCAAAAATTGAAAAGGTCATGTTGCGTTAATCGCAGCAGAAATGTTATCTTTCCCATACAAAATACTACAAACGAGGCAGTTAACATACTGGTTTCCTATTGGCACTGAATAATCAGCAAAGCAGTGGCTGCAAACACTTTAAGGTATTACACAGCACCAAACTTTTCTTGCCTTCCACCACTGGTGGGACGAGTTCGATCAGCTCGTAAGGTCAAGCAAATATTATAAAAGAAGTAAAAAATGAAAATTGAAACATAGTTTTAATTTAATAACCTTTCAGTAAATTCTATCACCAGAGAAGGAATTGAATCGCGTTGACTTTGGACTTAAAAGTAAAATTGGTGAGTAGTTACTGCGGAAGTTCACCTGTTTGAGAATAGGTGGTGTGAGCTTAATCAGTTTATACACACCAACAAACTGTAGTTTTAATGGAACTACAAGTAATTGATAAGCGCTTAGCAATCAAATCAGAAAAAAGCTCAAAAAATTGTAAGTGCAGAAGAATACACTCTGGCTTTCTTCTGTTCTCAATATTGCATTCTCACAAACTGATAAAACTCTATACGGTTGTTCGACCAAGCAACAACAGCAATTGTGTTTTCTTAAGCCTTACCAGTGTTTTTTCGTGGTAAGTAACGCACATGCTTTTTGAATTTTGTGTCCTGTTAAGATTTAGGCTAACAAATGTAAATTAAGCATTTTAGTTCCCCTTCCTGACCAGCCTTCCGTTCAAAAATTAGCAGCAATAGCTTGTGGTTTAATTGAACAGCAATTTTTCACATATTAATAGTACGTCTTGGCTGGTGCTACCGTCTAAACGCCTGGTATGTTCGTGTTTCGGTTTCCGGTGCAGATCAGTCTCTGTTTCATGCAGCTTCACAGGAGTTTTGAGGAATAGTTTTCGCATAACTTCTTACGAGATGACATGTAGCTGAAAATGTGATTTCGAGTCGAATCAAATTGTTAGTAGAAAGTTTTTTAAGCACTCAACTACTACCTTGCCACACATTAAAAATTGACTAAATTTATAATTTGGAAAGTTGCGGAAACCCGTCTTTAAAAAGAAAAAGTGATAAACTTCTTTGCTGCCCACAACAGCACTTTATCATTTGGGGACTAATAAACATATTAACCACTTTAAAAACGTTTGCTGCTTATATTTTTATTTCCTCATGTAATTTCAAGTTGTGTCCGTTTCACTGATGTCTTGCACAGTGCATTTCTTTTTTGTGTAGTCTTCTATACACTCATTGCTTGGATATAGAAGACATCCTCAGAATAACCTAATTAGAAAAAACTTCATTCTCACTTGCTCACTAACGTATTGCTAAAGACGCGAAAGTAAGAAATTGCTGAATTAGTGATTTGAAAAATTCATCAGCAGTGCACCGCAGTGTCTGTGGAAAAAGATCCTTTCTCAGCAAAAAATCAGACACTTTAAGATCTTACAGAGCATACATTTCGCCTACGATGTAGACATCATCAGCTCTTATTCAAATAGAATCTAGTGCATCGCAGCTTATGGAAGTTGACATCATTTTCCAAACGCCCTAAAAACTGCATGGAAAACTTTTGGTTTTGGGAAGTTCAACCGCAGGAGACATATCTCAATAAACGACAAATATCACCCATAATAGTTTTCGTATTGTTGCAGGCATTTAAAGCGAAATCGAACTCATTTCTTAAAGCTAAAGCTTAATATTGGAGTAAGTCTATCTCCCAGCCTTAAGCATTTTGCTGAAAAATTTCCTGTCGGTAGCATAACTGTTTTGCTTCAGCTACTTTGTTCAACACATGGTCATGGCGAAAATTTAAAACGTGAAACAAAATGCTTTGCCTTGACGGATTTTTTTGTTTTACGTTTGCTTGTAAAAGATTTTCGTTAAAATTTTTCCAGCGTTTAAGACAAACAAGATATTTTCGTGTGTTTTTCTTGCGTTACGTTTCAGTTGAAATGATAAAGAAGCTTCCTCATAACAGTTTTGAAAATGTTTAAAGAATCTTTTGCGATAGTAAGCTGAATCATCTTACTGAAACAAAAGTAGATAAGTTTTTGTGGGTACAACTGCCAAGGCTTAGAAAAAAAAATTATGTGGGCCATGTACAATTTGAAATGTGACGTTGGTTCTGTCAAGAAAATGTTATATCCGTGTGCGTTTTGAAATTTCACGCGGAAACAGAAAAGTGCGCAACATTTGAGCGGTGGTGTACCATGGATTGTCACCGAAACATAACATTTAATGCAATTTGTTTTTCTTTTACTTATCCACATAACTGTTTAATGCAATTTGTTATTCTTTTACTTATCCACATAACTGAGAAAGTCGATGGCCATCAGTAAGTTTGCAAAAAACGTAGTTCTTTTAAGTGGGTAATTTTAAATGCTTCGCGTCTAGCATGCTTGCTCAAAGAACGTATAATGGAACGAAGCAGACAACGCTTCCATTATAAAAAATTCCAGTGTGTTTGTCACATCGAATATGGTTTCTATTCTGGCCAAAATATCGTACCAGAGACCTTTTGACAAAAATTTTACTGTATTGCTTGTGTTCTGCAAAAAGTCGGCAGAAGTTGCTTCGTTCTGATGATTTTATCAGCCGTAAAGTAATGTGATCTGACATTTGCATCACGGTATGATTCAGCTAACCACTTGTTAAGCGTCAGAGCTTTGACACTCACGCTCCGCTGAGTACTTGTCTTTCTGCATGGTTACGAAAGAATTATTACCCTTGAGGCAAGTGGTGGTGATTGTGCCGGTTAGTGACGGTCTTATTCTTAACTGCAGAACCGCAACCAGGGGGTGGACAACCGGGCAATTGCCCCCCCGGAAATTTTCAAAAACATGTTCAGTTGTTGGGTACAACAACAAGCTACAATCACCCCCCCCGAAAATAACGCAATAACAAGTTACAATCATCTTTTCACCCCCGCAAATATCAGCTGGTTGCGGCCCTGCTTAATTGCACCTTCAAATTGTCGGAAATGCTCTATCACAAGTGAAACTGGGATATAAAGAAGTTTGTGGTTTCAAGACAAAGCAAATTTTGCTAAATTACTGCACCACAAGCAATGGCATACCTTCGCGAACCTGTTTCAACGCGTTCACAAAACGTTGTGTCATAGCAAGCTAAAAATTCAATTGTTCGTATAGGAAGCTTTCGTCTAGTTTTGTGCCAACCAATTACTTCCAACTGACGAAATTTCAGACTGCTGATTTTAACTGTTCAAATCGTCCAGAAATAACTTTAAGAAGATGAAAAAAGCCAACTTTATGTCACAAGCAGTTCGTTGTTGTGGCTATGCAAAACGTGCTGGACATGGATATTTGTTTCCCATCCCACCACTCCACCTTAGTTGTGATCTGAGTATCAATTGTCATTGAAATAAGAACTAGACCTGATGTCATTTTTGCTACTATGTCCGAGTGGCAATGTGATCGGGCAATTCAATACCGCTGGCTACGCAAGACAAAGCCGATTGAAACATTTGGATGGCATTAGTAGACCACAAGAAAATGTTGAAAATACCATACAATTTTCAGTGTAGCTAACAATTTCCCTGTTACAAAATGTGCAAGTAAGTTTCAATGTTTATTTCTTTTTTAACTGCCGATCGCATTTCTTCACATGCTTTGCGACCAGCGAATATTCAAATAAGTGCTCTGCCTATCGTGATCGAAGCAGCAGCGATTTTTGCTCATGACATTCTCGCAAATAAGATGCTTGTTCAACCACTTTACTTTTAATAGAACTACATGTAACGCTATGAAGTGGATGAAAATTTGTTTACACGACTGCCGATTTTAACCGATCGTTTTAACACATATTTTTGCATTGTACAAAGCCCAAGACAGTCGTTTGCCCGAAAAATTCCTTTTCGAGATAGGAACCAATAATGCTGGTCTTAACATGCAATTCCTCGAAAACAAGCGGGTAAGGACTGTCTGTTAAAATTACAAATGAATTACATACAATCTTGACTATAGCTGGTGTTTTGATTTCACAAGAGCTTTGACAGCATTTCAGAGTTTCATGTTGTCCCGATTGTCCCGGCAAACTGAGCATACCTTCTTATGCGTGAAAAACACTCCACTTGTTTCCTTCATGTGACTGACTATGCAAATGCATGTCAGTAAAAAAACAGTTTGTAAACAAATTGTAATGTTTTGCTGTAATCCTTTTTTTTTCAAAAAACTTATTTCAACTTTTTCACTGTTTTCATTTCTTTTGTATTTTTGCTAGGTTTCAATTATAATCGATAGGGAGCGGTTGTCTTCGCAACGCATCAGCAACTGTATTGGAACACATTTTTATTACTCACACCTTATTAACGTTTGCTTCTTGGCGGCGTAACAGTAAAGATATTGCTGGTACCACGCGTCGACAAATGCCAAAATATGCAGCCGTTTACGAGAAACTTCACATATTCCTACGTTGTGTCTCCGCTCAAAACCTGAAGTGGAAGTATTCCTCTGTAACAGGGCAAATGCAGGTTTGTGTTTAAAAAAAATCAATTATTCGAAAAAAATTTCCCTCAGACTATATTGTTGTTTCTCCGGTGATTTTTGCGTTGTCAAAAAAGATTTCTGGTCCTTTGCCTTGATTTGCAAGAAATGCGCGCTTTGTCTCAAATGAAGCAACGTTAATTGCGCCACGGTTGATGATCGGATGGTCACTGCTGTGTTTATACCACACAACTTTTAGATATCGTCATCACCAAACTATTCATGTCATCAAACAGCTTTAAGTAAACCACATATTTTAGATCAAACTTGTTCCCATTAAGCCTTTCAGCGATTTGAAATGCAATATTCGTTGCAGCATTTCGTTACCAAAAGATATCCTCAGAAAAAACGGCAGCCTGACAGTTTAGCGTCCATTGCTTTTTTCAACGAAAATAATCGCACGAAGTTTGTCTACGCATTTTTGCCTCTCTTCGCATAAAACCTTGATGAACTTGACGAGCAGTACTGCTTGCATTTTTATACAGGTGGCTACCTTAACAATTTCATTGTTACCCAAACGCAAGTAAATCGTTAGTTTAAAAATAAACCTTGGACCTTCAAACAAGTTTCTAAAAATTAGTTCGGGTATGAAACATTGAAAGTGAACACAGACCGTTCCCTCTCCAACAAAGTCACTTACTCCTTTAGGTAAAAGACGAAACGAGACAAACTCGCCACGTAATTGCTCCGAGTTCTTGCAAAGGGAATGTCGCTTGTCTGCAATAAACTAAACGTAAAAACGGTGGACACAGTGAACAGTTTGTACTAAATTTACTTTTGTTTGCGAATATCCTAAATCAGGGTGGTCCAAGACTGCGAGCATGAAGGGGCAAATTACGGTTTGAGGAAAAATTTGCGGACCGCAAAGAGAGGAACTCCATCGCAGTTAAAAGACTCGTTTGCTGTTCTAACAGACCTGTTTTTGCTGTACGCCTAACGGAATTTTTGATTCTAGGATATTTGTTAAGTTTTCTGTTTGTTTGTTTGCCATTCAAAATAGAGATTTTCTGCTAGAAAAAAGATACACAACACACCAACAAAATAACAAAACAGTTTTTGTTTCTTGGTTTTGGTTATAAAGTCAATGTCCACTTCAATTTTCGTAGTCAGCAGACGCAAGCAGGCATGCAGGTTTCATCAGTCATTGCATTTCTTGTGTTGCCTTTCAATCGCTTCATAATTGAGAAAGCACTTTCGCAAATTACGAACATGGAGCACACCTTCAGTGCAAATTCTGTTAAGCGGGGGCAATTGCCCGGTTGCCCCTCCTGGTTGCAGGCCTCCTGGTAACCAACCCTCCTGGTTGGTTACCCTTNAATTATTTCAAAATTGCTTCCNTAGAATTTTCGTGGCANTTCCCGTATGTTTTCTCGTGTTTGGTGCTGTAATGCCTCTTTAAATAAAAACTCTTNCGGAACGGATATCACTTGCAACCTCACAAGGCACTGTGGTTAGCCATTATTATTGGCCAAGAAATACCTTTCCTCCCAGTAAGAATTGAACTTTCGGTTTTCCCCTAGTATTTTTTATTTGACACTCATTTTTTGTTTAATTGCTATACTTGACTAAATATTACTTCATCCACAATGTACATCTAATATAGCTCGAAAATTAATTACAGAGCCTCTGCTTGCAAAACATAAAAACTAAACGCATGCTTTGTGGTAACAGAGAACTGCAGCGTTAGCCTAGCCTAGAGGTTAGCTTGTGTAAGTTGTAACGTCATAAATTATAAAAAGATATTTTTGCCCCCTAATATTTACATATTGACCTGCATTTCAATGATGTATGACTTGCAAGGGCTGTGTGGCTAATACAATGCGTTTATGACTTTGTGTACAATACGGCATGCAGAAAGCGTTCGCGAGCCACACAAAAACTGTCCGCGGGCCGCATGCGGCCCGCGTGCCAGTGTTTGGACCACGCTGTCCTAAATCGTTTGACATTCTTCATGTGTTTTCAGGCGAACATTTGAAATGTGACCCTTGATAAGTTGCCGAGATTGCAAGTGTCGGAGTTTTAGGTGGTGTTTCAGATCTCTTTGCGTTTTGGCAAAACTGGTTTGAAAGATTTGAGACGCAACTGGCCTATTGCTTGGAATCTATGTTTCAATTCATGTCCCCATGCAGGGAGGGCCGCAATCGGGCAATTGTCCCCACCAAAATTATCAAAAACATATTTAGTTGTTAGGTGCAACACAAATTACTATCATTTTGCCCCACCCCGACCATAGTACAAGTTACAATCATTTCTCCCCTTCCGAAAATATCAGCTGGTTGCGGCGTTGTTGCAGCTGCTATGCAGGTGATATTTGGATTGTCCTGAAAGACTTCCGTTTAAACAAAGCGTTTGCAGGTTTTGTTGCTACTAACCGAATTTGCGCTACCGGTGATTTTTCCCTGAGGATTGACTCCATCTTAAAGACGTCGTAGCGTGTTATAGGGAAAAGCTAAATATCAAATCGTGACCAGCGTAGAAGTGGCCAGGGTTGATGATTCAAATTAAAAGTGTGTACTCCAAAAGACTTTCCCCAGTTGCTTATGGAATTCTTTCACGCCAAAACTTGTGTGCGGCTTATTTCATTGATTTTACGGAAAACGTGCTTCAGTTCTACGGACAGTTTTTCGCCAGTAACTAATTTTACAATCTGGCGGAAAAACGAATGTCGAACGAAGGTCGATCGCATGAAAAAAATTGCTACTTAGGTTGTGCTATTACAGATGGTAATGAGGTGTTTCGGCTACAACTGCCTAAACGCTTCATATTCTTGCCAATATCGGACTTTACTCCCACCAAAGGCAACTGTTGAATTATTTCATGGAGCCAACTTCAAAACGTTCAAATATTAAGTTGGAGGAGTTGCTTGATAGAAAAAAACCATTAACTCTATGAGCGCAGCGCAGAAGGCTCATAAATGTTGTAACCTGACGACGCACTCGATACGTAACACCATCGCCGTAAAGGAGAAAATTTTGTTACTGTATATATTTCATATGTGACGTTAAGAACAGTGTACCGATGACAATAAGCTTTTCGATTTAAAAACTTCTTGATTGCACTTGGGCGTAAAGTCATGTTAATGCCATTGGTAGACATTGATTTCCTCTGAAGTTCACATTTGGTTATACTATGGGTTGTCTCGCTAAGCCAATACCTGCTTAGAAGTGTACGACCAGGCATAAGGCGGTTTCGGAGTCGGAAAACATCGGAATAATAATATAATTAGTCATTAGTGGCAGTAATGCTTGAGTACGCACTTTCGCAAGCTTGACTCATTTTGATATTTTTAAATGATTTTAGTCTTACATTCACCATGGTTCGACACCAGCAGCTGGATTTAGGAAATTTCCTACAGTCATTCTAGCACTTCACACCATAATGGCCTGCAAACTCACGTTGGCACTCCATTGCAGCGATGATATCAGAGCGGGCGCTTCTTAACGAGCCGTTTGTGACGACAAAATGGCGTGGTATTTTAGAATCACGAGCAGTGCATGGACTGCATGCAAATGAATAGGCAGCCTTGTAAGTTAGCATAGGCGTTCACACCTAATAAAAAATTAAAAGAGGGAGAAAAACGCGTGCAAGCATTTCACCTCAAAAAAACATTTAGCCTGTTTCTGACGTTACAGTTGTCTGAAACCCGAAATTCCTTATGTGTTACTCATTGAAACAAGCTAATTAATCGTTAAAGGTTTATTCAATAGTGAGAACTTTTGCTGCAACCAACGTAGGCTTTCAAAAGAAACCCTCCTCATCGTCACTTGCACTAACATCCAGTTGGTTTGTACCAAAGCATGTGGAAGAGTTAAAAACATGTGAAGATTAATTTTTGTGTTCTGAATCTTGAACCATACATGAATCAAGAAATCTTTAAAGGAACAAATAAATCATACAACAACCGGTTTTCTGGTGAAACGAAACGGCAATGTTTTTGCATGCTGGAAAGAAGCAGGAAAGGTTGCTATTTGCTTGTGGTTATAATCTTCAGCAATAAACCCATGCAAACACCCGAAACTACACAAATACAATTTTATTTCCCTGTTTAAATCTGCGTAGTATTTTGTAGGCTTACTAGGGTGAATACAGAAATTTTGCAACTAAAATCCCGAGCTCAGTGTGAGCGTAAAAATGAACCAAGACTTTTTAAGAAACATACTAAGCACACAATTTACCTGTGATCACGCAAGTGGTCTTGGCGTCGAAATGCTTTGTTGCAGATTTCGCATGTGTATGGCCTTTCGTCAGTATGAGTTCTTTCGTGAATGTGCAGATTGTAGGACTTCGTAAACTCTCGACCGCAATATTTGCAAATGTAGCGCTTTTTCGGACGCGTTGGGTTGCGCACTGCGGCGGATTTCGTTTTGTTCTTAAGCGGAAGCTGGCTCCCAGTGGTGGCAGGTGTGTCGCTGTAAGTGGAAAAATGTAGACTTGATCCAAAGCTTGCGGTCGGTTTGTTAAGTTGATTTGGCGGTGAAGAGCTGGAGGCTGGAGTTTCGTTGGAAAACTTTCTTGCAAACTCGTTAGTCCATGACGAAAGTTGGCTGGCAAAGCGAGAGCTTTGGATCGGGTCTTCGCTGGCTTTGCGAGATTCAGTGAGACCGGAACTGGCCGCTGAAGAGAAGTATATCAGATTTTTCTGCGCGGAACCGGAGCGCAATTTCTCGGCAGACAAGTTTGAAACATCTGAAAGAGACGGTGTTGATTTTCGTCTGGATCGCATGTAGTTGTCTGAACGCTCGGGAAGCGCTTGTGGAGCTTCACCAACAACATTAGCAGAAGGCAACAGTGCGGCGATGCTCGCTTGGTTAAAATTAAGCATGGAGTCTTTTTCAGCG
>JGI24021J15306_10000439_pt1 | contig 31078 bp, 20 predicted proteins | sample Ectturendosymbi1_FD_15306 | JGI IMG/M metagenome (IMG submission 15306)
TTTAAACAACGCTTTCATGCGGTATGCAAATTGCTGTGATATGATTTCCTTGTTCAAATCTGGTTTGCACTACAGCACTGCGACTTGGTTGGTTTGAGCAAAGCTAGCAAGGAGATCAATTTGAAAATTGAACTCCTGATGAATTTTGACGTTTGCGAATACTTTACGTCACACAAGGAATTATCATTAGCGTATATTTAAGCCATTCTGATTTCGTCGTACAACCACGATCCATTTCTTGGTGGATTTCCCTCGCGTGGTTTGTCATCGACGTTTCGCAGCCGTGATTTATGGTCGGTCTGGGGCATCATCGCCTGTCTCGGTCACGCCTGATCTGTTATTGGCTGTCAAGGTCGCTTTGAGTGCCAGGGGAAGCAACGCAGAAAAGCCTTTCACCAACCTGAGTGTACATTTCATCGATACTCGCATGGAGCTCACCCGCAAGCAGTGTGCGTTGAGGCTTGCTCATTTGATTCAATCCTGCTTTATCTTGTGTTCAACTTAACAGCTGTGGCAGAAAAACACAAACTTAACGCCGCTTCTGCACCGTCTTGAGGTCGTTTCTCATCTCCTCCAAGTCCCTTTTCAGTTTCGCCCTTCTGTTTTGAAACCACGTGATCACCTTGACACAAAAATGCACCCTCGCGTCATGAGCATGCAACTAACAAACCACTGACTTTTGCAAGCATTTAAACAAGTGCTTCTGTTTAACCTGATGCTTGCACGAAATTAAACTTTTAAACTCAAAAAGCTCTTTGCCTGTGAGAGTTTTTGCAGCCAGCGCCAAACAAGGTTTTCGGTTGGCCTCAACTTCAAAGCAACTGATCAGACAACCCAAGTCATAGAACATGTATAACCGCATTATAAAAATTTACCGTATAACTGGATTACCCATATTACATTTATACCCAGAGCAAAAGACTTTTACTAACTATTATGCACTGTTCCCTTTACAAAATGAGCAGTTTCGCCCTTGGGAGGGCTGCAGCCTAGATGACCTTTGGTTCTTCGCAGCCTCCACTCCCTCATGCATTTTATAAATCGATGTACTTGGAAGTCATCGCAGTACTTCATTATAATAAGCATGAAGCGTCATTCATGCGTACGTCTCAAAAGCTTGTGTTTCATCAAAGTAAATGTATTTGCGTATACTCTCTACTACCACCATGTATGTATTCTCGTCTTCCTTCATGTGTTTGCGTATTCCATGTTACTGCGATGCGTGCTTAAATTCAAGCGCCTTGCGTGTGGGAGTGAAGACGTTACTCAATACAATACAATCAATCATGTCAAGCGAATGCGGGAAAAACTGACAGAACGGGGCCTGTTAGATACACTGCTTAATATCCAAATCTCAAAGAAGTAAGCAATGACTAACAAAGGTTGTTGAAATCAGCTGCATGCCATACTGCAAATTGTAGGTATAACCCGTTGAACATTCACCACGAAGTTTGTCTGAAATAGTGTTTTTAGTTTTTGCAACTGCACAATTTTGCGACAAATGATCGAAAGTTTTGTACGACATGATCTGTTGCAGAATTTTACTCGTGTTTTGTTCCCAGGGTTTGACACGGCGAACCAACAGCCAGCCAGAAAGAAACGAAGCCAAAATACTCCATACTCAAGCATTCAGAAAAAAGAAGACAGTATCGTGCCAATAACATCGAGCCGTTTTGAAAATGAAGATTGCGAAATCGTCTTTTTATTGAGCTTGAAGCTCATCTCTGCTGAGGATCGATCACTGATCGCGTTGGTCATTTGACGCCGACGCAGGCGAAGGATTTACGGGGCAATGACGGATTGCAAAAGCGCTCGAACCCCGCGTCATTATACAATCTTCCGAGTTAAGTGCTGTGTATTACGAGTCCGCTTTGACCAGCTGTAAACAGAGTTCAAAGCGAGCTTGTGCGTGGCGCTGGGGCGAGTAAGGCCGTCGCTTTGCGCTTAAAAGCAATTCATAATTTGTCAACCCCCGGTTTTGCGTCTTCGCAAGCGACGTCACAGACAAAAACGCTTCGCAATCAATCAGGCACGGTTCGCATGCACAGCTTGATTTGCGCTGAAGCCGCCGCAAAACGAGGCAAACGAAGCCACCGCAAGTCTTACCATTTAGGGAAATTTTTAATTTCGGAATGAATTCGCGGACTTCGACCGAAAACAAGGCCGAGGGCTTGTGGTTTTGCAGTTGCGCTACGAAATCGCCGTCTTTGTATTTCAGCGCGTGAAGCGACATTTGTTAGCAGTGATTTTTTCGACGACAAAAATTTTGTTTGTCAAAGGTTCAGTCACGAGAAGTAACCAATTTAACGAGATAAAGTTTTTCATGACATCAAATGTTACTGTAATTTGCTCGCTACGGTTAATCTGTGCCAAGGAGCGTGGCCAAGGGGGGGCGGAAGGGGTTGTCGTTCCCCCAAAATTTTGCACGACAATCATTGAAAAATTTTCACGCATGCGTAAAGCTAATTATTTGTTCGAGTATACAATTCTCGTCCCCTAAATCTTCATTTCTGGCTACGCTCCTGCCTGTGTCTCCTTTATGCACAAGACCCCTTTCCGTCCATTCGTGATTTGCATCGATACAATAAAACAAAAACACAGCGTTGTTTCGGTGAATGACAATTTAATGGTTGTGCCAAATTATGACAACAATGTGAGCCTCTTGCATGTCCATAGCAATACAAGTCATTTACAGATTATCTTGATATTATCAGATGAAAACATTCTATTTTCTGTGTCTGTTTATGGCAGTACTTTTCAGATTATTTTGTAATAACAGAGTACTTTGGAACATACTTGGTAACTTCGAAAGCGTGAAGCTTAAAATCTCTTTTAAGCCTTAAATCTTCAGTTAACCAGAACATTGGTCATTTTTTAAAAATGCTTCCACACCTTGGGCGCCACCTTAGGTATTCGAAAATTTGCAGGGATCGGATTTTCGAAGATGATCACAACTTTGGCAGAACGAGAGACAAATTTAGAAACATTGTTTTGTGGAGACAGGCAAAATAATAAACACTTCAGTTTAAGGAGCAAAACTGAGTAGCCATTCGTAAGGGTGCTGAGAAAACCTTTCGTTAAAGAAATATTTTTCGCTGTGCGGTCATTAAAGACGTCTTAGGAAACAATAAATCATTGAGTCATGAGTCATTGTAATTGAGTCATTGTAATTAACAAGTTTAAATTCGCTGCACGAAGTGAACGAATGCGTTCAACAAATAACAAATAAGAATGTAATTTTCGGTGGTTTTGAACCGAGATGGACGCGGTGGGAGGTCAGTAACGAAAAAATCAAACAACTGCAATCGCGACTTCAATTGCTTCATTTGCAATAAACGGCTGTGGGATGTAACTTTTGAAGCGAGGTCGAAAAAGAAAACCTAAAGGAAGTGTAGCAAATTCAAACCAAATTTAGTGTCTGAAGGACCCACGTTCAGAATTCGGAGGGATTAATCCCAAACAGCGCAATTCGACGATGTTCTTGAACAGTGCGTGGGCCTTGACGAAAAATGGCAAGGCTTAACAGCTTTCCTGCTTCTGTCCACTCCTGTTTTATGAAACACGTTTAATAAAATGCAAAAACAAAGCTGCAGAGCTTTCTTCACCTGGGGCGCGGTCAATCCGAGTGCTTGCGCGATTTGGTCCCGGTCGGCCGGGGTCAGGTACTTGTGGCGACAGAATCGTTGCTCGAGAACAGACAGCTGGAATGATGTGAAGGCAGTTCGGCACTTCCGTCGTTTAACGCGCATCTGACGTCCAATGGCGACGGCGTGAAGGGTGCTTTGCTCTGAAAAGTTGTTAAAAATGCGAACTGCTTGCTTGTCCCATGACCAGTAACGGAAAAATCTTTTCTATAGCTGTGAGCAAGTCTGGGGTTCCAATTCGCACGTAGGTAGAAAAGTGCTTGCCTTTTGATTGCGAGTTGCACGAAAATGAGAGATTGTCTGTGTTCGTCCAAAATTGCAGTAAAAACAACTTTAAAAAAATTTGAGGTTCTACGACGGGGTTCGAGAACCTTTTTGAAACTGAAAGTTTTTTTCTCGGGTTCCGATTAATGCGAAAGGCTGTCAGTTTGATACACACTTCTAGAATAAAAATTTTATTTAGTTTGCTTTCCCATTAATGATATTCATCTTCGTGAAAACGCTGATCATGTTAATGCTATTTTTAGATCAGGCCCACGGGGGACCCATGTGGTCCTGGTGGCCAAATTGGTGCCCGCGGGCACCATGCCCGCGGGAATGCCCCTGTTCTAAGACATTTTCGAGGGCTTTACACAAAAAAAGATACAAATATGCCGATATTCTATAATATACCGCGACTTTTGTGTTGCCAGTTCCAGAACTCTTGTGTAATCCTTTGGTAAGATGACTGAAGCAAGGTACCGGCCATGCAACAGATTCATATGGAAATTTGAATTTAGATAAAGCTTGCTGAGCGAAATGGGCCAACGTAGAGAAGCATGAAGCCAACGTGAATATGAGGGGAAGCAATGACGTGGTAGCCATCAGCAAGCTGGGTTCAACAATCAATCATACAACTCACTTCAATTGGACATGTCACATGCGTGTGCGTCAAGCGAACTCTTCGCGAATATTTAAATTCTGAAAAGATTTTATTTGCAAACCCCCGACACCAGATAACTGTTTACTTGTTTTCGTCAAACGCGCGTGTAGTTTTGCGATATACCTCATTTTTCCATGTTTTTTTTAACTTTTTTTAGCCAAAGATAAAAATTCATATTTACTTTATTTTTGCTCATTTGAAAGCTCATGCGATTTATCAAAGCATTGGAGAACTATATCACCACGAAGCAACCAGGGGCGAAGCGGCATAGCTTGCCGCCTTTGGATTTCGGCGATTCTGCCGCCCCCCCTCCCTACGCTGTGCAGCATAAGTGCTAAAGTACTTTTATAAACGTTCTGGCCAACTAGCTACATCTGTGTTTTTCAACTGGGGTTCGCGGAACTCAGGGTTCCGGGAGTGGTTGCCAGGGGTTCCACCGAGACAGACCGATTTTGCCTGGGACGAGATTCGCAACCACAGTTCTATGCGGTTGTAGCAATATAGACACCACGATCATTGCATAAGGTTCCATGAGCAACGTAGACATTTGCAGAAGGTTCTGCTGAACACTGAGCTACATGAAACATCATTCAGCAAAATTGTTAGATCATCGTTTCCAACTTTGGCTGCGTATGCTTTACTTATACAGGATTGCTCTCAACATCTGATTCTTCCTTATTTCTATTCCGGCCAGGCGTTTGTCTTCCTCAATTTCTGGTATTGATTTACTGGTGCTAGCACTGCTAATCTCGTGCATCTCGTTTCGTGAAATAGCGTCGGAAGAGATGTTTACGAACATCAATATGGCTCCCTCATTCTTTTTCAATTCCTCTTTCCTAACTTCTCTCTTTTTTCTGAAAGAAAATCCACTTTCTTTCCCTCGCTACATCTGCAGGTTGAAACACTTCACAGATAGTTAAAATTTAAACTAACTTAACTTTGTTTCAACTGCAAACCAATCAATTTCGTGCACTCTGCTCGGAAATACCAAACAACTTCACAGAGCATCAAGTCATGTCGGTATTTCACAGGGCTCCTTTGTGACGTATGCGATTGAGACCTTATCACAGGAAACAATGAAAGCCATACGTGACAATCAAATTATTATTTCGGTGAAGCAACGTGAATTAAGCGTGTACAAACCTGGCTAAAGTGCAGTAGTTGTGTATTTTAAGTGGATGCGTTCAACAGAATTACGAAAAAAAATAATTTGAATTTAGGAAACAATCATTAAAGAAACCGCGAAAAGCTTTGTGCTTGGAATATTTTTGAAAGAGCAAAATATTTTCTACACTGTACTATTTTAGGCCAATTTTTGCCGCCCCCTCTGATTCAGCCGCCCCTGGATAAATCCAGAATGCCCAAATGGCTGCTACGCCACTGGAAGCAACCACGAACGTGCTGTGGCAACACGTGCGTCACCCAGGATTATCAGCAAAACCGGATTACAGAGTTCACTAAAATTGTTTCCCAGGATGTACACCAAGCAGGATTAAAATACGGACAGTTTTTAGAAGGATTGCAGTGCAGTTTCTCTGTGCTTACAATTTCAACAAATATACTTTGACATGTTGCTCTGCTTAAGATTATGTTACTTTGTGCTGTAACCAGTGTGTATGTTTGGAAAACAAATTTCAAATTGAAAGATGTTTTCTGAAATACATCTTAGGAGCACTATCGATTTCAAAACTCATCCCTCTCTAGCTGGGACAGTTCATTTAAAGCAAACCTGCAAGAGACTACAATTTTTTTGTACCAAGATTGTTTTTCCAAGCATGTTTCTCAGCGTATGTAAGAAGGCTGACCTACGTGTGAAAGGAAGAGGAGCTACTCTTTGTGATCCCTTTGTATCACAGAAGAACCGCTATTCTTTAATCAATTTATGATGGTTGAATTTTCTAAAAAATTAGGGAAAAAAGCAAATCATATAAAAGCTTTGAAGATAACGTGGCCCGATAGTAAATGGCATGTAATGCATACTATATGCATAAATCAACGCATTTTATATTTGGACACAGAAGCTTTTCAAAACAAACTATTTTGTACAAAGTTGGGTAGAAAAGTTGGGTTTCTTCTTGATGATGATTGATGAACCTTTGGAGTCACTCTGTAGCTGCCAGTCTGAGCATATTTTAGTGATTTATTGACAAGGTTTGGTTGATTAATGCAATTGGCAATATAATTAAGTTTGAAACGTGCATTATGCCAATTGACAACTTAAAATTCTGCGTGAGATGACATAAGAATTTTTGAGGTGGCTTCTAAACTGAGGCTCTTGGCAAATGACTCCCAAACGTTGCAAGCAAAAGCCGCAAAAACAGAGCCTGTCAAGTCCAAATTCGAGCAAAGAGTCAGACCCAAACCATTTGATAAGACGTATTGATTGTTTTAGTGAATTTTCTCCTTAACAAATCATATATAGTACTTAGATCGCTACACTTCTGTCGGAACACCGCGCTTTGCACACGCACAGACGTTGATTCTCTTGGTCTTTTTATTGCATCTTTGTTACTTCGTGGTTTGAATTACAAAATTGCATGATAAACCTGACTACCTCTGCACACAAAGGCCGACGTTATTGTCTGCTGCGCGTGATTTTCACGAATGCGGTTGATACCAGAGTGGAGACTGCAATTTCCCAAAACCGAAAAAAATCAACCCTTATCCACCTGCATTCCTTTGCATAGGGTGCACATTTTCAGCAAAGGTGTTTAAGAATTTTCCTTTAAAACTTCATAAATGAAAACCGTTGTGGCAATGATTTTCAGTTTATTGCAATAGGAAATCTATTTCGGCAGCACTTTTTATCCACATAAAGGGTTTTGTTCCCGGCACTTGCGAGTGCAGTCAGTGGCCGACGTCCAGAATGTAATCTTTTGGATGGCATGGCCTAACATCTCGTCTTTGCAATATCTTACAATTACACAGCCAACCTAAACAAGAAAAAACTTATGCCACTGTTTTCGCTAGCAGTTTTTGTTTATTTGATGGTGCGTGATAGTATATGGTAAAAATGACCACATAATGCCCCTCAAAATTAAAAAAACGAGTAGTTTCTAATGTTTTGCGGTTATTGTCTGAAAAATGGTAGTTCGCGTACATCGGCATTTTTTCTAAATACCGAAAAGCACCGATGTAGGCAAAGTGTGCTGTATTTCTAAAGCAAAAATCATTCGATTGTACAGTAGTTTGTACAGCACAATTCTTGAGATATTGTCAAAAATGGGGTAAATGCAGTTATAATGTATTGTAAACAACAATGGATACTTACAACACGTTGCTAGTTTGTGTCTGAGATGTGATTCAAACGTTTTCAAGACTTTGTATCCGACTGTTACCAATTATATTTCAAGATCTAATGGCGAATGTAAAGGCGAAATCAGTCGCACCAGACTACATTATCTATATATTTTGTTCCATATTATTAGCAATATTCTACATACAATGGTGAATCTTGACAATGACAAACGTTTTAAAAAAAACTGTAGTCCATAAGCTGTTTTGTGTTCGTTGGCACTTGTTAGCAGGTTAATTGTTTATATATGAATGTGGATTCGTGGCCATTTTGAAAGCGCAGTGTCATTGGGGAAAATTTTGGTTTTGTGCTGATGATAACCATACGTTTTCGATTTGTACCACGGCAAATTTTAAAAATTTTTTATGAAAGTAGTTGGCTAATTGCCCGCAGACTGATATGCAGAAAAATTATTTAAAATATTGAAAACTTGTTAATAACAGTAAAAAATGAATTACACGAAAATATAAACCCTGTTGTAAACCCCAGAAACTCTTTTAACGAGTAATGTAATGTAGATCTACCTGGTTCTCAAAGATAAAGCTAGCATGTGTTATTTGACAGGAAAATATGTAGCGACAGGAACAAAAATAAAAGTTAAGACTTAGGTATAATCGTCAAGGAAACGCATTCGCTAACAACCGGTTTTACTTGATTGCATTTGCTGCATTCCAGAGCCGCAGGCACGGGGGTATTCGGGGGCTGTGTCCCCCTAATTTGTTTGTGCCCCCAAATTTTATTGAGCCCAGAAAAACATGCTTTAAACATACGACAAAATAAAAATCTTGCTCTCCTAAAAACGTATTCTACGCCCCAAACTTTAAAACCTGGCTACGGGCCTGCTTTACTCATGCTTTCGCAAGCGACTGATAATACTTCATCAAACCGCGGCAAGGTTATTCGCATATTCTACAATTCAGTGACCAATCCCTAGCTCTTGTTTTGCGATCCCTTCAGCAGTGGCAAAATTTTCAAATCGCAGAGAAAACTGGTACNTGCAAATGACTTTTTCAACCTTATNATGCACTCTTTGTTCATTGGNTTGCTACCTTCCAATCGAAAAACACTGATTTAAAAATCAAACAAATCAACAAATTTNAGTAAAACTCACTTTCCTCCATTCCTTTGAATGTCGCACAAGCCAACCTTTCGAGCGCGTCCAGAGGAGATTCGGAGACGCTTTCTCGTTCCGGCGGTTTCGCGTCGCCGTCGCAGCCGCGCCTGGCGCGTTCGTCGGCGTCGACCACCCCGTAATTCGTTTTCGCGCTCACAGGGGTGTGGTCGCCATTTTCCGAAACAACCGCACCAGCCGCTTCCTTGTTTGGAACGCTGCCCGAAGACAGGTTCCTGCTGTTCGACTGACGCGCGACGGACCGGCTTCTGGGACAAATCCGGCTCCGGCTCTTCGAAATCAAGTAATCCAGTGTCCTGTTGCTGCTTGTCAGGTTTGAAGAGTCGCCTCCCAACAGTCGGTTCAAGCGGTCGCTGGCGGCGATGGGCGAAGGGCCGGTTGTCATTAAAAATGGCTGAAGCGCAGAAGCCGCGTAAAGCCGGTTGAAATTTTCAAGCCACATGGCGTAAATATCGCTTTTCCACAGGTGCAGGCCGCCGCCGGGTCCTAAGCATTGGTTGCAAATTGAGTCGATCTTCGCTGTGCATTGATCGGCTGCTGGGTTGCTGGCGACGCTCGTCTCAGGAAGTGCTGAAACGCTGTCGCATTTCGACAATATGTCGTCGATTGAAAACGGAGTTACTCGCTTGCTTGCAGACGTGTTATTGTTCGATAAGTCAGACCGGCTTTCCTTGGCACGGGCATCATCGTCTACTGCTCGACCACGAGACAGCGAACTAACTGCCATACCTGGGCTTCAGGTCAATCTTATTATCTTGTCTGCCCTGAATAGAACATAGCTACGATCTATAAACAAAAACCAGCAGTTGAAATCGAGAAAACGCGTTTGTGAGTCGAGTCTACAGTTGGTGGCGAATCAGCGTTGTTGGGCTGTTACTTCACAAACACACACCGTTTTCAAAAAATATTCATTGAGAAAGGTTTTTGGCGATTTATAAAGAAGATTCCGACGTAACGACTCTCACGTTGATACATAGGTTCTATTACTTTCAACACGAACGGTCTTCAAAGATAATGGGATGAAAATTGACCTGGTTAAAGTTTACGGCTCTTGGCTTTGAAGTAGTGTTGTCTGTTCCATTGAACGGATCTCAGGCTCTACATCAGACCGAAGCTGAAATTCGCAACAGGTGTCACGTTTGCTGCTTGCGCTAAACATCGCGACGTGACTGACGAGCGCATACCAGCCCAGGTTAGCATGTCCAACCGGCGTTTTCCGACTTGTCAATTGAGCTTCGTTCGGCCCTGAACTTGCCCTGCGCGCCAGACCTGCGCTCTGTCGTGATCCACCGTGCGTGATTGCTTGCTTGAATTAAATCCAAACCGGATTTGTTTTGACTTCGCACTTTCGACGCCAGCCCATGACCAAACACCGTGTCGGAATAAGTTTCGCACTGACAACACCTGCGCGTGGTTGAAATCAGGCCCAGGCGGCTGATGTCTTCCTCCCGAGATCGAGCTTAGACATCCGGGTGATTGACAAGTGCTTACGGGAGGCAAAATTTCAGCTTCGAGGCTTCACGCAAGAAAAAAGTTCTAAAAAGACTGAGGATATTTGACATTGATAAAATCAATTTGAAAGTTTTTAGGTGTCCGTGCATTTAAGTTTGTCAACCTCACCGATTAAAAACTATAAATTTCGTGTAGAGGAAGGGCAAAAATTTAAGCTGTAAAATTTTCGGTACCTTTTCCACCAAGAGATAAAATCTCATAGGTTTGATGTGTATTTCCTCAGTTTGGTCCACTAGCAACAAACGCTCGTGGATTGGATATTAACGGCCACTTTCGCATGCAGAGGAGTGTGTGTGCAACTTTTTGTGGAGGAGAAATGCGCGTCGTTTACTTCAGAGCCGGTCATTGACCCATTGGCTATTTTTTAGTTAAAAAAAGTTTGAAAACGTCCTTTTGCGGCACGAGACATGAATCATTCTCATTCCGGGTATGGTCTTTGACAAAAAAAAATTAACACTTCTGGAATTAAAAGGCGATTGCCTAATTACAGATTGAAAGGCCGGGATACTTTCTTGAGACGTAGGTTGTGTTGTTCCATGACTTGTAACGGATTCATTTGAGTCCCAAGCCAAAACTGATCTGTTGATATGTTTCAAGTAAAAAGTATTGGAATGTCATAAATCAATATTCCTTATCTCGGCAGTGTTCAGCGCAGTTTCACCAATCAAAGGAATCGCTGTTTTAATGTATAATGTGTTTGTGTCGGATGCTTATTTGAGCACAGTATTTTTAAATCGCTCTCAACGGATACCACTTTGACAGGAACCAAAGTGCTTGCTGTTGCAAAAGCTGTTGTCGGAAAAAAGTACTGATCATGGTTTGCTATGTTCATAGTTAATCGTTAAGCGGTAGCTAGTTGTCTCTTTCTTGAATTTTCAGAGTCGATTTACATGTTTACTAAAGGAAGGTAACGTTAGCAACAGATTTTTATAACGGAACTACGTTTTGCTTTCACCAGGTAAGCTTTCAAAAAAGCATAACAGCGGGATGAGTGGTACCGTGAAGGAGTGATTACATTTTTTTTCTGAATAATATACAATACAGTTTCACTGACGGGTGGTCTCAACTAGTTTCAGAAATGCAATATAAAACTGACTCTTGTGAAGTAAAAATTGTGCATGGAACTTTGCGCCTGCTGTGACCTCAGTCATAGGTAAAATGCCTGAGGTCAAAAATGGTTTCTGTTTGGAGACTATAAGCTTGCCATAACACAACCAAGGTACTGCGAAGTTATACTTGGCTGGGTTTCGTGGAAGGCTTAATAATCATTGAAAAAAGCATGAGTTTTAAAGACATGAATTTTGAGGAAAAACTGCACTTACTTTCTAAGGTTCATCAAAAAAATTCCAGAAAATCATAAAGTATTTTTATGCCACAAAGAAGTACAAATATGACGCCAAAATACTATTGCTTAATTGAACTGTAATGTGTCCGGTCACAGTAATTTATGACCGTTTTTTGCCGGTGTTCCAAGCCCTTCCATAAATTATAAAGTTTGTCGCTTAGCGAAGAACGCCGAGCATTTAACATTTTTTATCGACAGACTTGTTTGAAATGATACGTTTTTTACATATCGGTAACGCAAAGTTTTCTAGTTTATTAGAATTAAAGATGCGCAAAATTTAAGATATAAGGGGCATCAGCATGCGGTGCATTAATCTGAAATTCGTGGAACGATAGAGAAGCAATGTCGCCCTTATTATTTGCCCACCATAATTGTTACTAGGCATGTCTAACTTACAATAAACAGGAAATGCTTAAAGCAGTAGAAATAACCACGCTGCTTGACCAGCCTGTTTCCTCCAAGAAAGATTTTATCCATATGAAGCATGCAAACAAATAGGTGGCAACTGATCAACCATGCAAATGTGCAGATATTCATGCAAAACGTGGTTTCACTTCTTTCAGTTCACACCTGCTTTCAACTCACAAGTCCTTACGACATTTGTAATGTCGAAGCGCGACAATACTTTTGAACACAATATTCAATTAGACATTTTAATTGCGAGAAGTGGTCCGTCTTTCTTTCTAAGTTATGCAATTCAATCAACTTCGACTAAAGGTAAAGACTTTTATTTCAAAGCGAAACTGCAGGCAAGCTTTGAAATTCCGTTTGAACACCACCTGGGCTGCAACAATACCTCACTGCTCTGGTTGCATTCAGTCACTTGTCATTCTGCACCGTCTCAAACCACATGTGCTCGTATTCTGCAAAATCGGCACCGCCGTGCGCCGACGCCGATTCTCACAAATGCATCTGAGCAGTCGCGTCCTTCGGCAACACGCGCAGTCCTTGTTTGCGGTTTTTCGTATTCGTCGCGCAACCCCAGGAATGGAGGTTGACCGCACGCGCGACCCCATCGGCCGAGCGAAGAGCAATCCTACGCGAAAAGCAGATCAGCGCCGACAGGCGCAAGAATCCTTGAATCACTAACTTCTCTAGTTTCGACAAAGATACAAGGATTCACTGAATTATTGTATTCTTGTGGCAGTGACACCGACCCTTGCCATTTTTGCCCCTCTTTAACACACAGTTTCGAATATTGCTTATGGGGTATTTTCTTATTTGCTGTAAAAAAATATTTGGGAAAATTTTCACGTCCGTCGCCAAGCCGGTGGATCTTTATGCAAAATTATTTCATGTAAACACTGCGCAGCAACAGAAAGTCGTGTTCCAAGTAATATGGTCGGTTTGTAGCTATGGTGCACTTTTTTCGCGTTATTTGTTGTAAAGCAAAATCCTTGCCTCCATATCGGACAATAAACATGAAAGCTTGACTGCTTAAAATGTGAGCAACTGACCCTGGACGGTTTCAAAGAGCAAGCTAACAAGAGGCTCTGCAATAAGGAGATTAGCCAGGAGACACGATCCTGAGATACGTAACAAAGCCCTTTCGCACAGGTGATGACAGAAGCTTTAGTACGAACAAGAGGAATTAGCATGCACGCGTCATCAACACTCATATGACAACATGCGTTTCCGATTTGAGCCTTTACACCACCCCCAACAGTGACGTTGGTTTTGTTCAAAAGTTGCGCTTTTGCGTTTTGTTCAAAGCTGCAATAGTGCCTGGAAAACGTTGCATTCACAAACGCTGCAAACTTTTGCTTGCAAGCGTTTGTTTCAGATAACTTCTCTCACTTGTGGCAGGTGCGTTGTAATGATAAATCTAGTTACATTGTTTACACAACAGGCTTGTTTCTTGACCGAGGAACGTTGGCTTTGCGATAATCAAGCTGGCAATGGAAAAGGTTACAACACATGAAACGATTTCCCAAGTCCTTTTCACAACAACAGTGCACCTTTCTTTTTCAACATCGTGGATCGCAGTTTCAAAGTCGTGTTTACATTTAATCGAGCTCTGACGGTCGAATTGCAAACCTGGATGAGGTAACATAAAGACTTTAGCATGTCCTTGGTGTATCTGAAATTGATGTCACAGACCTCAAAGCAGGATTTGAATGAAAACGACATCGCAGACATCAGCATAAATTATTTCTTTTAAATATGAAACTCACATTTCGTTTCTTAAGGCTCGGTTGTGGTGGTGGTTTTCACTTGTGCCACTAAAGAAATTGAGGCCGTGTAAAAACCTTCACACAAATGAGAGTGACTACAGCGCGATGGAGGGGAGCAGCGTAAAACAAAATGTTTTTATTTCTGGAAGAAACCTACACCAGGGAAAGCCTCTCTTCGGAGTTGTCACCGGCAGTATAACCACGAAGCAACATTTATTTCAATGGAAAAAGTAGTTTACGTGTCTTGTCATTAGCTACACCAGATGCAAACCACATGGAGCAAGGCGATAATGTATCATCCAGCCTGGTGTATACTTTGCATCCATCACGCTACCCCGACCAATGAAGGCAATCAAACTTGTTCGAAACGAAAAACGCTTTTTCTTCTTTTCGTGACTTCGCTATCAGCCACGCTCCTAAGACGAAGCAGGTAATTGCATCATTTTTCCACCCGTGCCTTTAACAAGTACCTGGAGAACAACAACGGGCTGATTGGAAAGCCTTTGTTTTTTACCTTAATGGCTTTGATCACCACGCGTTGATCACCGCCGCCATGCTTCGCGTTTTCCCAGATTACTTTGCGGTTGTTTGCACCTTTCACGCGCCATTAAACACAATCGAAGTCGAAGCGACGAGCTTTTCCTTCATGAGAACTGGACCTTCTCCTTGTCTTGACACGAACACTGCCAGTAAAATTATGAAATAGACTTATGTCTGGACAGATGCCAATCATTTCAAACCCCTGCCAATGTGGGAGAGAGGATGCAGGCGTCATCGCGCAACGCAATCGACCCAAATTGTGTTACTGTTGACCGTGAGTTCGCGCAGAAGAGAGGTGTGAGAACGTTTGACATTTCAAATAACCACTGAAAATATATTGTTCGCACATTTTGTCTTGATCTGTATGCAGAGCATGCTTCCTTCGCATTTGACGTGATTTTACGGATGGGGTCGGGATTTTGTTCAAGTAGTGCATGATTGTTGTCAGGAACAAAACGCATGCTAAGTTACCATAGGCTTTTTATAACTTGTCGATGAGAGAAGGTTTTCTAAATCTTCCACGTGAAACTCTGCGAAATGTCAGTGATTTCAGAAAATGGAAACAAATAGGAAGTGTTTTTAGAAAAAAAACTGATAAACAAAAAAGCTTGAAAAGAATATAAATTTTGTTCGATGAAAGAGAACTGCATATTTTTGAAAATAGACAGTCTATCAAATAACATTTATAAATGTTGTCAATCTGCGCTATCAATACATTGATGTCATCTTTTTGTTGCAAAATACAATTAATGACGATTTTATTTAATTAGTGGAAACACAGAAAAGTTCAATGACCAAATTTTAAGGATCGAACACCAACTTCTGCTCAATATGTTTAAAAAACTTGAGAAAAACATGTGTTGTACCCAAACCTAATGCGTTTTTTTTCTAATTTACGACTAATGTTCTTTCAGGAAAACTCTTCTGCTACATAATGGTGCGCAGAAATTTCGGTTGATAAAGTTAGTAGCGCAATCTGGATACAAGTGAAAATAAGCTCCTTTGCGATGTCACATATCGGAAATTTGCAAGAACAGCGCTATACTTGGTTTGCTTTGTTTGAACAAGATTGTTCTTGAAATAGACTTTACTAAAGCATTTTGAACGATTTTCTTCAAAACCTCCAATGACTTAACCTTCTACAGGCAGCATAAGAAAAATTAATCACCTGTTTTCAAGCGGTGGTTATCGCCTATCTGGAGCACGATAGACAGGTAATTGCTATGCATTCTGTTTTTGTTTAGTTAAGCTACGCATTTCACTTATGTATTGGTTGAAAAAATGGCAGCCAACAATCTATTAAGCATTAACAAATGAGAATGAGTTTTTGCATTTGACGATAAAATTTTTGTTTGTTTCTTTGACCACTGCGTTGACGTTGATAAATTTCCTTATGAAAAAAGTTGTTGCAAAGAAATTAAGCAGAAACTATTGAAGTGTCATTGTATGTATTCAGTTTTTCTTTAAAGGCCTTTTGCTGTGATTCGTAAGCAACATTTTCTTTGAAGCGTGGCACTTGATGCAAACAAATGTAGGTATTGTTCTTAATGTTGCAGTCATTGGGTCTGTGTGGTGAAAACCAATTGGTTGTGGCCTTTGGCTGCGCGAAAGCGCGTTAACGTTTTTTGAGTGAAGTTGTCATACGCAATGTTGAAAATCGTGTGCGACTGTGCTTCGTTTTCAGGCTAATAGGAAGCATTTTGGCTTAAAATAAAGACAATTTTGAATTCATCGAAAACGATTGCGTTTGTTGCTTGGATGTGATTTGCACTTATATTTATCAATATCGATTTTGCAAAAATGTTTCTAGTTCTTTAAGTGGTTTGCACGTGCAGTCAGCACTGAGTTTGCCAAATGCTCTAAAAGTAATAGTTCCGAAGACAGACATCCGGGACATTAGACAGTAATTGCGTTTTGAGAAAAAATTTAACATTACGGTCTTAATTGGAGGAAAACCGATATAAGGTTTGAAAGATGTTGCTGGTCTTTGCATTCACGTGACATCGGTAAGTAGTTCTCTATATACATACTAGTCTTTTCGATTACCTATGAAAACTTTTTCCAATTTTGTGCAGATAAGAGGTTTGGTAATTTACTAAAATAATACCAACCTCGACTTCTCAGGCTGTGTGTTTAGTCCTGCCCCCGAGTGGCAAAATACTTGTTTTTTTTAAACCACTGGGTGGCATCAGCGACTGTTTTGAATGCTTGGAGCCTTGGCTGAGTGCAAATATGGAATTGCTATGGAGTTGTGGAAATGTGAAACATCTGCTCCATTGTGCCAGTTCTGAACGGTTGATTTTCATTGTAATATGCAGTTAAACAAACAAAGTTTGAAGTACAGTGCATGAATATGCTCCTGAGTTAACCTCAACACCTAAGTGTGAATTATTTTGCGGTTGCAAACACAGGAAATTGATAAGTCACTATAGGTCAAAATTTGTAAATTGAAAAGGCAAAATTTCCAGTTTTTAGGTCACAAAATTGGTTGCCCTAGTAATTTTACTAGAAAGTGGGAAATCCTCCCTGAACTCATGAAATTCCTCCCTGGGGAGGAAATCCTCCTCTGATGGGAACCACTGCTGTAGACTAAGGTACTTTGATAAAACGAGATGAAGAAAGATGAGACTAAAAATTAAGAAGTGTAATGAATCTTAAATCACCGCTATGTAGTTGAATTAACAAAACCCAGATCTTCAGAAGAAAAACCCAGAAAAGCATTGAAAACGTTCGTTTAGGGGCAAACACCCCAGGTCTAGCGCCACTGGTCAAATCATTTTGAAAGTACCAAAAAGGTAACGCAACCTAAAGAACAGGTCAATGTGATGTAATAGCATCTTTTTTAATTTCCATTTGTGTCAATACAATCAAGCAATATCTGGATATTGCTGTGATTTCGCCTCATTGCTTGAGTGGGCCTTAATGTTGCAAATAACTGTAAAATACTTCAATTTCCAAATCACAGTTTAATGCAAGGCTTACGAGAAGGGGCACAAACGGTAGGTTACATTGTACCCGGGACCGGGTAGGGGCGGATGCAAGGGGAGCGATTGGGACGAACAGCCCTCCTTAACCTTACGCAATTAACCTTATTGAACATGATTTTGTACAGTTCGGAAAACAACACTCGCGGTATAAGGCCATTTTTCCGTCCATTTTTTGTCACAGCAGTGTTGTGAATGTGAAGTATACTTCATGTCTCTCACAGTAGTGAACCCGCGAAAAGACTTGACTATCAAATATGACTGAAATCGCCCCCCTCCCCCCTAACCTTACTGGCTGGATCCGCCCCTGGGCCCGGAAGGATGACACGCGCTAAGTTTTTTCTGTAATCAGGTCCAAAATTGACGGTCGCTTGCTTTAACTGCAGCGCTGGCAGCTATATGTGAAAGTCTTAACATGGTAGCTGTTTTATCTATATTCTGATTAGTATACAAACAAGCTGTACAAGTTTCGACGAGGATCCAGACGCTCGGGGGTCCCGGTATCGGTCTTTTTTACTCCCTAATAAAATTTCTCTCAGAGGCCCTGGTCTGATGTAAAAGCTTTCAACTGAAAACTTTCGCTTAATTGCTTATGGCAAATTGACTAAAATAGTGGCAAAATATTCTATGCATATCATCAGGGGTGGATATTAGGGGGAAGCGAAAGAGGCGGTCGTCTCGGTCACCCTTTTGGGAGTTTTCAATTGAATGCTGAGTTTTTTCATCGTTTTGTTAAAAAGTTTATTGATCACTCTGGAGCCACATTTAGTAAATTCTGAAGCAAATCTATGCTTGTCAAAATAAAGCAAAAATTATGTGCAAATGTGTCAAAAAGGGTCCCTCAACTATAATGTGTCGACAAAGAACAATTTAAAAGCAAATAACTTCAAACAATTTAAAGTTCGAAATGGACTTTCACGTTCAAGCTAATTCCCAGAAAAATTGAAAAAGTCAATTTGCTTTCAGCGAATCAGATTTGCGTAAAACATGTGTAAAATACAGGGCCCGCTTTCTAAATTTTGCCTCGGGCACCTAAATTCTAATATTGCATGTAATAAAAAACAAATTTAACACAGCGGACCGTGGTGCCTCAAAAAAAGCGGGGCCCGTAGCAATAGCTACTATTGTTAATCCGGCACTGTGTCTACCCAGTCTTCACATGAATTCTCTATATTTGGCATTGCACAAAAACTTTCCTGCTGGTGATGGTATGATACCCAAATACGAATAGTGACGCTGCGTGTTCTCTAACCACGAGAAAATAAGATTGAATCCTTCGCTGCGTTCAGTTAACAGTTTACTGCTACAATAACGATGAAATTGTTGCATGCATTACTTTTACATTATATTTCACGAAAGATGCGAAGAATAAGCATTTTTTCGAGGTAATGATCACTCTATTACAGACATGAACAGAAAAAATCGAGTTACAGGAATTAATCCAATTATGAAAATTCAACATCACCATCAGAGCTGGATTTAGCTGATGCAATGCCCTAGGCTAATTCACTTGTCAGGCCCCCCTCCACCATTGTAACGAGTTGGGAAAAATGGAAAAGCGGTGATTAATTTGTGCAAAGTCAAAAGTGACCATATGGACGCTCTCCAAGTATGCTTAATAAAAGATTTCTCATTCGTCACTAGAGTGCCTCACGATAACTGCGTTTGTTGCCTTCAACGTTTTGGATTTGTGGGGTTTGTGGCACGGTTCCACGGAATCGTGGAATCGTGCTTGGCTGGCGGGAACAGGATTTTTAATTTCCACAGGAGAACTAACCGAAAATGTCACGGTTAAATATTTGGCCAAACATATTGCTACGTATTTCAAACGTTTCCTATTTATCCTTATCTCTGCTCAACAGATATCATCCGAAATATACAATTTCCTAATGAAAAACACGCTGCACATGTGTGCTGCGACGTAAAGGCGTTGAAGCACAAGGGAGTGAGGATCGCGTTGCGACTCGCTTACCAAGGCTGTGAAAATCTCGCAAGTATGCCGTTAATCATGAGCAGCAGTTGCTGCGCCTTCCGAAATACGCCACGTAAAACGCACCCAACTGGTTGCAAATGCTGGAGTCGCGATTCGCGTGTTTGTTGCCCTTTCAGACAGCAAGGAATCGAACGCAACGAAACCGACGCGTGGAAGGATATGAACTTCCCTCATGCTGTCATTACTGAAANACGTGTTAAAAGCAACAATCATTGAATCTNGTAAAAACAGAATATAGCACGCAAATAAGTTCTATTTGAGTCGTCACAATAGTTGGTTCATGATGCTCGTCTTGATGTTCCGAATCCTGTTTTCTGCAATGTTTTCGTCCGACTCATGGTAGTAGGCCTACTTTTGACTGGGTAGATACGTCTCCACACCGATGTCCTTGTGTTGGTATTAATCAGCTTAATCACTGGCACCTGTTGCTTCTGTCTGGGAATGATACTAAGCAATTGGTGCAAAAAAGAAAGTAATTGATGCAAAAAAATGATGGGTGTTAACTTTTTTATCGCATGCTATTCAAGCAGTAACGCAATCAGAATGAGGCCGAAAAGGCCATGCCCCCCGAAAAAAACTTGCTAAGATTTTTATTGGTGTTTTATATCAATTTTCATCTGTCAGAAAATAACCGGAAGGAACAGTCTGACTCTAGACGACGTCAGTGACTGACGACGTCTTTGACTGGTCCCTCCCGAATGAAATTCTTAGCTGCGCTGCTGCCTTTGAACCTCGTTGGTTGCTGTTGCTTACTCGAGCCACTTTCATATCTTTTACTCATGCTCAGAATCTGTAAGCAAATAGTGCCAACGCCACGCGTTACATAATACGTTGTTGAAAAATTTAGCGTTGCAGCATTAGGTGCATAATGAAAAAATAAACACTATTGTGATAAGCCGGGTAAGTTTTTTACTTTGGCATTCAGAAAACACTTTGGCATTTCTTCTGGTGGACCCCAGATTTTTCACAAGGGACCCCGCTAAGAACTACTGCGTTAGAAGAACCTGGCGCTACCAACACGAAATCTGATTAGGTGAATAAAACTAAATTCCATAAATAGTTAAGACGTGCACTGTTGACGAATTTTTATCGAACTTATCTTGTAGCGGCAATTGACTCTATGCGTATGCCGCAGTTTGCTGGAGGCACCGTTGGATCTTGAGGTAGCTTAAGCCCACTAAGCCCATAGATCAGGGGTGGCCAAACTGCCGCTTGCGAGCTGTATGCGGCTCTTCAAAACTTTGCATGCGGCTTTTGAGCTTTCCGAAAATCTATTTATTTGTTTTTTATTTCTGTTGCAAAGTGTAGAAATATTGTAAAGTGGTGCTTTGGTAGCTAGCGTGCGGTACAGTATTACTTCTGCAAGTCGTTCCAAAAAGAATTATGATGTCACAGAAGCGTAGATTACAAATAAATTCGTGTTTTTAGATTTTTGTGTTGCGGCTCTTTGTAACTCGGGCTTTATGATATGCGGCTCGTGCATAGAATAGGTTTGGCCACCACTGCTATAGATAAATCCAACACTGATTACAAATTCGTCACAATCGGATCTACTGAATCGTTTGCACATTTAAGGCTCACACCGAAAGAGGAACCTAATTTTCAAAAACAGCGTTAACTTTTTTTCAGAATATGGCGGTAATGCTATGCCGAAGAGTGGTGGTTACTCAGAGTAACAACAGTGTCGTTGTTTTGTAGCGCCATAGCGGCAACATGACTATTAATCGACTTGGCTTGAGCATGAATTTCCTGCACAACACAGGCTTTCTAAGCAAAATAGCTTGGAATTGATACTTGAGACCATACAATTAGTGATACGTTCACAGGTTAATTAGTGATAAATTCGCAGGTGCATATATAGGTTGAATTCGTATTGAAGAATTTAGAAACGCTGAGACCAACTATGAATAGTGTTGCAATTCAACCGCTAAGTTACGCATGGTTAAATCCTGAGCATGACCCTACACTGCAAACGATGATGGGTCTGCATTTATAGAGTTCTACCGACGTTATTCCTAGCTTCACTTTAGCCTGGAGTGGCGAACCCTGACAGGGCTTAAGCTATGTATCAAACAGTTTCATTCACAGGCAGAATGCTGAACCATGCAAGGCAGTCTGTCACGGTGTGGAGAACCGATGGATAGGTGCTAAATATTTCCCCACTCCGGCAGACCGTTCGCGTCATTTACACAGTAACTATAGCGATTTCAGGGAGTGGTACCAGTGGAAGGCGTTGCTGTGGACACATTTGTGTAGGAGAGGCCTTGCATTGGGTCTACCGCAAGCGCAGTCATGCGGCAATCACTACACATGAAAAGAAGCTGTTATCACGTTTCTTAACGGAAGAGGGTGGACGATGCTTTGGTTCCTTTTCCGTCACAATGGTCCCCAAAAACATATATTTATTTTGAAACAAGCCTGGCTATGAAAAATATGCAAGAACCACTTTTTGACAAACTGAGACCGGAACCGCATACAAACATTTTGCTCCTGGTAGGCTAACGTTAATTCTTGTTTAACAAGTTCACGTCTGATAGACAGTGAAACCCTGCAGTGAGAAACGTTGGTAAGTCTTCTTGAATTTGTCGTTATAAAAACTGTTTCACCTACGCGTGCGAAAGAACCTCTAAAAAATCCAAAGCGATCCCGGGCAAGGGTTAGGATCACTGAGTTGCCCTGTCATCAACAGAACCGCACTTTACGCCTCCGAATGAGTCGAAAGGAAAGGCGTGGCGAAGGACCGCGCCCTGGATTTGAACAAAGGGCCCGTTAAAAAATTAGCGGCAGTCACCCCGTCAGCTATTCGCAGCTAGAGGCCCACGTTGCGTCGTTTACGCTTCTGGAGAGACGAATGGGGCCGTACAAAGTGCTTCTACTCAGGGAGACTTGAAAACCACGCGTGAAGGCAATCTTGCTAACAGCCAATATTTGGCAACTGGAACATCACTTCACTCCAGGCAACACGAATCGATCGAGGGAACCAATCGATATCCCCTGGATAATAATTGGATTAATTCAACTAAGCGTCGTGGTTCCATACTGTAGAGTTACAGTAGAAGGTGGGTGGAATCTCTTCCACTCCGACGTTGAGACAACACGTTCGGCCAATGTTGGGGTGGGGATACTAAGCCTCAGCTGGAAAATGTCCCGATGAGTAGATCCCTCTATGCCACCTATGTCCGACCCGCGGCCCAGTCGAAGGTTTTGTGCGGCCCAGTTTAGGTCTTGGCTGTAGTAAAAGTATCCTACATATATGTCGATATACAGATAACCTGTCTTTATTTTGATAATCATGAATTTGACATTTTGGACGCAGGTGGTCTTCAGTGCCACTTTATCACGTCTTTTACCACTGCAGTTAGGATTCCAACGCTTTCAGTACATAGCTTAAGCGAAGTTTAGCTTGAAATTTACTAAGATCAAATTAAGCTATTCAATGTGGGGCCCTCATTAATATGTCATTCAATGTGCGGCACTGGTTAAGATTGTGACATTATTTTTGGCTCAGTAAGCCGTTTCAGTTGGACATAGCTGCTCTAGGCAGTCTAGGACAACGGGTATGCATGTTGAAGTTGAAGTTGTTACACCGCACCATGTGGTTCATACAGGTATACGGCCCAAACTCAAGTGGGCCTACTCGGAATTCGTGGAAGACACTCGTAATACCGTGCGAAGGGTTAAAGTAAGTCACACTGCTGATGGCCTTCAGCAACTCCTTGATGGCATGGTTGATGCGTACAGTCGTGCTGGTCTTGTTGTTAATATTAAAAAGACAAAAATACTACAGCAGGGCACTTCGCCAAATCTTGCTCCACTTGTTTTCAACATCAAAGACTGCCCCATCGCCAATGTGGATGAGTTTGTATAGTTGGGCACTGTCCTAAACAACAAGCTTGATGTATTACATGACATCCAGCGTCGTGTACGCCTTGCTTCATCTGCTTTTGGACGACTCTCACAACGAGTATTTTTGAACAGAAACCTGAACCTCAAGACCAGGATGGCTGTCTACAATGCTGTCTGTGTCTCAACGCTACTTCATGGTTGTGAGGCCTGGGTCCTATATCGCCGTCACATCAAGACTCTTGAACAATTCCACATTTCCTGCCTTCAACGAATGCTCAGACTACACTGGTGGGGCAAAGTTCCCCACGTAGAGATCCGTCACCGTGCCCAGTGCCCACTGCCTTCCGATGGAGGCCATCATTGCTGAGCGCCAGCTCAGATGGACAGGGCATGTGTTTCGAATACCGGAAAACCGACTGCCGCGACATGTGCTATATGGTGAATTAAAAGAGGGCCGAAGATCTGTTGGCGGACAGTGCAAACGTTTTGAGGATTGTCTGAAGGCAACAATCAAGAAGAATGCTATTCCCCCTGACCAACTGGAAATATTAGCAGCGGATCGCAAGGGCTGCCGAGACATTTGTAGGGCCTTCTGCTGGTATCCTCATCATGCAATCAACGCAGGATAAAACTGAAGATGAGCGTCATCGCCGACGGCATGAACATGCTGCTCGGAACAGAGAAAACAACGCCGCTTATCTGTGTCCCACCTGTGGCCGTTCATGTCTATCACACATAGGACTGTACAGCCAACAATCCCACCTCCAAAGATTGAGATGATGGATCTGCTTTGTCGTTTCGACGTCCATCGAGGGGAAGTAGAGAGACAGAGTAAAGCTAACGAATCCACGGTCCTTTTGGGAGACTTCAATGCACACCTTGGGAACGATGCTGGGTTGTGAAAGGGTGTGGCTGGTCAACATGATGATGCTGACGTGAATGATAACGGAAGACTTCCTGCTGTAACCGTGCTGTAACAGCGTACTGTGCATCATGAGCAATTCTTTGAGTCAATAGTCAAACATTGGTTTCTACACAGCTTCAGCTGACTTGTTCTGATTATTTTGGACGTTCGTGTCAAAAGCAAGCGCAGAACTGTCGACCGATCATCACCTGGTGGTCAACCTGCGGCTTGTAAAACCAACAAGGCCCACGCAAACATGTAGAACTAGGTCTTACCAAATAAGCGGGAGGCCTTTGCGGGCAAAGATGTAAGGACGACATTCGAAGACAGCGTATCGTCCTTGTTCCAAAAGCTCCGGGTATAAACAGCGGACGCGAAGGTGGAGTGGCGGCTATTTGAGGCAGCTGTAGCTTCATCTACTACTCGGCTATGCGGACGGAAACGACTCGGTGTGGCGAATAATAGAAAACGAATATCCTCTTGGTGGAACAAGGAAGTGAAAGATGCTATTCGAGCAAAGAAAGTAGCTTACAAGCAATGTCTTCAGAAAAAAGCCGAATCTTCTTTGCATACGCCGAGGCGCGGAGGTCCGCAGCCCTCGCGGTGAGAAAGTCCAAAGTCCACTTTCGAGCATGAAGTAGAATCAATTACCGGCAAGCCAAAAAGCGTTATGGCAAACCATCCGGCGTCTCCGCGGCAAAAAACTAATATTTCTAGATCCATCAAAGACCAAAATGGTGTCTTACTCAGAAATGATGAGGATATGTATGCTTGGCAATTTGAGAGTGTATTTCAAAGTTCTTTTGAATCCAGTCACTGTCATATCAGGCACACACAGGAGGCGCATTTGGGGGAGGAAAATACCATCAGTGCAGCCGACGTCCTCCCAGTTATCAAGAGGTTGTAAGCTGTGAAGGCTGTAGACTGCGAAAAAATCCGACCTGAAATGCTCAAAGCCTTGGACAGAGTTCTTTGGCTGACTCGTTTGTGTCAAGTCGCCAGGTGTTGTGGAAAAGCGCCGAAAGATTGTTAAACTGGCATGATCATCTCCACGCAAGAAAGGAAGACAGGAGAGAATGCACAAACTATCGGGGCATATCTGTCTTTAGCCTCCCAGGAAAAGTCTGTGCCAATTGCCTTGAAAAAAGATGCGGCTAAATAATTGAACGAAAGCTGGATGATACACAGTGCGGGTTTACATTCCAGCCATAGCACGACAGACCAAATTGTATCTCTCCATCAAAATTTCGAGAAATCGTGAGAGTATGTCAAAGATGTCTCCACATGTTTTGTCGACATCGAGAAAGTACACGACCGGGTTACTCGGGAAAAGCTTTTGAGGGTGTTGCGATAGTACGGTGTTGACGATCGCCTGTTATTGGCCGTCAAGTCATTCTCATTCCTGCTGAGAAGTTTGTATCAATATTGGCGGAATTAAATTACAACCGTTCACAGTGGGTGTTTGACTCTGAACAGGGTGTGCGCTGTCATCACTCCTCTTCATAGAATTGGATCGACACACACAGCCGAGTCGACGAGGGTGTCACAGGTGGAAGCTGCGCAGGATCGACCTTCTGCTTTTTGGGGACGATTTGGTGCTGCTAACATTCCCTGAACAGGGTCTTCAACATGATCGTGATCGGTTTTCAGCTGCGAACGACCATGCAGGAATGAAGATTATAGCACTAAAAGACCGAGGTATTATGTCTATCGAGAAACCCACGCCATTGCGCGCTGCAAGTACGTGGGAATACACTGCAGCAGGTGGAGAAGTTCAAGTACCTGGGGGTGGTACTGACGAGTGGCGGAAGGAAGCTTTCAAACACCGCAAAGCTGTCCGTTTTTAACTTGGTGTTCGTTCCGATCCTCATGACAATTTCATGACGTATGGACATGGACATGAATCTTGGATAATAACTAACAGAGTGCTTGCCTTCGTGGTGGTCAGTGAAGGTAATAAAAACAATTTGTATTTTCTTGTTCATATTTGTGTAAATGGCAAAGAGAAAATGCGCAAATCTGTTGATGTTTTCAATGATGCGATTTAGATGAAAAAAGAATGTAGCTCCACCGGTGGGGAGGTTTCGAAAGGCACTACAGGCTGTTTTAACAACTATATTCAGGCACAGAAGCTGTGAGAGTATTGGTAAAAATTTAATCGCATTTGGGCTTTGATGTTCTCAGTACAGGGTAAGGTTCTGTTTCCGCGTATCGGTGCCAATGCACGAATGAGGCGTGGCAACAACCGGAAGCCCTTGCACCAAAGTGTGAGAGACAGGAAGCGTATGGGAACAATGCCAACTTATGTCTCGGAAGCAATCTGCTTACTTGCTTGCACGTTTTTGCATCGGTCTGACATGTTACATTACCAGTGACTGCTTCTAGTCTGCAATTAATCAGGACAAGATTAAAGTACTTCTAATTCAAATATTAAAGCAGAAATGCAATGAAATATTCATGAAAATCAGCTAAAATGTACTTGTTAAAAAATTTCCCAATTCAGCCGGTTAGGAACCTATTCTTTTCAATGTGATTTGTTGGTCTGACATTTTATGTCGCTTGAGACCAAAAAAGCATGTAAAATTGATGAAACATCTTGCAAACATTTGCNGTATCCTTCATATTTTAACAAACACTGAGGGTTAATGCCGTTATAGCATCTTTTGCCTTTTTTCAAGTATTAAAATTTTAAAGATGNTATTTGATGCAGCTACTTATTATATTAAACTGACACAAGTTAGANAGGAGCATCAGTTGATATGCGTNATGAGCGGAATTTTTGATAAAGACAGGTAGAAATTTCTATCAGATAGTCAAATATAACAAGTGTTCTTTTCAAAAGCCAAAAAATGCCGACGTCAGTTGGAACGTTTAAACAGTGTTTGGACGCAAACACTAATTGCACAATTCCTGCTCACAGATAGTGAAAGATGAAGACTCTGATAAGTGTTGTAATTTTATCGACTCTGTTTTCGGTCTGCCTGGCTTTGCCAGCTAATTTAAACTCAAGTGAGTTGGATTTATCGCACTGCGTGTTTTTGGTTTTAGAATATGTTGCATCACATGTTGGGCGCTTTTACTTACAACGTGCTATTTAGTGGATAAAAGAGTTGGTTGAATATAAAACTGCGCACGTTAAACCATCTAGTATGCAAGAGATTCAAGGTTGAAAGGCATTTGTTGAAGCGGCGTTTTTGGAATGCTTTGTTTCAAATTTTTTAAACACACTTGTTGTCATAGCCGAAAGGGACCCAAATAATTTGGGGAGCCTAGTCGATTTTGACCAAATATTGGTATCGGCATACCAAGCTGCTCAAACGTTTGCATAAATGAAATCATACAAACTGTGCCATCTATCGGAGGTACATCTTCGAAACTCTGGCCAACACCTCACCACACACATTCAAGCAAAATCTTGAAGAAAAAACAGACGTAAATCACCACATACTTTTAAATAAACCGGGTGACTTAACTATGTAAGAGTTAGAGATATCAGAAAATTGTCAAATCAAAAATCAACAAAATAATATTAAAAACTTACAAAAATAAGCGTGCAGTTTTGTCAATTACATACTGATAAAAGGTAAGCCTTTTTGCCTGCTAAGTAAACAAGATGGATTATGAAAAGATATACACCGTCAAACTAACACTCGACATAATGATATCTGAAACTTTACTACCCAACGATCTTTGCGCACAATGTCGGTGGTATTGGTATAACGTGTTGTTAATTACTGCCATAAATGATTCGTACCATGATGTGGCACACCAGTAGGCGGTAATCAATATGTTGTTGAATAATTGCATGATTTTAACTTGTTCAAAACCAAATTTTAACCCAAATCCTGAACTCATAATCTGGCCAAACATTCTGCATAACATTTTTTCCAAATTTTACCCAGAAAATTCGTTTTCTTCCAAAACAAATTTTGCTCGCCGCAAAATCATGACACGGCCAAATTCGGAAGAAAAATAGCATATCTGGTGCAGGAGAGTTTCTAGAGAACCAATTCCGGATCCGATTTTTACATATTCTAAAAGAACGGAGTGTAATTGCTTGCGTTGGCCTGAAAAACAAAGAATCGAGTGTTGGCCAAAATACTCGACTTCAGAGCAAACTTTAAACTGGCAGATATAAAGTACTTGACTTCCTTGCCCAAAACGTGGAGTGTTTACCCAAATCTCTGCAACCTGGGGGGCGTCCACCCACCCTGCCCCTTTTCACGTACGGCTATGCTTGTTGCTGTAACCAGCATCTGTAACCTATTTGAGGCAGTGAACTTGCTTCAATCACTGGTTTTGACGATGGTAGAACGGTCGGTCTGACCAAAGTTATGCGATAGGGGAGCACTTTTAAAGTATATTTTTGTTTGGTAAAGATTCTTTGGAACCATACCGAAGAAACAGTTCGGCCTCTTGTCTGAGATTCAATCCATGCTTGCGCAGAGGAAGATGTAGCGTAAATGATGCTGGAAGGTAAAAGATTGCAAAACCTTCTTTAATGTAAGCAGCAAAACTCATGCTTTGTCTGTTATTTAACCACTTGATCGACAACACTTACAGCCTAACGTAATTGTCATACCGCTTAGTTATATCATCACTTCGTCTTGTGTAAACTACTCTTATCGATAAGGAAACGCTTGTACAAAAGTAGGGTAAGAAGAGGAAACTTGGAAAGGTGTTTTGATTTACTGCTGAGGTAGCGGCATCTTTTTGGGTTAAGTTCTCCGCTTGATTCCGTAACAATCTCTTCTTATTTAATCTAAACTGTAATTTAAACAAACTTCTAAAAGATCCAGCATAGTACAGGTCATAGCCCACTGCTCGGCAACGCTGAAAGTTTAAAACAAAACCAATGTTTTGCGTAAAAATGCCTCGTGGATTTGATGCATCTTGTTATATTTGCCTTAGAATATACTGTAGCTGGGCTGAGCATTGACGAAATTACTGTGCTAAAGACCATTTTGCAGTATTTGTCCTTTACTTGTTCATAAAAAAGACATTTTTAGCTATAGTCTTTAGGTTCGGGTGGTGCATCGAAGTTCTGCTATCAGTTGAAAAGTTTACTTTGTATAGCTGTAGAACGCCATGGACAAATTGAAGGTATTTAAAAAAATTATGGCATGCGGTATGCATTTTTGTCATCACGATGACAACGGCTGAAAACAAAGAAAAGACTGAGAAAGAAAAAACCACAAATATCACAAAAATGTTTTTAACGTAGATGTATGCCGATGTATAACAGCTATGTTGGAGAAATATAACTTGTTCCAGAAATGTTCTGTATAGCGCATAGTGATGAAAGATTGTAAATAATTCTGTCATAATAGTTTATTTTTTGCTGTAATCAACGTTATTAACGTTTTGGCATTTATCTAAGAAAAACACTTTAATAATATAGTTTGCCATAAAATTTTTCCAGAAACTCGTCAAGCAAATAAGGCACTCTTTTGAAACATCACATTTAGGTTACTTTTACTTTATCCTGCTCTAAGTGCGCTGAAAATCTCAGACAATAAATTAAATCTTGGATAATTTGAATGACGGTTTTACAAATTAATGCTTGGTTTTGACGGTACAGCATACTCATAACACAAATACTGCAGTTTGGTTCACAATCATTGTAAATTTAGATGAATGTTCAATTTGTTTAGCGTCATTGGTTGTACGGATGAAAACACCTTTTCATAAGTTGTCAACTTGCATTAAATTCAACGTTCAGGCAATAGTATGCAGGGACATGAAACTCCATCACTTTGCTGCAAGTTATGACAAATACTGATATTGCCCATCCCTTTTCGTTTAGGTCCATCAATCATTTGTAGCCTTGTGTGTCTGTCTCCACAACCGTTCAAATATATTAACATTCTTTTGTTGTAAAACGTAAAATTAAACAAAATTTGAAAAACAGCGTAAGATTAGGCTTTAGTGACAAAACACGATGTATTAAAACTTTGAAAATACAATCATGTTAAGCCTGAAGCAATGGCTTTATTATTTCCTGAGCGGAAATGATTACAAATTACATCAGCGACTCGCTACTTCCAAAAATCCGCCCTGTTTTCCTTCCCTTTTGCTTTCAAAAGAACTTTTTGTTGTACCTAAAATGGAAAAACACTGCCCTGATTGCTTAGTTTTGGTAGATTATGCAGAGCTAAAGCGGTGGCCGTCTACCCAGACTCCTCGTCTCGAATGCCTTTGTGCTTCTTTTGCAGATATTGTCTCATTTGCAAAAAATGAACGACTTGTAAAGCGCTTTTGAGCATTACGAGTAGAGCTTCAAGAANAGCGACCATCTTCGTAGGAAAGTTACACAGCACACTGTCTGCAACACATTTTGTGTACTAGTGGACACATTGCTTCCATAGAAAGACACATGTAAATTGCAAAGTATAAAGTTGTTAGTAAGTCTTTCCACGGACAGTATCTTCGATTTGTGCAAAGTGAAGGGGTGGCTCGAAATTCCCCTCCTGCAAGCGATTCGTTGGGAGATACTCCGCGTGCTTTCCAACTGTCAGCGCTTTTGCTCTCACTCGGGGAAGATGACCAACCCTCAGTGGATTCGACAAGCGGTTGTTGAAGGCAGTCGAGTCGATTCAAGGCATAACTTGAGTCCAAGGGCGTACGCAAGGGGGGGGTTGGGGTTAAACCCCCCCCCTTGAGCTTGATATTTTACAAAAATTTTATTACCTTCGCAAGGCGATTGATTGTTTTTACATACTTTTTGCTTGTTAATTTGTCGACTTAATGCAAATACCACGGAATAAATTTGCATGCAAATTTCAAG
>JGI24021J15306_10000441_pt1 | contig 31065 bp, 20 predicted proteins | sample Ectturendosymbi1_FD_15306 | JGI IMG/M metagenome (IMG submission 15306)
TATGAAATAAAAATAACATAACTACCTATTTTAAGTTTGCAACCTCTAACAGAATTAGCTAGCCATTCAGAAGCTTTAGGGAGATCAAGCGAGCTTTTGACTCGTCAACATCGTCCTTGATACATCTAAGACCCGAACCCATGCAGTGATCTTACGGATGTATCTAAATAAGGAAATTTGGTCCCAATAAAACCTAAATTTTCCTTTACACATTTGAGACCACTTCATTTGAGACCACGTTCATTTGAGACAACATTAATTTGAAACCACATTCATTTGAGACCACATTCATTTGAGACCACAGTCATTTGAGACCACATTCATTTGAGACAACATTCATTTGAGACCACAGTCATTTGAGACGACATTCATTTGAGACCACAGTCATTTCAGACCACATTCATTTTGAGACCACATTCATTTGAGACCACATTCATTTGAGACCACTTCATTTGAGACCACATTCATTTGAGACCACAGTCATTTCAGACCACATTCATTTGAGACCACATTCATTTGAGACCACAGTCATTTGAGACCACTTCATTTGAGACCACATTCATTTGAGACCACATTCATTTGAGACCACATTCATTTGAGGCCACATTCATTTGAAACTACATTAATTTGAGATCACATTCATTTTACGCCATGCTAAAATGAAGCTGTTTTGATTCATTGTGGGTCACTTTTTATGATCTGCCTTTCACTTTTTTACGAGAGACCTGAAGTTTTCCAAGGTGACTATTCATTTGAAATTTTGCAAGGTTGCGCCCTTGCGTGTCCAGGGGTGACTCACACTGGTTTGTAAATGTACCCGCACTCACGACCGGATCAAGGGGCAGCGGGGGTAATTGACCCGGGCCCCTCGCTTCAGGGGGCATCCCGTGATGATAATTATTTGTTTTGAATAAAATACTCCTTTGAAAAATTGTGATTCGGAAGCGATACAAGAATACAAATTTATATTCCGATGTTGCAGTGAGTAGGCCTATATCTATTGATTTCTCTACAATTCTGACTTGCTGCCAGTTTTTGTAATCACCACTGAATTTAAATATATTTGTTTTTGTTCAATGCAAATATATTTGAAGTTTACTTGCAACTTTTTTCTAATAATCGGACTTTTGGCATGAGTATGATTAAATTGTCTACTCGTGCATCACGCCTACTGCACAAAGTCGCGAATACGATAATATTGGCGTGCTAAAGCTAGTCCTGCTGTGGTTGCTGTTTAGTGTACAGAAGTGGTTTCAAGGTGATTGTCATTTGTTTCAAGCACTCCTGACGTTAAATAAGCTGTACAAACAGATGTATTTATTTATTGATCAAACTTTTCATGTTTGAGTGGCGTAAGGGCTCGCACCCCCTGGATATTTATTCACGCCGCCTGGGATGGCGCGTTAAAAACCATTGGTATATACTATATAATATCAAAACGCTCCCGTAACTTATTGTGTCGTCTACTCTAGAGGTTGCCCAGCCGAACTGTGGCCTTTGTTTCATCATAAAGACAACGTATGGTGGAAACGCACTTCTCTTCCGATGTCCACCATCGTTGTGTTACATCACAAACACATGAAAGTGGTAATGTCAAGCCATTTGCACCATATGCTATGCGTGTTCCCTCAGAAAAGGTTTTAATCAGTCGATTTGTAGAACAAAAGAGCAGAAAACGAGATTACAGTGTTTAGCTAGCGCGATGCCGAAATTTGCAATGCCTACAGAAGCTAAAGTGCGCAAAGTTTACAAGGAGGCAAAGCGCAAGAATCTGGCGGTGTTAGCTAAAACCTCACAACTGAATCGTTTTTTCTTTCAGCAAAGCTTTCAAGCAACAACGTTAAAGCAGTGGTGTTAACCAGAGCATGTGAAAATGTAGGTGGAAATCACGACATACTGTAAGCTTAGAAGCACTTTTCACACTCAGCGTGGCTGGCCATATTGACATGTTATTTTTCAGGCGTTTTTGTTTGTAATCTCTGGCTTCTTATTGTTTGGGTTAATGTCGTTTCTTGCCGAGTCACTCTCTAAACCAGTGGTTCTCAAAATGGGAGGAATCGCCCCCTTGGGGGCGATTTTGATGGGCAAGGGGGCGAAAGAAACAAAGGGGGCGATAGGGGCGAAACAACACAAACGGGGACAAAAATGCTCGATCACTAATCGATCATTGAGTTAACTTCAATAGCCTACTACTATGACTTGTCAGTTTCTTGCAGATGTTATGTTACTATGATAATCGTTTGAGGTTGTTGCTAAAGCAATTTATCTATTAAATTTTACTCTGGATCGTCTACGTGCCCGGCTACAGTGTGGATTTTTTCAGGGCTGCGAAGCCGTCCTAAAAATGACACAGCTCCGGCTCCAGAGCTCTTCTTTTCATGAACATGGCTCCAGCTCCGGAGCTTTTGGTTTTCATGAGTGTGGCTCCGGCTTCTGCTCGTTTTCACACATTAATATTTTAAATTGTCTCGGTGTTCCTCAAGTTCAGTGGAAAATGAATTAAATCAAACACACAAAAGTAAGAAAATATGCCAAACCTTTTGGAGTAATTTAATCTGGTAGTTTTTTTTTACAAGCAGCGGTCTTACCATGAGGAAATCAGCAAAAAAACAATCACAAGTTCAGACGATTAAGAGAACAGTTACTGGCATAAAGGAATCTCAAGATAACGATAATATAAACAATTTCTGGAAGGGCAGTCGCTGGTTTTACAGTCAAGGCCTGAGGACCTTTTGTCATTTCTTACGACCAGAATCAAGAAAATGGCTCTTTCGAAAAGTACATTTGTGTCCGAGCGTTTGCACTCTTTGCATGCTTTGTCTGTTGCAGTCTTGACGATTCCATCTAACAGCGCTGCCAGGGCAAACCATGCAACGAGCACAAAACACACAGTGGACTGTCATGTATTCTTTCAAAAACGCACACATTTATATTAACACAAATGCGAAGAAGTGTTTAAAAGCCCTTTGTTCGAATAAAAAGTATGACTCCTAGCAACAACTTCACATTTGACTTTTTAAAAATAGCTGAAAACTTCTGATTTCTCATCTTTTGCACTCATAATAAGCAGTGATTAATCGCAAAGTAAAGCACAATTTAGCGTGGGAACTGGTTGCCGTGCCAAAAACAGATTTTTTTCCACAGATGAAAACTTCAAGAAAAGTCCACATTTGTTTACATTGATTTTTACCCCTCCTGATAATGTACTGCTAGGCAAAGCAATGCTAGTTCGCTACCAATTATTTATAACTTACATGATACTGCTTATAAACGTAATGTTTTCTAGTGAACATTCGTACTTTACAATGGCGTGCCGTGCATTTCACGCTTAAATATGCAATGACATCATGTCTTAATCATACTCCCTGCTAACAGCATGACTACACAGCTACAAAAGCTATGGATATTTTATTATATACCTACTCATTACAGCTTAGTTCTTTTCAGATCATTACTCTACTACAGACCTGGTTTGATCATTCTGACTAGAAAGTAAGATATTGTGATAGTTAAGGTTTTTCTTACTTCTACAACAGTGGTTCTCAACCAGAAAACTGTTCATACCTCGGGCTTGGAATGGAGCGTTGCACCCTCTAAAATGTAATTTAGACCACGTCAAAGAATTACATGTTTTGCGTTCCTGCCCGTTTACTTTATGGAGGCGCCAAAATAGTTTTAGTTTTCAACTAAAAATGAAAGACGAGAAAAAAATGTCGTTTTGCATTGGTCGAAAAACTCACAGGAGAAAAATTTCGTGTTTTTTTAGAAGAGAAATGAAACTGCATATGAGCAAAACGTCTGACACGTGATCTCTACAAACGCGACTGTTTTAGCAGCTAACGTCAAGTCCCGCAAAGAAGTGGAAGGTAGATCATACAAATGTGATTCACAGTAAATCAAAACAGCTTTACTTTGACATGGCGTAAAATGAACGTGATCTAAAATGAATGTGGCCTCAAATGACTGTGGTCTCAAATGACTGTGGTCTCAAATGACTGTGATCTCAAATGACTGTGATCTCAAATGAACGTGGTCTCAAATGACTGTGGTCTCAAATGAATATAGGCTCAAATGAATGTGGTCTCAAATTGCTGTGGTCTCAAGTGAATGTGGTCTCAAATGAACGTGGTCTCAAATGAACAGGTTTCATATGAATATGGTCTCAAATGAACAGGTCTCAAATGTCGTGGTCTCAAATGAACGTGGTCTCAGATGAATTGGTCTCAATTGTCAGCACACCGAATGAAACACATGATCATGCAGTTCGCGAGAAGACAAAGGTACTATACTATTTCAGGTTTGCTGCTCAAGGGTTAATATATTTCCTATTAATTTCAATTTCACATATACTAGGCAAGTTATGTCGGAATTTGGTATAAATGTTATTCATGTAATGAACTTTTCTAATGTACAAGACGTCCTTTGTATTTCCGTAATGCATGTGATGAGTAAAGTAAGGATCTTTGTACCAGCAAAGCATACCCTCCAGGCCATACTTTATCAAACGCACTGCAAAATTTTAGGGATACCACCTCTGTTTTTTTCATTTCTTGATTTTTCCTGGCTTCGCCGCTTTTACCCGAGTGGGTTTATGCCGAAGCCTTCACGAAATCATGTTTCAGTTATCAAGTGTAGTCAGATTAGAAAAAAACTGGCGAAACGCCAGCACTATTGGCTTTAGTAGCCTAGTTAACCAATAAGATTTACGAGTAGATTATAGGACGTACCACCTTGAATTTATGCAACAAATAGATACCAGCTGGTACGCAACATATTAACATTGGTGCCCTTCGTGAATGTCAGAACTTTGTTGTGCATGCAGAACGTCGTCGATTGTTGCGACACTAGACTCCAAAAAAGTTTTTGAGGCCCATGCTAGAATTTTTGTTTATGTGAATGCTGTGACGTCTGTTACTTGTGTAGATCAGTGGTTTTTAACTTTTTTTTACATATCTTACCCTTTTGTCAAACAAGATCACCAGATTTATCCCCAATACACTCAGTGGTGCTCATCTATTGACAATACGAATGTAACAAAAAAAATTTACATTGGCTGCACTTTATGGTTCAGTCAATTTACCCTCTTGGAAGGTGGAATTTACCCCAGGTGAACCACTGGTGTAGATAATATTTTGATGAATTTGGTATTAAAATAAACTCGGCATGCATCGAATAAATTGGCTTGATGTAAAAAAATTTCCATGAAAGGATCTAATGGGTGGAGGGGTGCTGGGATGGACCTCGTCTAGGACGCACCGGAAAATTTAGGATGTACAAAGAGCAAAGAAAATGTGTTTGTTTACGTTTAAACAGATGGTGCCACGGTTGATTGAGCAGGATTACGTCATATAAGCTGTGAGAGGGCGCTGAAAATGGATCTTGCCTAGGGCGCTGGAATGGTTTGCGCCGGCCCTGACCACGGACCACTTCCGTGAACAATGAAACTCGAACCCTACATCTCTGCAGATCTGATTCTAAGAGTTCTAACCATCATTTGCGTACAAAAAAAACGCTGTAAACAATTGTAGAGCTTACTAGATGCGAAAGAGTTATGACAACCTGGGCAGAGTTTCATTTTTACTGGGTTTATACTTTCCTTGCCACGCCCAGATCCTTGCGGATCTGAGCACCTGACCCACCGAGAGAGACCGGTTGCGTTGCGGCCCAGCACTCCCTGCGCAACTCATCTGGCAGCTCTTTCCAACATATGTGCAACACCACGAGTTGAAACTGGTCAGTAACAAAGTTAATTCAACTGCTGAGGGGCATCGACTCGATACCCTTGCGGTTCCTCCAATGCCCTGGCGTCCTTGCACTAATTTGTTTTTCTTGCTTGAATACTAATTATCGCCAAATGAATCAACTCAACTAAAAAATTGGACAAAATCTCAAAAAATTTAGGCAAAGAAGTTTCGACATTTTTTAACAATATTAATGAAATTATAATTCTTTGTTATTGGGTGTATAAATAACAGTTTATTATGTCATAGAAAATACATTGAATATATATATAAAATTAACAAAGTATTTCTAGTAACTTCGTGTTTAATTTTGTGAAAGTTGATGAGTAACTGACTCACGTGAAAATTTGGGCAAAAGAAGGTATTTCATTGATGTGTTTTACTGCTTTATTAATCGTACACTGAGGTAATCGCGTGTGCTGCATGGCACCTACTTCTTATTAGTAGAGAGAATGCCAGGCAAGCACAGAAAAGTTTTTTTTTCATTTTGGCTGCAGTGTTGGATGAACACATTTTGCCATACTGTTTATTGCATATATGTGCAAATCAACAGTGTTGTGAGACTCACGGAATGTCATAATATAAATAAAGTGGTAGGCCTGCATGCCACATATGTGTCTTCAGAGAAGGCAGAAGCTTTATAGGCCTACCTCAGTTTGGTGTGAAGTTCCTTGCTGACAGCAACAGCTGGAATGCGAATGGTACGCCAAACTTCAGACTTGTGAGGAAGATGCTCAAGAGTACTAAGCCAGCTGGCTTCTGACAATGTTCTTGCACAGCCTACCGTACTTTTATTCAGATGGGTATTAAGAACCAAATTTTGAGTACCAAATTTTCCATTTTCAAAATCAAGTCAATGGCAGCTTGGTAGAGGTGAGTATAACATAGAGTTAGCAACAGCTACACAAAATTTGTAGGGAGAACGTTAGTCGCATGAAAGTTTATCAGTAAATTTAGGGAAATTTGGGCAAAATATCGTTTGCATCTTCAAAAAATTGCCTGCTCCTACACCTATGTTTTAGCAAACAAAGTTTCTGTATAGCATGTTGAAAATATAGGGGCCATTTTTGATATAGCGTGAACAAATACAGGGTCCATTGGCCCCTTTTGTAAAGCCAAATATTGTATACATGATATATCACAAATTTTTCGATGTTTTGGAGCGCATATCTGAGAGTTTATCACGGGCCCCTAAATTCTAGTATCTAACTCTGGTTGAGAGTCATACATGCTGGAATGTCTGTGATTTTTAATGACAGATACCAGACCTAGGAAGCGGGTTCGCGTTTTAACGTTTTCGGAAAAATAAAAATGTACCAAAACAGCCATTACAAATTGCAAAAAGCATGCAAAGAAAACGAGTTTCGATTTACAGAAGGGATTGATGCATGCTGGAGTTCACATCAGCTCAAGTACTTTGCGATGCCGCCCACTGGAGGTTGTCACAAAGGCTAAGAAACCGCTAAAAAGTAGATTCCTAGTCAAAAAATGAAGAAAAAATTAAAATGAGTAAAAAAATAAATATTGGACTGTAGAAGACTGGAAAGAAGTGCTGTTTCCAGATGAAAGTCATTGCTTCGTTCAAGTGAAGCACAGTAGATTTGTCAGGATCAGGAAAGGTGAACGGTTAAGTCCTACCCATTTCAATGGGATAGTAAAACAACCCCCAAAGAAGATATTCTGGAACAGTTTTAGCTTTTCTGGGGTAGGTTCACTTATGCCAACTGAAGGTATGATGAAATTCAGACAAATACACTGACGTATTTGAAAAAAGTAATTCCACGTATGAGAAAGGCATTTCCTGATAGGGGAGGAATATTCCAATAGGATATTATTACCCTGTGCGTTTTGTCTAAAAAAGTGGAGACGATTTTCAGGAATACAAAATAAATGTTCTAGCTTGACCTGGAAACTCGCCAGATCGTAACCCCATTGAAAATTTGTGATCAATAACAAAATCTCGGTTACAGAAATTAGATTGCACCACTATGGCCAAGCTAATACAATCCATGATTCAAGTGTGGCACCTGGAGAGTATATAAAAAAAAACTGCCAAAAACTGGTAGAATCTATGCCAAAGCGAGGAACCAAATTCTTGTCCTTATTACTGTATTTGGGCTATGGAATTATTACAGTTGCTTTGCTAGTGAGAACTGCTATAGCGTACTACTAATGTTAGATTTGATGTATAGTTTTGAATTTCGCAAATCAACTGTGTCATGTGCATTCTTTGAGATCAGTCTGAAACCACTTGAAATCAACAATTAACATTGGTAAATGGTTTCAATGTAAAATAATAAATACATTTTGTAGTCACAGAATTGAAAAGCTAATGAAGCTGTTAATCAGTTAGTTGTGATTTTTAATTTATAAGAGGGCCCAAAACAAGCCTCGCACCAGCATAATTTTTCCTCTCAAAGGCCCTGGTGCGACCTTCCCCTCCTCAGAGGAAAACCGGGCATGAAAATGAATAAATATGAATTTTCTGAAAATATCAAAAATAGGGACAAAGTCCTTGAAAAATTTTCATTTGAACCAAAACACTCAGCGCAAAGGTTTCACTCAAGGGCATGTCATTGTATATTGATGGGTTTTTATAGTTTTATTCATGTTTTATTTTAACGAGGTCGAGCGGTAGGCAGGAGCCTGATATGCTCTTCGTCGCGACATGTTGAGCGGACAAACACACAACGAACAATTAGCATAAGATTGCAAGCACGCAATAAATGGCTAATATACTCCTAACATTCGACAAAATGTTACAATACGGAAGAAAAATGTAAAAATAATATTGTTGAATTTGTTGCAAAGCGTATACTGCTATATCACATATTCCTCTCATGAAAGAAGCATTTAACTCGATTGGAAACACAAAATCTCAACCGGGAGGTGATCAGAATTGCAATGAATAAAAAATCAGTATCACTGAAATGTCGGTCGCAGGCATTCGAACCTGCAGCCAGCGGTCCAAGCTCATGGCCAGAAATTGCTGTTGGTTGTGAATCGGTAAACTATTTTCTGTAGATATCTCCAGCAATTTACTCAGCATAAGCAAATGTATTGTAACAGAATGCGATTGATTATTATTAGACCAAGATCCTTGCCATTAAAAAATTGAGAATACCTCAACAAAGCGGGCTCTTTCTACTGAACAAAGACGACGTTCTGTGACTAACGTTCCTGGTGTATTATTAGGTTTTGTTTTCTACTTTGGCCAACAATTTATTTCACCCTACACTATGTTGTTTTCTAGTTTGGTTCAAAAGTCGCATTAAAAAACTTGATAGTATACCTGGCATTGTGTGTGACGGAGAACTGCTGGATTGCACAGGACTGCGGTTTTCTCGCCTGGCCTTTACCAAGAAAAATGAGCGCAACAGTGCGTATTCGACTGTAGGAAACACTTTTTAAAGCAACCTGTCACATTTGACTAAACCAACTTACGGCCTATAACAATAAAACCGAAGTTTTCCTAATACTAGATACATATATTAGGAATAATCGTTGTGAGATCTTTGGGAAAGCGCTTCTGATAACAATTTGCATTTCTGCTTTGTGAATCTGTCGTAGGTAGCAGTGTTCGCTTTAAGAAATTTTGATACTGAGCAAATGTTTGTTTTAGTGATCATGATTATTTTAAGACTGAGTTAGCAGCGTTCTAAATGAATTACACACTTTGTCAATTATTAGAACAAGTATACAATCTTATCAAAACACGAACAAAATGCCTATTTGATTGAAACAGATTCTTGTTGCCGTGCTTATTCAATGTTTTGGGATGTTCAAGTGCACAAGAATGAGATTTCACTGCGCAAATGATCTGGGGGTACGCGCATTTGCACACCTTAGAGGGAACATTGGGAGGTAGCTTTGCTATGGGCCCATTTGATACATGGTAGATTTTTAGTTGCAATTATGATAGAAATTGTTTTGCAAATGTTGTTTGGCAATATGAACCTGTTTTTCTGACATTTACTGAATGCGAGAGACAAAAAGTATTTGGGTGAAAGACTGATGCTAGGAGGCGTAAATATTCTTCGAAGTTTTTATGACGAAATATGTATAAAATCTTTTAAAACCGCTGTAAATATCCTTTGGGTACAAGCATACTTTTTCGCAACAAACCCTCATCAGGTATGTATTTGAATGTTAAGATGTTAAGACTGAAACTTCACCAGAAAGTTCCGGAAAAGTTATGACTAAGAGAAGTACTTACATACTTTTACGATTTTGAGATAGTTTAAATGAGAAATCCAACCACCATCCATGCTGGCTATTTTTCTTGGAAACGTGGATTATTTTCGTTGGACTAGAAAACTTGTTCCATTGATTTCACAACAAAATGTATTTCACCCCTGACTTTAAGTGCTTTTTGGATGATTAGTGGGTAAAGCTTTGTTTTGTCTCTTGCTGTTGTAACAAGTAAGCCCTTGGATTTTAATGGAACGATTAATCTTCATTCTTAACACCGGTGTAGACTTTTAGGCAGACATAGTTTGTTCGCTGCGACTCGAAATCCTCTTAAACCTCTTCAGATTTGCTGCTATTCCTTTCTAACAAGATACACAAGAAGCCGCTAGCGCAGAGAGATTCGTAAACGCAAATCGCTGTTCAGCGTACAATGCTATGTTTAGCGCGCCAATCCTCCTACATTAAATAAACAACTGATCAAAATTCTCTGAAAAGATTTTTGAGGACATTTAGGATAATAGTCATCTGAACGTTCATTCACGAGCTCTTGGTTCGAATGGCTTTGCTGAAAACGTATTGATACGTCCACACTGAATCTTGTTGCAGGGCACAAGTCTAAAAGCACGGTAAGAATGAAGCAAAGGTTCTAAAACTTTAGCCTGCTGAGGGACTGAAACCATTGTCACAGCCTGAATCAGACCACTTACGTAGTGTGAGATGCAGAACTGTGAAGAGCAGGTTTTGCTGCCTTATAACGTCTTGCAAATTTTGTACAGGTTATGCGCTATGTCGGTGAAAATGAGGAGTCCAATATCTCCTTCGACTTCTTTTTGCTCGACTATGTCGGAAGACAATCCGTTCTTATCGTCGCAGAATCTAGTGATTCCGTCCTCTCGACGTCACAGTTTATCTTGTAGTCGACGCAGCTCTTTTTTTCAAAGTAAGTTACCGGCGAAATTCTGCAACATTTAAAGCCAGTATAGAAAATGGAAAAAAGTGGAGAGACAGTTGCGAACANGTAAGGTAAAAACAAGGTTGAGAAGAGTATTGGTTTTGCGCTGTATCCAGTAGAGGGCGTCAGAAGTTTTGAAGATAAAAATGATTAAAAGCTAGATAATTAACGATTAAGGTATTGTTGACAAAAAGTTATATTTCATGCTGAATACCGCTCTTACACAAAAATAAGCTAGCCATCTAGGCCTGGCTTTAACGAACTTCAAATGCTGTCTGGGCTTGGTGTACTATGAAAAATTAGAAAATATATAAAACATTTTTAGCGAAAGTAGTTTGAAACATGACAAGATTTTCTCACGTGCTTTATAGTTTTTTCTACAACAGGCCTACTAGAAATAAATACTAAATAGTCATACTCTATTCGTGCGCTTACAAGAATTTGCTACGGTAGTTTTGCTTGTTTGCGATAAATACTCTAAAAGTTCTCTCTGACTGGTTATTTGTTTTTGTTTTATCTTCACCGCCAAATGCCCATATCAAGTAACTGCTTTGTCTTTAACTGTAGACACGTGGTAAATTGATTCCTGAGTGCTACCTCTCACGGAATGTGATTGTAAAATTGACAACCCCAAACTTTCTGCTCATAGTAAGCAAGCTATTGAGCTAAACACTTTTGAATATAGTGCAGTTAAAAATGCATCAACGACCGGACAAAACTTCTTCGATGATGAATATTTGGTGTTCGTTAACTAATGATACATAAGTAGCAAAAATGACATATCCACACTCTCGTGTTTGGGTGGTTAANCTGCGTTTTGCATCAGTTCTTGCTTAATTAGCGAGTCTAGAATTAAAAAATAGGTTTATTGTTTGGCTAAGCGGTTTGGAAGAAATACACGGCCGTAACTTGTCATCGCACTTACAGGGGCGTGGCGAGATTAGATAGCGCTCGGGGCACAAAACAAGTTTGTCACCCTAACGTTCGAATCTGAGGTCTTTCGGAAGCAAATGTACTGTATTGAAAAAAGTACTTGTGAAATTGTTGGGACTTTTCGGCACCCGGGGAATTTTCCCCTCCTTGTCCCCCCTCATTATGCCCCTGCGCACTTATCTAAAACTTCGCGACGGCAGAGGTCGTACGCGAGCTCTAGCAAAAACAATATTGTTTTACAAGAACAGGCCGTGTCATATCAAAATCATTTGTAAAGTTTCCGGAATTGCCTATTTTGATGAGATGGATGTCTGGAATGATTGTCTTTTTTCTCGCATCTATGCAGTCCAAACTTTTTGCTATTTTTCAGTTTGAAAGGACTTGCAGTTGCAAAATATGTGATATTCTTACGGCCCTGTGATCAAGGTTTAAAATTAGCTGAAATTCGGACACTTCGCAAAATAGTTTCTGGGATGCAAAAAATTAAAAAAGCTATTCTGCAACACAGCAATGAAACAATCACAGATTTCCTTGTAGGCAGTAGCGTAACAATATGCATTTAACATAAGAAATACTGTTTTATTGTCAGAAAATAAAGTTCTCTGGTGTTTTTGCCTATGGTATGAAACATACCGTTGAGAACATATTAAGAATTGTCATATATTTCATAAAAGACATGCTAGTTTTATTTTGTCAGTATCGCCTCATCGTAGTCGGCAGGGTGGGCTAAGACGTCATCGCCTCTCATGGTGGAGACTTACTCCTCTGAGAAATTACCCTCAACTTACGGTGAGCAAGAACGTGTTTCCTTATGTATTTTTAAAGTCTGGAGCTTGTTTTATTCAAGTTAGTAGGATTTTCAGATTTCAATTTTTACTGTTTTTCTGATTTTTATGAGGTGCGCTGCACGTTCCAGTTTATGGGTCCTGTTAGCACACGACCAGTGCCGGAGTAACAATAGTAGCAAATGTAGCAATTGCTACGGGCTCCGCGCTTTTGGTGGCCCGGCGGTCTTCTGTAACAAGTCTTATTTATCACATTATATATAAAAAAATTTTCAATCTAAGAAGTCATGAAGTCAGTATTTTGCTAAATTTGCCATAAGTAGTAAGCGAAGGTTTTCAATTGAACGCTGTCTATGATCAGAAAGTCTTTTTTGATTGCTTTTGTACAGTTACGTAACAAAAGGCATAAGATTGCGGTCAGCAGTGTTGCCATTTTAGCTGATTTGCTGCTAAATCTTGCAGGATTTTCTCACTGTTGGTTGTAAATTTTTCAATCTAGGAGTTAACTAATTTTCTAACAGGATTTTACCAACCGTTTAGCAAGTTTAACAGGTAACAAATTCCTGACCAAAAACCTATAAGAGTTTTTCAAGATGAAAACTTTACACGTTCTTCATCAAAAAATATATTTATCTTCTTCATGACGTTTTTAACTGGGTAACACCAGTGGCGATTCTAGAACGAAAAAACTGGCTGTGCACTGCGGGGTCAAGGAAAAAAGTGGGGGCTAACATAAAATGTCTCTCCTGCATGGTGATTTTCCGTTGTAATGAAGATTGATTTGCCATGATTAATCCTATCAAACCCAACGTAGGCTTGTGAATATCGTCAGAACCGTCGCCAGAAAGTCTTCAAATCGGTGAAAATTTTGCTGGCTGAAAGTTATTTGCTGTATATGTCAATCAAACGAACTTGAACGTGAAAATCAGCAAAAAACTGGAGGCCAAGCAGGGGGTCAGCCAAAGCCAGGCTCCCCCTTAGAACCGCCACTGGGTAACACCAGGGGAAAGCACAGCCAGCTGCCTGCTATTATTTGAAATTTTTGTTATGATGCAAAGAAGATGATTGTATCATGATAACAAGTAATTAATTTGATAGCACGGTGAAGCCTAAATTATTTGCTTGTGTGGTTAGTGAGCGCGTTAGGTTGAAAGGCAACATTTGTAGAATATGTTTTTATCCCACGACACGATATTTCCAAGTGATTCATTTACGCTAGTAAGTAGCACTGCCTGGTAAAAAAACTTCCTGGTAAACCGAAGCTGCCAAATTTTCGACATATGTGGTTGCAAGATTCAGAACTTACTGCAAAAGTTGGTCAATGCCTGCTGCTTATCCTGCTTCAAGAAAAGCCTTTTTGCGAAGTTTGCAACAATGCAATCATAGCGAAGTAATCTGAGCTTAAAAGGTACAACTGGTAGCAAAAGCACTCAGATACGACTAAAGAACTTTTTGCATGCTCCCTAATGTAACACAAAGTTACAAAGACCAGACTTAGAAAGTTGTATTGCTGAAGCTGTGCTCAGATTGTTTATCGCTGAGCATTATTCTACTGTATAAAAACATGCAACCATTTGAAAGAGATCGTCAAGAACTGTGTGTCACACAAAAAACGAGGCAAGCTGCAGTTACGTTGCTCAAAAAGTCAAAATGTTGACTGATAGAAAATTGTTGGCCGAAACGTATGTTGGTCAACACCGGCATGTTCAGCCCATGCTCATTGAGAGCGAGTGCAAGACGAAAAATTTGTATATTGTATAACTTTATAGGTTTCTTTTAATCATTAAAAATTACAGTTTTTTAACAGAATTTCACTGCTTTTAGCAGATTCTAGCTGAAAATTTGTGACAAGACCTTTAGCAGAATCTAGCAGTTTTTTAAGACACTATTTAGCAGATTTAGGTACAACCATCTGGCAACACTGGCGGTCAGCACGATACACTCAGACTGCCATGTCACGATACGAACTGGATACAGCATGCAGAGAGTAAAGCTAGAAACACGGATGCCTTGCCCACACACTTTATGACTTAGCAGGTGTTGAATGTTTTTTTTAACTTGGGGCCCCGCGCTCTTGAAATGCTAAGGGTCCCGCGCTCCCTTAATCCGGCACTGCACATGACCCGATGCTGATAAATCCTACGAACACAAAGTTACAAATTATGTCTGCTTACAATCGAGAGCTTTCAGACGCAAAAAATAGTTATAGCACCAGTTTCAGTTGGGATTGCTTTTAGTTCCTTTCAGACGACATGGCAAAATCTATCCGTCTAACACTCTAACAGGTGTTGATTAGTGAATGTGACGAATGAATTAACTTTTAACACTTAATAAAAAATCGAAGATGATCTTGATGTTGCAAAGTTCAGCAACCATAAAAGGCAAACGAAAATCTTTTTTCTAAGTCACTGTGTAGAAACCTGTACAACGATCTGTATCCGCATTTCTGGTTATCCTTTAAGTCTTTGACAAATGACTTTTTACAAACTTTTAAAAAATTCTATGTCACAATTACAAAACTATGTGCGGAAAGCAAGGTGTCTACAAAATGTTTGCTTCACAAAAACTTCATAAAATTGTGAAGCGCTAAATTTGTACTGATGGCATTCTGAAACTATATCCAATCTCTCCTTTAGCACCCCTGCTAATGGCAGATTGGTCTGATCGTCATAAAGTCTACAAACAGCCATTTCAGTAACTCAAGCTTCTGCAATTGAGTTGAAAAGAAAGTGATAGGTTTTATTAAATGAGCAAATAAAAGCTGCATTCAGGCCATCGTGCTGTGATTAATCTAGCCTTTTCCAGGTGAAAACTTAACTGCTTAACTAAATAACTTGAATCAACTGCAGTAATGTCAGCAAATTATTGCACGATCTGCAAAAAGCGCCGAGGGCACTCATTGTACAGCCTTAATTGTTTCCAATCAGCTGTTTTTGTGCACATTTTGTATATAGCAATCATAATTACGCAAACACGACAAGCTGCTTTTAAAATAAAAAAGGGGTGCAATCACTCTATCTATTTTATTATGACTGAACTGATAGATAGCTTCGAAGTGGAAAGGAAACTGTAAAAATTGTTAACCTATTTACAATTGGAGATCTGTAGTTAGCGACAATGTTGACTTTGAAATATGAAATTGAGCCAGTTATCCCTGTTTTGTAAAATCTTCATTCTGCTTTGAATGTTTTTGAAACAAAATGCTTGATTTCACTTCTCATCTGCAGAAATTACCGGTTTCTTGCTTTGTACGTTTTTTTCCACACCTCAATTTCTTATATGGAACGTGTTCAAACTCATATAAATAATAGAATGTTAATGCTCACTTTAGAGCTAGTCACAGGCTCGAAAGAAAATGTCACCCAGTCAGGGGCATAACGAGGTTAGATTGTTCCCATGAAAAGAAGCGAGTTTGGCGGCCCCATGTTCGAACCTGAGTTCTTTCGGAAGCAAATTTACTTTCTTTCACTGCATTGGAGAAAGCACTTGTGGCATTGTTGGGACTTTTCGGAGGCCCTGCAGTGATTCGGCGTCCCCATAATGATTCGGCGCCCGGGGAATTGTGCCCTATTGCCAACCCTCTTTACGCCGCTGACCCAGTGGAAACGTTACTCACAGAAAACTAACTTTGAACAGACATTCTTGTGATCTTGCAACCTTATCATTGAAAACAACGGTACACAAACAACAAACAACGCCCTGGCTTTAAGTAAAAGTGTCGTGGCGTAGAGCGTGGTGTTATTGTAAGGTAAAAATCTGTAAACGGTTTGAAATAGTTAACAGCAATTATGCAATAACCTCTGGCACGGCTAATATTTCATCTAATCCCTTGAGAGCACATATGAAGCGTTCAACCTAAGAACAATATTGGAAAAAACCCTCGCAGCTTTACGAAAAAACAAGAAGCGTTAGCAACACGCCATCATTGTTGGGCACGTTTAGCAACAGAAAAATATTTCTTTGTTTGAAAATAATCCTTGCTACAGAAATGAGAGAATGATTCACAGGGTATCAATGCTTTTCCCCACGTTAATACGTAACTAAAATAGCAATTTTATACATATTTTTGTAAGTAATAGATTCCAGAAAAAACGAAATTTCTAAGTGTGCAGTGAGAAAAAACATATTTGACTTCAACAATTTCATGATAAATTTCAGTGAGGAAAACCACTAACTTGAAGTTTTGTTACAGCTTTGTTGAACTCTGCNGGATTCCTGGCTGCCAGTTCCTAGGATTGAATGAGTCAGNGATTTGAAGTAACAAGACGTTAGTGTGGGGACCCATTCAAATCGATTGTTTTAGTGAAATTGATTNTATTTCCTTTTGTGCCAGGTTAATTATTGAGTACCGTCATGTATTGAAGAACTTTGTCTTGTTGAAAAATCAATTCAAAGGTGCTATACTGGCAGCTCGACCAAACGAATATGAAAAATCAATGCACTTATACAACTAATTCTTGATTTTTTGAATACATAGTTGCTGATTTCAACAAGGCCTCGCGTTTCCGGCAACCTCAAAAATCTTCAGCATTATTTCGATAAGCCAGTAAAAGCATTTTACAAAAATTTTCTTTCACACAACGTTGCCGAAATACTGTATGCTAAACCTCTTAAGCAATAAAACCATTAAATTGACCTGATAAGTTGAATACAATTCTTAATTTTGATTTGTAATACATATTTAGTTGCTGTTTCGTTGACTTTGTCTGGTGGAGTTCAGAAAATATTCCACGTTAGCTCATATATACATTTTAATTACAAAACGTTATGATGAAGGGAAAATTCGTAAGAAAAATCTGTAATTCAAATTGCTGAAAAAAAATGTATTTCATATTATTGGCAAAACTAGTTTCCATGGTCTAATTTACAGCAGGGCATGCTAAGAAATCGGTCAACTTTAGCCATCACATGAAAGTATTGGCTACTGTAGCAGCCAGACAAGCCATTGGGTCATAATAATATTAGTGTAATTGTACAATGTTTGAGAACAACCTTGGACACAAGAGGCGCCGCCTTTTGTCTATTTACCGTAAACTGCGCGAGCCCGATTCATCGCGGCAATCATCAAGTATCATAAGACAAGCCGAAGTGAACAATCGACCTGCGATTGTTTGGTAATCTGGTTATCGGCTCAACTTTCATTCTGAATCCGATGGCTAATTGACGTGTACGGCGCAAAACAACTTTGTCGAGCGGTTGTAGAACATTATCGAGTTTAGCCAGACTTTGCAACAGTAATGTTTTGTGTTGCATGACAGAAGTGGATTTCAATGGATCGGTTCCTTGTCTCATCTTTTTTTGTTGAGCTGGATCAGAATTTTGTTGCGATTGGGTTAATGCACAAGGGAATCTGCACTTGTTCAGCTTACAGATCCCGCAGAAAGTTTGTCATTTATCTTATGTTTGTTGTGTGCTTTAAAGTTTGGAATCAGAATGGTGAGACATAGAGGTTTGCACAAAAATGTTGAAAAATGGCTCAGCTTCCACAGCCTCTAGTCGGTACATTGAGAGACAAAGAGTTAAGACAGGGGAACGAGTTTAACATTTTTATACAACTTTGCAGTGTACGGAAGCAAACAGAATTTGGATGATACTAAAGCTGTCTGTTAATTTCACATCAAAGCAGTTTCTGGGAAGACAAGTTCAAAATCATTAATCGTTGCTCTCTCACGCTATATTTCCAGTGATTACGCATGTTTGCATTAACTTGTGGTGATTGTGACAGTAGTTTTTCGACCATGTAATGGAGCTACAAAATTAATCTGATGCACATTATTAGACTTCAAAAATACAGAAGAAAGGCGCAAACTGTATTCCAATATATAAGTACAGTACAATAGCACATTGAACTGAGATGGTTACAGCCAGGGTCGCCGGAACAGTGGTAGGGAAGGGGAGCAGTATTAGAGTTGAGGGCAATGGAAACTTCAAAATATTTACCAATTATAATTGTTCTGTTTTGCAACAATGTTGACATCAAAAATAATAACAGAAATTTTAGAAAATCCTTTTGGATTTTCTCGGTGCGCGAATAGTTGTGTTGTATCCACTGTAATTGCAATAAATTTGTTTAAATTCGATATTGATAAACCATCAAATTACCTACGATTTTGTTATAAAAGGGCATCTACGCCCCATCGCCCCCTTTTGAAAAGGTAGGGGGAGAATCTCCCCGTCATTTCTACGCTCTACGGGGCCCCTGGTTACAGCGCGCAAATGTTTTTTAAACAAACGTTTGTAAAAGAATGAGGCTTGATAAGCTTCGAAGGTCAACTCAAAAATGCAGCAAGGACACAAAATAGAGCAAGGAAAACACGTGGCAGAAGTGCTGTTAGAGGCAATCCTGGATGCAAATACAATTCCATTCATTGCTGTATTTCACCTACCAGAAGCAAGCAGCGGGTAATGCAAGAATCGCATTGTTTCAACTGCACTTTCGCCTGCGATTACCTCTTGCAGACAAGTTAGTAAAATCAGTGAAAAAACAAGTTGGAGTTAGAGAGGCTACAGCGGCGGAAAAAGTTTCACCCTTGTTTTCCCAAACGTGACTTTACTAATTCATAATTCAGCGTGTAATAACACACTCCGAAGCGTTACGAAATAAACATGCGTTTTTCCGTCACGTTTTTTAATAACACCATTTGTAAGCGGCTCTTTCAACAAATCTGGCCTTTGTTACTTTCATCGTGCGTAAATGTGACGTGTTATTTAAATCCCTAATCAAAATACTGTAGCTAAGTCACGTACAGAGCAGGCTTTTTTTCACTTGGCAAGTTGAACTCATACGGTTTGTTCATTCTTCTCTCACGAAGACAAGCACGCATTAAAGTGGTGCGCGATGAAAACTTGTGGCAGTCAGTCAGAATATATGTTGTTGCTTAAGCGTGGAAACCTACTATCTGTCGAGTGATTGCCGCTTTAAGTGAAGGTCATTGCTTGTGATTTGTTGAAAGTAACGGTCGAGGTCACATAAGTTTGTTTTGACGAACCAGAGATTTAGTAGAAAAAAATGCTTGGTCGGAGAAAAAAAAAGTGGGATGACTACATCAAAAAAATGGCGGTTTGCACTCCAGACTTTACCACAGACTACCCTGCTGCCCTGCCAGCCACTCCTGGAAAAGCTGTTGAAAACGAAAGCTTCCCCTTTGACGACTTTGCGGAGATGGCTATGTCAGAACGTCGTTTCGATCACTTTCCCGATTTTGAACCGATGATAGGAAATCAGGCGCAAAGAACGAAGATAGGTTTTAAAACAGTGAAGGACCGCAGAAGGGATTTTCCTCGAAAGGTCACAAACTCGATTTCGCGACCCAAGTCGGCTCCCTTGGTCGGGAAAAAAAATATGTCTGCTGAAGAACGAGGTGCCCCAAAATTAACAGGAGTCGCAGGCTGCTCTTTTCGGAAGTTAGATGCAGTGTTGGAAAATTGCGATCATGTCGGCCACGAGACAAAGCTGAAGACTATTAGATCAACGCCTTCGCTGGTCGATCTGTCGCGCAAATACGATTCAGGATACAGCAAAACGCAAACACCAGCCAGGCTGCATGGCACAAGCGTTAAAACGCAAAACAGGGAGGTTCATCACGCTGTTGGAGCACACATTCGATTTTTAATCAAAATTAGGAAAGCGGAAAAATTGCGAATGAAAAGGGAAATGATGCAGGAAAGCAGCAAACGCAGCGAAAAGGTTGGTTTGAAACAAGAATTTTATTCAGCAAGAAGTTTATCTAGAGACCAATTAAAAAGTGTATAAGATGTGTCTATACTGGAGATAAACATCATATTTGGCGCTGAATCATGAACCCAAAAAAATAAATTTTGTTTTTACTCACCCTTTGTTGATGTCTTCATGCTTTTTAGTGAAAAGGTGCAGATGAGAAAATATATCGACCGTGGATATCGTGGCTCAGAATTAGCATACTTAAGTCAGTTAAAATTGATAAAGTGGATATGAAAATTCACTTTCTAACCTCTGTAAACACTAAGAAATGCTTTTTCAAAAGCATTTTTCCAACGGTTTTTATTTTTCATGGCAGTTTGAAACATAGATTGCATCTTTTTGATGGTAAATCATAGGTTTTTATAACTATTCATTTGTTATACTTTTGCATCAACTTTTTAGTGATGCAAAAGTATAACAGTGAAAACATTTCCATCGCCAGAGAAGCGAATTACATGGTGATCCAAGTCTTCACGAGATTTTTCAAATCTGAATTAAATCACGCTGCTTGCAAACCTTTTGTTTGAAATTATTGAATCTTTTTGAAGCTGTAAACTTAAAAATTATTGTTCATAGTAAGTACTAACTCCTCATGAAAGAAGTTTTAGGTTTCTTTTCCGGTCTGGAAAAGCTATTTTCGATGCAACTTTCATGGCAACTCTTAACAGATCAAGCTTCGTGTCAGAAGTTCGCGTCACGTAGTTGAAAGAGCGGGCTAGCTACCAGACTTTAGAAAGGCTCGGCAATGCCATAGCATTCTCCTGTTGACTGAAGTTTTTCTGAGCAAACACCTACATATTTGCCGAGAGAACCTTATACTAATGGAGCAATTCAAAATGTGCTTGAAGTTCCGCTTGAATGCATCTAAGCGGTCATCGAAGTCAATATTATTGTCACCACAGCCATTGTTCACCGCCCACTGGCGATTTCCCTTCAGCTCAGCCTCACCTGGACAATTCATTAATTTCATTACAAAATGATGTTTCAGCGGCAGACGGTTCCGTAACACGTTTTCGGAAATTCGTGTTGACTACACTTTACTGAAAGAGTTATCCCATTCTGCTTTAATTTCAGCCTCTGGAAAAGTTGCGTCGAATCCTCAGAAGCATTCGAATCATCGTGGAAGTTTGCCTGACTCTGAAACGGTATGTAGTGACGAGTGGTCTCACCCTCGTAGCCTTAAAAACCTATATAGCTCTTTATCGCTCAGATTGTATCAGCGTTTTGCAGTTGTTAGTAGGCCCGCACCGGTTGCCCCTCGAAATTTTAAAAAACATATGCAGTTATTAGGTACAGCAACAAATTATATCATTCCCCCCCGAAAATATTGCCACTCTGGTGGTAAGCTATCCTCGTTTTCAAAGTCTGATTGTTGCGATGGTCTTGACGTACAGGGTGACGCTTTTTCACATTTGAGAGACCTGGCACTGTCGGCGCTGTTGTTTAGTTAACTAGACAACATTTAAACATTTGCTGTAAACAACATGCATACGTCAGTTTCACGTCGAAAACAAAAAATAAAACTTTAACGTGGTTTTCTTGCTTTTTTGTCTGCATTTCGTGCAGCCAATATCTGCTTGGAAATGCAAAAGAATGTTATTTTATACCTATGAAAAGAATTTAGATGAAATTTGAGTTACCATCAACTGCAAGGGCTGTTTCTATATAGCAATGAAATTTCAATGCTTTGGGACGCATAACTGCTCCTACAACATTGTGCTTCCATTATTAGTATTTACGTTGTTCCTACCGGCTTGCCTGTTATTTTTTCCTTTTTTTCTGCAACGTTGTTAGAAATCATATCATGACTGGAACAACATTTTTTCTAACACTTCACTACATGCTGATTCATTATTATGCCTAAAAGCCTTATTTCTCTTATTATCAAGTGCACCTTTATTTGTTTCAGGTATGCTCAAAGAAACGAAATTCCTCAACCTCTTACACTCGTGCAGATGCAAATTAATCTTCAAGACGATCTCAACAAAAAACTTACATTTAACCCGCACTATTTTAGTGCCTCATACGTGGTGGGCGGTTATGTTCTTTGCAGTGAATTAGATTAGAATTACAACACATTTTATTTTTAGTTTGTTTTATACTTGTTCACAGATCGCTTCTAACCTTGGGGTCAACAGTTATTTTTTGTTTCAATATAATTATTTGTATATAAAAAATGGTTTTATTCTAAGCAATTTCATTGGGAACATGCAGCTGTATCAAGCTGTCACGGAAAGACAAATGTATAGCTTCAAAAGGGCCTTTGACATTCCTTTAAAGATAGCACTGAGGGTTAACACGGACGGAAATTAGGTGTTGCTTACACTGAAAATTATAAAATAATGCTCTATGCAATCTTTTAACCCATCCGAGTAAAAATGATCAAATCGGAACAAACACTTGTGACTCACTGATTTTACTTGAGTGAGGACGCTGCATGATCAAGATGCTGCAAATTTTTACCCGAAGTTAGGCATGCTTCATCTCGTTATATTATAACGATAGATCATTGCCATGCTAATCGAGCACGGACGCAAACAGAGTAAAAGTAAAACACGCATAAAGTACATAAGAATAATGCTCAAGACCACATAAAAATGATACCTAGGCAGAGATTTCTCTATCGTGATGCAGAGGTTACCAACGCCTCAGCTGCAAGCGCTTCACCCTCCGTGAAGGTATGTTAAGGTATAGACCAAGACAACTGGTTCACACTTGGCAGCATCTCATGTCCGAACGGACTTGGCAACTTCCCGCAGGTGCCTCTAAACTTTAAACTGTGTGTAAGGCGAGAAATCTGCGGTGAAATTATAAGGTTGAAATTCGGAAATTATGACCAAGATTGAACATACTGAACTATTGCAAATCTTCCAGGCTAACAAAGGCAGCAGCAAGTTGAAGAAACTGCTTTCTATCGCTCCTGAGGCAAGAAACAAGAAGCATGTGAAGATGGTAAGAGATATTTTTATTTGGTACTAGTTGTCTTGAGTTTTAGACACATAGAAAAAATCCATATTTTTGATTTACTTTATTTAGACATTAACAAGTAATATTTTCAATGCAACATTTTTATGCGAAAGCTGATGCGTTTTGCAAGATTCACGTGGATTCGATGCAATATCTCCACAATGTCCGTATATATATGCACATTTGTTTTTCATACATTCAACCCAGTGTACTCCATTTGTGCTTTTCATTGATTACATATGCTTCTTTAACATATCCGATAAAAAGAAGTCGCAGGCGGCTAATGCCCTGTGAACGTGAAAGCCACTCTTCATGACTAAATCTTCCCAACTATTCCGCTAGTCTGTTACTATTGTGGTGAAATCGACATGACGCCATAGTTATATGGTTGCTTTGCGTCCAGGCATTAAGTAAAACTGTAGCTTTTACATCAGTTTGCGAAAAGTTACGTTTTTTCGTTCATGTTTAAAGAGGAGTTTCCAATTGTCCAAACATTTATCCTGTTCAGAACATAAGCAAGTGTCAATAAATTGTTCTCCATACAAAGGTGCCTGGCTGATCCTTCCTGATGTTTTTTGGTGATGTACTGCCAGAGTTTCATCACATTATCAGTTAAGCTCACACAGCTGTGACAAACTTCAGAAAAGTTCATTAGGTGCTGTTTGTATACAAAATAAGACCAAAGTCTTTAAGGTTCGACTTTGGTTACCGTTAGGACATTTTGTGAGACTGCAACAACTATTTCATCTGATTACCGAGGCAGCCATAAAGCGAGGCTTTAGTGTATTTTAGTTGTGGTTATGCAGAGAGGTTCTAATGTATTTTGAAAGGCCGTTGGAAAAATTTGAAAGACCGTTTCGGTCCTTGAAAACGCCTTGAAAAAACACTGGGTAGGAAACAGCGTTTATAAATTTTAGGAATGTTCAAATTGTCATGGAAGTTTTTTTTATAAATTTGTGTTGAACTCAGGGATCTGGTTCCGGATGGGACGGATTTTGAATTGATTTTTTTCTTTATGTGAAGAAATGGAGTATAGGACTGCTTGTCATTATAGCTACTATAAATTTTGAGCAGCTGGGAAACCTGCTACTAACTGTTACGTCACGTCTGCTATATAGACCGTAATAACTTCTAAAGTAACTTTTCGGCAAACGAGAATGAGGAACAGCAGAACACTACGTCGATTTTCTTGCTAATTAGATGTTTGGTTTTCAGATACATGCGTTGGTGCAAAACCGCAGCGCTTTTTCCAAATACCCAATCAACATTCGGATGAAAATGTGTCAAGTGATGATATATCAGAGCTACGAGTGTAAGCGTGTCATCATTAAGCAAGGTGAGATGAACTCCGTTCGAAGTTGGGGGCATGATGTTTGATTGCATAGCAGTGCAAGAAAACCGCATGGAAACGTAAATCTAATAAAATCGAATAAAAATGTTGCTTACTCTTGGAAGCAAGTGTTGCTGGATTTGTTATTAGCTTGAAGATGTGATTAAATGTCATCACGTAAGGATATAAAACTGCAAGATAAAAACAGCGTGCAAACCAAAAAAGTTAATGAAATAGCTGAAACAGAAAAATATTTACGTTTTACGAAACTACACGTACGTTTATTTTTAACTTGTAAAATTTCAGTAAAAAAATACTGCATATCTATGCAGCCAGCACAATTTATACATTGGTCGGAAATATATGTTTTGTTGCTATAGTCAAACTTTACTTGCATTTTAATCGAAGACACAATGATAAAGATTTTTGAACAACTGGAGAGTTGCCAAGAAAGTTTGCAAGTTAAGGTTGATAAAAATGAGAAGGTAACCATCTTTGATAATAATTCCAGGGCATCCTCCTTCAGCGTTTTACATCATTTTGTCTGGAACGTGTTTGATAAATGAGAGAGTTACTGGCAGCAACGGAGAGGAGGTGGTGCAGACCATCAACGAAATAAGAGAAGGGGAAGTTTTTGGTGAGGTTGGTCATCTGATTTGTATTTATTACCAATCCAGCTATGTGAATCCTGCTATCTGGAATGCAAGCTTTATAGACATATTGCTACTTCTACGAATTGGTGACAGATACCTGCACTGTTTTTCCTCGCAAAAAGATTGTTACTTATGTTTTAATTTGAGACGTTTAAACGCGCGAACGGAAGTATCTGGATGGGCTGAAGTCAGACTGGCGGTGGCTAATGCTATAACGTGTTACGATTACTTTGATAGAAATCATTTCTGCTCGTTTTTGGTTAATAAACGAGAGCCATTGGCCAGCGGCTGTTTAAATCTGAAGGTCTAATTTGGTAAGATTCGTGTTGAAAGGTAAGAAGCAAACACTCATCATGATGGTTTCAAGTTGCCTTTGTAAATTAATTCAATGCTAATTTTTTTCTCAAATAGTCGGATTTAACATGAAATTACGCAATTTTGTAAGGTGGCGCTTTTAAACAATACTGCACGCACTGCTTCAGTCGTGTGTAAAGATGATGTGGAGTTGCTGGTCTTCTACAAGGAAGAGTTTGACGCCATTGTCAGAAAACATATATACAAGCAACGTGAAGAAGTTATTGAATTTTGCAAAAACCTGGAACTTTTACGGTATGTTATGATTTTAGCTATGCTCGTAGAATTGCAAAGATTACTGGAGGCAATTGCTGTTTGAAAAATCTTCAACAAATCCTCCATTTTCTCTTATAAGACATTGGGTTGAAAAAGGAACCTATAATATTCAAGTAGTTGCTTAGGGTTTTTTCATTATTGACTCTGATTAGCTTCGAGGTGCATGAGTCTTTTACTACCGAAGCCTGGCAATGATTACAAACGTGCAGTTGGCAACACACGTAATTTAATACTACTGAAAACTTGGCCCTAACAAAAATGTTTAATAAAAACGATTAACTGCCTAAATCAAAAACAACATACGCGCAAATTCGATAGTGTGAACAGATGGACTGTTAGCTTTAATTGTTTGCTGGGTAAGAATCTTTCAGCTGCTTTTTACCCACTTTGTGAATAAGTAATATAGAGGGAGCAATTCGAATACATGCACGTTGAGGTTGGAGGAAAACGTTAAGGAAATGAACCGCATGGCATGAACTGTAAGGATCATATCCGGTGACAAGAACCAAACCAACAGAAAAACGAACTGATGAAGACCCGAAGAAAATCTTTGTGCTCCAACTTCCTTGATTTTGAGATATCTTAAAAAAAAAATATTTAGGAAACTATTTCTGGAATATCTGCTTTGTTTTGAGACCAATGCCGTAGACTTGAAGCTGAGCCAATATCCTTCCAAAGCTCAAAAATTATAAAGAAAAATGTTAGGAAGCAACATTGATCGGAAACGCATATTGCCGCTAAAGTTTTATTACTATTTGTTGTGCTCATCTTTCGTGACGTGGATTAAATTCATTTTTGGATGAGGCGATTGAGGCCCCATCATAATGTTTCTACGGCTAAACTTTTGCCAACATTATGGGAGAGTGATTTTATTGAGTCGCCAAAACTCTTTTATTGTGATTGAGGTGGCAATAGTGTTTTGATAAAAGTGGCTTTTTACGTCAACAGAGATTGGCCTGTGGATTCACTTGGAGAGGCTTCTTTCACTAACTTTCAATATCAATACTACAAAGCCTCAACTGTTGTTGTGAAGTACAGCCATCTCTCAAATTTTCTAGTGTTTGTGAAGTCTGGTGAGGTACGTATTCGATTAAGTCGCCATGCTTCTACTTAAAGGAGTTGGTGAAAGGTAACTTGGAAATGCCACGATTCCCCATTTCTACAATTGATGCTGTCGTTCTCTATAAAAATGCTGCTAACTGTTTGGTACCAGTTTACGGAAAAGGAAATCTGAAAATAATGTGGTCGGCCTTAATTTCATGCGCTTTACGAAAAGTTAACCAAGAGTAGCGTCCACGAACGATCCGAGATGAAATTAATGATATTGTAAAAAGCTACACAGTATGTGACAGCAATCGCTAACGCTTACCAGGTCCAGAAGCAATTTCCATTCGTGTGCTTACTAAAACGATTTGGGGTTTGAAACTTTTTGTGCTACTCAGATAAAAACAAAATTTTGGTCAGGCAGCTTTGTTATTGATAATTTCTTGGCATCATGCAAGAAAAGTTGCTGAATACAAAGACAGTCATTGCAAGACTTTAAGAAATACTGGGTATAAGAAAAGGATTGTGAAAAGAGCAAACTTTCAATAATGAGTAAATTAATTTTTGAAAGGTACAAGTTAGTTTTTTTGTAACGTTTTGTTGCCTGTTTTCATTTAGGATGCCTGAGCATACACAACTTCGTTTTGTTTACAGCATTTGCCTGTTCTTTGATGCTGTTGTTTTCAGTGTGCAAAACATTTTATTTAATTTTGTAAAGATTTTGTGTGATTTAACAGTAATTGGCGCACAACATTGACTTCAACGTGTTTCTTGCTGGTGCAGTTGATGAATTCTCTCTCACTCTTCGTCCCGCAAACAAGTGGGTCTTTCAGAGGCACGATAACAATGGTTCCCAACTGACGTAGAAATATGTTGGCAAATATTGACAGAAAGTCTTAAATAAGCTCTGAGCCAGGACATGCACACGAATAACAGAACATCAGTTATATAGAGTGAAATATCTCGTTTCGTCAACCAAGTGGGAATTACAAAACAAAAGCGCAATAAAAACATTTTGTCTGGCAAGCACAAGTGGAGAAACTGCCATTGCAATACAAATCTGTTTTGCCGTAGTTCAAACTAGAATTGCCAACTAAAACAAAAATTAACATTGTGTCTCTTTGTTCCATGCATTTGGATTAGGAATATTTTTTCTACATCTTGTATTTCAAATTCAACAAGAAACTTTTAAATCAATATGTTCGAATAAAATCAAAGTTTCGTGCTTATACAGGTACCTTTAAAAATGCAACGATTTACTTATCAAATCGTAAATAGCTAAGCTACGCTGGATGCAGTATATTACCGTAGTAATCAAACAATTGTAGAAAACTAATCCTGGGCATATTCATAGTGTCAATATATTGTCATTTTAAAATTTTCTGGAGAAGAATATACTAAATTATTTTTAAAGCCAGTTATTGCAGACGAAAACTTTTTTACACAGCTGTGACAAAATCTTAAAACTTTCAAAAGACTTGTTCGTCTACAGAATTCATCCTTCCATTATTTAATTTGCGTAGCAGAATGCAAATTTTGGAACATTTATCTCAACACAAAACGAAGACGAAACTTATTACATTCTCGACTTTCCCGACACTGTGTGCCACTCGACTGCTAGTGAATTTTGCAATGTTGGAAGCCAGTGACAGCACTGCGTGTGAAACTTTCTCTTGAACTCATGCATTAGCGTCAAGTTTTTCAAATGTACAGTATAATAACCCGACCGCGAATTAAATGATGTCCACTATCTCAGCATATGAAACTGAGAAGACGTCCGACCGAACAGAAATTTATTTTCAGTGCCGCATCGTTTGTACTTTGAACGTTGGCGACGATTCTGTTCTGACATCCGGACCAATAGATCGTAGACGAAGCTTGCAACCAGCAAAAGTAACGCTGCCTCTGATCGGCGTTGCCTCTGCTGGTAATTCAGGGATGAGTGCAAAGGAAAGCAGAAGTTGTGAGTAGAGAATCTACAAGCTTTCGTTTGGAGAAAAGTCAATTTCTATTAATTTCTGAATAAAAATTATAGTATTAAAGACGCTTGTTGAACCTCCTTCAGCCTTGGATTGAATGAAAAACTTAAGACGACGTTGCTTTGCTAACATCCCATTACACACCAAACAGGTGTTGCGAAACATCGGTTTCATCTTCGATAGCGTTTGGCGTTTGGTGAAGCTGTAAACTAGGTTTCAGAGCTTTCATATGTTTACGTCTCAGTGGAATTTTGATAATGATGAGAAATAAATTTACTGGAATATTTTCACGAGGTTTTCAGTGTGTTTAATTTGCAAGTTCTTCAACGTTTTTTTATGCTTTTCGAGGTTTTAGTTTTCGCTGTGTTTCAGACGTAACATAACTACAAGCACTATAAAAATTATTTTAGTAAAAACTGTATGCTGTGATGGCTTTCACTATCTGCACTTCTTGAAAATATTTTCGTCTGATTTCGTTTTTTCATAGACATTTCCCAGATAGTTTGTTCATTTGATACATCCTTATTGGCATAACGACGAGTCTGCATGTACTTAACGTTTATTTAAAATTACTTCATATATGCAAAAGTTCAAAAGGTTGATCCCGATGTTAATCCATAGCTTTGATTTATTTCCTCGCATCCAAATCGGATGTTTTGTTTAAATTAACCATCAACGTCTCTTTAAACACAGGTAAGATCTGTAGAATTTTAGCTGTGGCAAATTTTTTTTGCAAAAACAGTGTTCTGCTAAACTTCAATTCACACCATGTGGGGGTTTTTCGAGCTCGGTGCAAGACTCAGGTCACACTCAAATGTGTAGACTTGGACTTGAGGTGTTGAGTGCTAACAAGAAATTGGATTTTGAATTGAACTCGAATCTCAATGCTAGGGTCTTAGACTTGACACACTTGAATGGGATTGACTCGGAATCGTCTTATTGTGCTCTAAACGTCAATTTCCGTGACCATGAGCATCGTGCCATGCTTCTTCAGTGGTGTAAAAAGTAATTTGCCTATGAGCGTAAATTCCCGAAATGCAACTCTCTTCTGCGAAAACGTTTATAATCCACAAAAAGAGTAATGTTGTGCATGTTCGCAGGGGCAGATCCAGCCAGTAAAGTTAGGGGAGTGATTTCAGTAATATTTGGTAGTCAAGTCTCATAACGGCTTGGCTACTGTAAGAGAGATGAAGTGTACTTCGCAACACTCCTGTAACTAAACAATGGGCGACAAAATGGCCTCATATCGCGAATGTTGTTTTCCGAAAGTATAAAACCCTGGTGAATAAAGCTACTTTCGTAGGTTTTAGGGGAGGGAACGCACAATCTCCCCCCTAGATCCGACAGTGCATGTTCGATATGTGATCTAGTTATCAAACATTGTTTAGGCAAAGTGCTTAACGTTGCTCTGTCCAGTTTCACCAACTGTGTCCTGCGACAACGCAGTTTAAAGTAGTGCCAAGATTTAAAAAAAAGTTTTCGGCATCATGCGATTTTTCCAAATAGCTTGTAAGTGTGAAAACTGTCCAGACAAAATATGGACTTACTTAGCAAAGGAGATGCCCTATTTCTTCTTTTTCAACGAAGTACAAAGCAATCCAGCAACCTCGTTTTCCTCTGAAATTACGATCTTTATTGAAGGCAAGAAGTGCTGAAAATCAAAATGTTAATGTTTAGATAACATTGAAAGTTGCAGCATGTTGTGAGCCAATGAAAGCATAAGTTAGAACAAAGGACGCCCAAGAAGCAATTCAATGAAACAAAATAACGCCTTGCAAGCACACTGAAAAAGACAAGTGATGTTTGGAACGGTTAATCAAAATTTAGTTTGCCAATTGCTTAATTTTTGAAACCAGCAAGTCTTAAACAACATAAGCAAGGTCTGTATCGCAGGTTTATCTGCATACGTCAATTGCTATAATAGTTTATGCAAAAAAGTAAGTAACATGTAAATCAGCTAAATACTCAATCAACACCTTTCCACCGATTGTTTGAAAAAAATTAGGAAGTGTTTATCACATACGCCGTTTTTACATCGTTGTTTTCGCTGAAAAACATTATAATCCAACATTAAAAATATTTAAGTATGTACTTTCCACGATGGGTGTAAGCAAGGAATCGATCAGCAAATTTTTAATAG
>JGI24021J15306_10000442_pt1 | contig 30996 bp, 19 predicted proteins | sample Ectturendosymbi1_FD_15306 | JGI IMG/M metagenome (IMG submission 15306)
CACCTTCTGAGGGGAAACAGCACGTTTGTTTTTTGGCGTGTGCGAGTTATTTTTTCAGAGCGTTGTACGATAATTGGAACTGACAGTGTTCTTGCCCGTGTTCGCCTCGCCGGCTTCAAAGCTTTGCCGGTTTTATAACAACGTGCGCTTTGAATTTTGCCGCGTTGGGTCTTCGCTGTTCACAGGCAAATCCATGTTAGACAATAAGGTCAACTTAATGGGATTTGACGAAAAACAAAGGTAAGAATCCCGTTGGTGGTTGTGCGCTGTGAAAAGCGCGATACGCACGAAACGACGTCCGTAAGGACACCGGAGCAATGGTAGGGCAGTGGGGCGGGAAAAGAGATCAGGGCAATGGAAACGTATAAAAAAACGAAAAAAAGTCGCTATGATCGTTTCTCTTCAGCAACAATGCTGACCTCAAAACTAATAATGACAAAAATTGTACAAAACCATTCTTACTTTTCAGGGCGCGCGAATGGCTGCAATAAACTTATTTCCCGTCAATCTTCTTCATAAACGATAAAATTACGTATCATGCTGCTGTGGAAAGGTACCTCCACACCCGTTGCCCCCCCCTTTTTGAAAGGTCCTAGGGGTAATGTCCTCCGTCATGCCCCCGCTCTCCGGCGTCCCTGGACGTCCGCCTTTTCACTGTAAATCAAAATGCGTTTCGAATTGTAGCAACCGATTTTGCGATATGCGATATTGATAACTGTCAACTAGAGATCATTTCGCATTGCAGCGACTTATGACAATGATTTAGTTGTGTTGACTCATTTAATTATTCGGTGTTATATACGTTAAAAACTTGTGGCAAATCTACTTTGCTTTTTCCGTTACGCCAGGCTTCAGATCTACATTGATGAAAACATGAGCGTGTTTACTCCTGACTTGAGCGAATTGCTGACTGTTTTGCAGATATGTAGATACGGTATTTAAACATGTGACTTGCTGACGCGTCACCCACTGGCAGGAAGTGATGTAATTTTGATGATGCGAACGTCGCAGAAACAGCTTTGGGCGTGCATAAACCTGCACGTGGGATCCAGGGTGGAGTGTCCACCTCAAACACAAATCCGGTCACTCCTCCCCGATCGGGTGGCGAAATGGCCCATCTGGGCCATGCTTTTACGTTTTCTCGAATCACTTGGCGCGTCGTTTAGGTAAGATATTATATGACCTTAGTTGTCGACAGTGGCCGAACATTAGCAGAATATTTTGTTGAAATATGTCGAAATCGCTTCTCTTGCAGCGTTTTAATTATGAAGCAGGTCATTTTTTGTTGTGCTATTTTCATGTATTTTTGTGACTCAAATCACGAAATAACACAAATGCTACCATCAAAGAGCAAAAACTAATTTGCATGCTGATAAAATATGGAAAAGTCAAACATCAGATTTAATAAATTTGTGAACTAACATATTTTTGAAAGACTTCGTTTTGATTTCTTCGTTTAAATGTGCTAAAAGCGAAAATGGTTCTTGTTTGTGGGGTAGCAATGGGCCTGTAAAGAAACCTTGTCTTTCATATTTCATGTTAGCTGTGACAGCTTAAACGTTTCAAATATGGTGGAAAAACGTTTATGAATCTGTAAGCAACGTTCTGAAGGTAGTAAATGATGAAAGCGGTTCGAGTCATTACCCTTCAAAACATATAGTTCTAAAGTTTGATGGATAAAGTGGGCCACCATAGCGCATTACTTATCCCCTTCCACAAAGTCATTGCTGATTTTCTCTGCGAGCTTAAAATTGTTAACGCCTTCAAGTCAAAGAAATCTGAGTCTGAAGGTAACACTTATATTTCTTATACTTAAGTAAGAAAAGGTTTGACTCAGTCCTGGCGCTCTTTTTGACTAGCCAGTAAGTTTTAATTGCAGTCCAGTTTTTTTTGCAGCCAAATAGTTATACCTGAGTTTTCGCTGCGGTGTTATACATAAGCATGGGCGTGATTTGGTGGGGACACGGGGAACGTTTGTGAAAGGACTGAGCTAAGTGGCAGCCCCGACAGAAGTCACAAGGTAACAGTCACCAGACGATTAGGTAGGCAGAAATTACGTTTAGGCTAGATGGGCATGTATGCAGGGGCCAACAAGGGAGATTGAAAGGATACATCCTCCACCCACCAGCAGTAAAAATAGATTGAAATCATTTTGTAAAAAATCAATTTTAAGCCAAACCTTTTTTGGTGGTAGTAAGAGGATATCAATGGAGATGTTGGTAGGGGTGGGACTGCATGCATGATCCCAGTAGCATTAAAAAGATTTGCAGCTTTTTAAAAAATGGAAATGTGCAAGAAAAATATTTATCGTCTCTGTAACGTTAAGCAACTTGTAATTCACACTTATAAAATGCATGAAAATTGATGTGTTCTACTATAAGAGTCATATGCACGTGCGACTGCGACCAGTGCGATTCAGCATTTTGTTCACTTCAACTGACAGCTCTGATAGAACCCAATTGATGTAGACTATTGTACTATATTGCTCTGCTTGTTTGTATCCAAATATGAATAAAGCAAAGCATGATTAGTGCTGCTTTCAAAACACCTCTAGAAAAAAGATTGGGGATCTGTATTTATAAAACATTACTTCTGCATCGACCCGATGACCATACTGGTGTTGCGATCGTAAATGCCGAGCGGCATATGCGCAAAGCTTCAGACCGAGGCAGCAAGCAACAATAGAGGAGAGTGCTTGCCCCCGCTGCATATATAATGGTGTTATTCTTGATTTAACTGTGCTCACTTCGCGCACATCCCGTTTGTGGTGTGAATCATACAATCAACAACAGAGAGGAAGAGAGTGCTTGCTCGTGCTACATATATAATGGTGTTATTCTTCATTGAATTGTGCTCACTTCGCGCACATCCCGTTCGTGGTGAATCACACAATCAACGCAACACCACCGGAGAGATTGCAACACTGGTTTCACACCAAACTGTCCCCCCACGTTTTAGAACAAAATTGCGCCCACGCACATAAGGTTGTTTTTGACTGATCTTCCGCTTTAGACAATGTGTTTTTTAGAAGAATCTGCGCTACTTGCAACGTCATTGACAACTGAATTGTAACCAACTTTCGTTTTATTTTTATTCCGGAAGTCGGAGTGACGGGCTTGGTGAATCTTGTTGGTGTGACTGAGTTAAGCGCTCCCATGTTTGCTTTTTTAGGAGATGCGGACACCATCGGGTCTTCAGGTTGAAAAAACGGAGATTGTTTTTCATGCTCTCGCTTACAATGATGGTTTACATTTTTTCCCGCAGTACTCTTTTTATTGTATCACCAGTCATCCGCCACTGGCACTTCAACGGCGGGTAAATAGCTCTGTCTCTTTCTGCTTCGTTTATGACTGTCACAAGCGACGTAAAACTCGAAATGTATATATTTTTGGTTTCTGACACGATATTTCTGCGCAAATGAAGTACCTGGCAGTCGACCCCATATATTAGTCTAGTGACACACAACCTCACTCTTGTTTGGCTTGATATGAACATTTATAAACGCATCAGGAACCTTGTGGAATTCCGAACAAAGCAGGATCTGCCAGTGTTGTTCTGGTAGAACTGCAGTTCTCAAGAATCGATTGTGCTCACTTTGAAACACAGCCCTGACCTATCAGCAGAGCGCCTGGCTTGTATCACCGTCTGTAGCAATTTTCCGAGATTAATTTTGCAGTCAACTTAATCTGTTTTGCTCCCCGTGATTGACATCCACGCTTTTATATGTTATCAACTTCCTAGCATTATTGTGTGCTTAATTCGAAAAAGAAACTAAATACAATTATAAATTCCGAGCAATAATTTCACTTGATTGAGATTCAAATCCATCTACGTATATGCTTGTGGCCATATCCGCTCGGAAAATATGTGCCGACAACAAGTTCTTGAACCTTACATGTAGTACAAGTTTCCTAACCTATGTACTGATGTCAATCAGCAAAGTTAATGATTGTTAATCAACAAAGGTTTGGTTCTATTTGAATAAGAGCTGATGATAACTGCTTAGTACGCGAAATCTATACTTTGTAAGATATTAGTGTCTGATCTTTGCTGGGAAAGGATTCCTTTCAATAGACAGCGCAAAGGTTTGGTTTGTATATTCGTGGCTATACAAGATGAAAACAACAAACACCCTAAACCTCTGTACTTCAAAAAAGGTGATGCACAGAAACTAATAAAAAAACGGGATCTCGTAACCTCGTTCATGCTCCTAGTTGGACATCAACGCGACCCGCGAAAATGTTTCGCGCCGAGTGGTTTCTCTGCTTTGTCGTGTCGTCGATTGCAGTATGTTGTTGGTTGATAATTATGAACCGCTTCATTTACTCATGTGTCAGCAGGGGCCCGTTCCATAGCAACGGCGAGCCGGTCGTCGACATCTCTCTGGACTACGCCGTAGAAATCGACATTCGAATCAGGTGAGGTGTTACTCATTGTCGTGATGCCTTCCTAAACTTTATTATTTGAAAGCATTCCGTTCACCTGGATTGACAACTGCAGGTGTAGCGTTGGCAAAGATCGATGTGTCTTGTCAAGAAAACGAGAAATGTGGCTACAGAACTTCGTGCATTTCTAAGCGTAGAATTTTTGCGGACCACTGTGACTGGAGGGTAGTTTCGCAGGCCATGTTTTTGGCCCTTCTGCCCCTCAAACCTGGATCGTTTCTTCCCCACTTTTGTCACGTTTGGGAACGAACAACTGAAAATAACATTTCTTTGAAGGTGACCTGCGCACTCGAAAATGGTCCGAAAAACAAAAGCAACGGGCATCATCCCACGAAAATAGGTCATGGTGTAAAAGAAGGAACAACCCACCTTTAACTTGCAGAAGAAAAAGCAGCAGAAAAATGGCCAAACGCATGAAATGTGGATGAGATCGTTACCAAATATACGAAATCTTCGATGGCAATCTGTTTTTGTTTTGCGACCCAAGTTCTACCCGTCACTGGTTTAAAGAATTCCTGGCAAAATGGTGGTCACAGTAGTGCGATACAACAAATTATATTGTTTGATATGTTGTAAAGCGACAGGTCTTTGAATTTGATAATTCCCTAAAGCTGTTGGTTGTGATGGATGGATGCATCACGGAAAAAAACACTGAAAAGCAAGTGGCAAAAGAGCATTTTTGTCTGATGGCAACTTTCTGCAGCTTGAGTGCATAAATTTGGAAATGTATTGCACGAGGTCGTTAGCCCTTATTCGGCAGACAATGTGAGCAAAATCAACAATCGTTGCTGAGAGAATCGCAGAGAAATATTGACAAAAATCTCATTTACCGGAAATTTATAATGTAAGTTATTTCTTAAGAGAATCAACGAGCGTCGAGGCGATAATGATGTATGACGCGGAAGCAAAAACCGTCTCACGTTCATGAGGGTTTTCTGAAGGGACGTTTGGCTTTATTATTCTTTGCAGGGGTCGCAATATCACATTCGATCCTTTCAAAGGACTGCCAGCTCCTTTTGCCAAGAATTTAAGTGTGATTCGGCCGCCCATGGAATTTACCCTCGTGCCATGGAAAGTTCTCGAAGATGTGAGTAAACCGGTGAACGGATCACTCTGCAAACATATGGAAGACAACGTTTTGTTCAGTGAGCACATTTCTACAGTTTTGAACTGACAAATCACTTTCGTCTTTCAGGTGTAGAGATCTTTCCGATTTCCTGGTTGTTTGAGCTTCCTGTCAAACACTTACGTGTTCGATAAAATAAAAAATTGCTGATTCAACGGTTTCGACGTCTCAGCTTCAGCTCGCAGAAATTACCGAAATGGAACTGGTAGACCTTCGTGTATGGCATCCTACATACTATGTATACTATAATATGTATGCGCAGAACGGGCACATTTATTCCGAGGGCAGAAGTTGACGCCAATGAAAGGCTCCACTCGCTCAGTCGTAGTCTAACATAACAAGCTACACGCACGATACTAAAAAATCTATCATGCGCAGGCGGGTTAAATGCCTGGAAAAGAAGCTGAAATCCAACACATTACGCAATGGATACTACGTCGTTCGTTGCTAGTCTAAGCAGGGGCCTCTAAATTACGGCCCACGGGTCAAATCCGGCCCGCGAAGATATTTTGCCAATAATGAAAAAATAATCAATTTTCGAAAAATTTGTTGAAACAATCAAATTGCGTAGGATGCCCGACCCTCGAACTGTTGGGTAGTAACTTATGTGACCCTCAAGCAAAAAAGGTTTGGAGACCCTGGTCTCAAGCAAACCTGACATGGCGTTTTTATGTGTAAAAAGGGTCAAGGCGCAAGAAGTAGCTTCGTGCAAACTTGCAAATGAGCGATCAAACACTGATAACGGCAGCTACGTCAAGAAACCAGAATCGTCTGACTGAAGTCGTTGGCTACAAGCTACGGCATCCTTCGAGTATCTGTAGCACAAAAAGCGTTTTGTGGTTCTCCGACGCAGTGGCGTTACGCGTACGTCGTCCATTGACCTCGAAATCGACTGGCGTGGTGCAACATGTTCGTGTCGTTATAAAATGAAATGGTGCGCGTCAGTAATCGCGTTCTTGCGATATGATGCGAGTGCTGAGTTTGGAACATGATACTGGCGTTTGTTCGTTCCAGGCTAATATGCTTGCGTCAGCAGCGGTCGGTTTGCTTGCGTTTACAAACTTATACTCGGCGCTGGAATGTATGTATGCTGTAGCAGAAACAAATACGATTGTTCTGCTATAGACATCATTGCTCACTGTGCTAGGGTGTGGAGAATTTAAGAAGTAGAAGAGCGTCCCTCGCAGTACTTAGCTTCACAAAACAATATAACTGGTGGCTTTTTTATTATCAATAGCGCTTATTGGAGGTATTTTCATCAAAGTAGTTGTTTTGAAAAACATCACGTGAGCAAGTTGCGGATATCGTTAAAGCACATCAATGGATGTGCGGCTTCAAGCAAAAACTTCCGCCTTGCTAGTTTAATGAGCAGAAATAGTGGGCTAAAAGCAGCCACCTACTTCAAGAAATACCGTAGTAAATCCTTGCAGTAAAATTCGCATTACTGCACTTTCAAAACAATTGCCAAGTGAGCTGCCAACCTCACAGCCCGTCACCACAGAGCGCATGTTTTCATGTTCATTCTCAACGGAACTGATTAGCTGTGAATCTGAGGAGATTAGTAAATACCTTACCATGGCTTGTCAAACAGATGCAATCCTGTGCAGTTCTATTCAACGAAGGACTAAAAGCCTCGCAGGTGATTTGAAATTTTGCTAGCAAAATAGAAAATTTTCCGAAGCTGGTATATAATCGATAATTCCGTAATATTCCGGGTAAAAGCTTTCGCATTATAAGGTATACAACACAAATGAATAAAAATAAAATAATCCAGTCACACACTGCAAGCAAACCCTACACCTCGTCAATCACTACACGTAGAACGATGGTAGTTTTATTTACGTGTGACACTCACAATAGATGGCACGTTATGTATGTTGATCCTGCTGTGTAATTCGTTCTTATTTTTAGCGTATGTCTCAACCAATGTGGCAGATGCAGTAAGCAGATACCGTTAGCAACTCAGCACAGGTCTATAGTCAGCTGAGCAGCTCTACAATGAAGGATTCGTCAGCAATTGTTATTGGCCAAAATGATGAATGCCGTGCTGCATTCGCTGATGTCACGTGATGCGCACGTAATTGTCTGCCGCAGGGAACGTTCGCGAATAGTCATCGCAACCACCGATGCGGAACAAAAACCGATAATGATAAAATGTCTCGTGCTTGTTTGTGCCGGCGCGCATTCTTGGCACTGCTTTTCTTCGTTCACTGCGGCGTATTTCGCATTTCGACAAAGCGAAAACGCCTTGTCCTGGAGAGGGGAGACAAGCGGCCACTTCACTGGGGCCAGTGACCTTTGAATGAAAATCATGAGAAATTGTGCCGAACCTCGTACCAAAGGTCCGAGAACCTCTCTCGCATGGGTAAGATGTTTGCAAAAATACACGAACATGGACTGATAAGCAAGGGATGGATATGCTTGGTTGTGGACTCTTCGCTTGTGATGTAAAAATAGGATTTCAAAAAACTGCCGAATTCATTGACAAGATGTTGGGAGATTTGAACACCCACCCTTTTCTTGTATGTCTGTTTATATAGCAAAGGTTGATAGCCCTCGACTGCAGTATTTCATGGTGCTTTTTCCTCCTGGGCTTTGCTGTGGCTCTGGTACTGCAGGGTGTCTATAAAATCTGGGTGGTAAAAAACACACTTTTTTATTCAATTCTGATGTAGATAAATAATATTTTCAACATGATTTCCATAATTTTCAATGCAAAGTTGGATGCGCTTTACAAATTTAGGATGAACTCGATGGAATAGGTCTGCATTGCCGTCGATTTCAGCACAAAGACTGGTAATGCGTTCTCTCATTTGGTTTAAATCTGTAATCTTCATCGTGTATTCTTTTTCTTGCAATATACCCCAGAAAAAGAAGTCAAGGGGAGAAAGGTCTGGTGAACGAGGGGACTACTCCACATGAAAACCCCTATGTACCTAGACTAGGGGCGAAAACCCCTTTGTACCCAGACTTTGTGGACATCCTGTATAACAACGAGTACTTCTCAAAAATTTATTATCATCTTGGTTGTTTGGTATTGTGCCATCCATAGATCAACCGTGGATAATTCGGAAAAAGGGTAAGTTCCTGGTGAAAACAACAACTTGTAACGTTACGGGGCAAATTATTTGTATTCATTGCTGATGGGAGTTGCTTAATATGTCATAAAAACCTGACAAATCACAAAAGCGAATGTTTTAAGACGTTTCAATGGCAAACCCACTGCCGTTGAGGAAAATTAAGCGGATGGAGTTGGAAAAACTAAGTACTGTTCCGTATATGATGCCTAAGGTTGGTCAGAGCAAGTATCAATGCAAGAAGTGGTAAAAAAACGAGATATTGCTGTGTTTTCGTCACTTTAATTTGCTGCTCCAGGTGTTGGGTGGTCTTTTCTTTTGAAAGCAGCTTCAAGTAGTTTTTTATCAAGCTTGTGGATTTGAGGTGTGCAGTTTGCTTACTGGCATTGAGGTCAAGCACGCTTGAATCGGCTTCGTAGCGTTACGTCGTTAATAAAAAATGCGCAGCGAAAAATCAATGCGAAAAGCGTGAGAAGAGAACTGCAGAAAACAGAGCAGATATTCGGCCAAATCGTTTGTGCTTCCTAATGTAGATGTTGAAATCAAGCCATGGGATTTTCGGGGAACGAAGCGCAAGGAAGTTTCACTTCTTGAGAATGAGAATGGGGAAGTTATTCTGAAATAGTTGCCAATTATTGGGGCAGGTAAATGTAACAAGCGTCATAAGATCCTCCAGTCGCTACAAACCAGGATAGCAGATATGAGTTGTTCCGTAGAACCGATTTGGTGCAGTTGAGTGCCTACGTTAAGAGAACGCGACGGAGTTGTAGACAACTCATTTCAGCGCCTAGCCCATCGAACTGGAGACGGCAGCTTCATTGCACGAGGCTCCTTCTTGTCGGCGTACAAAACCAACTATTTGGTTTAGTTCAACCTGGCGCTCCCCGTCGTCCTTGTAGACAACTATCACATGGTGGTAGGTGTTGCGTTCCCTGTTGCTTTGAAAGTTGTAGAGTGTTATACGGGTCGGCGCACCCGTCGGCATGGTCATGAGCGCGATGGGCCTTCAGGTGTAAGTTGTTTTTGAACTTTGAATGCGGCAAACACCATTAGGTGATGCGGAGCGTCAATGGTTTGAATCTAAGACGCAAAAAATAACAGTGGGTATTTAAATCTGAAACGACCAACGATTCGGCCAACACTGACCCGTGAGGAACTGGTATTTTCTTTAGCCTCTTTTGGTCTCAGAAAGTTTGACAGAGCTCAACCGTAATTGCAATATAGGGTGAGAGATTACATCTTAAAGGTACTGCTATTGTTGGACAATAGCTCCCTTCGCCATCTGGGCGATTCGTAAAACCTGGCTGTCTTTGTTGCGCAGTCGCCCGTGGCCACACCCACTGCTTGCTCAATTCACGTGGAGGTTTCAAGTCTTTTGACTTTGTTATTTTTCTGTGGTTTCGTCTTTGTATTTTGAGCCAGTTCTTTCAATTGGCCGCACCAGACCTTGGGGCAGGTGTTGAGCAGCAATTCTTTAATTGCTCGTTTTCGTCCTTGTGTTGGGACAGCGATTTCTATAGCGCACAATTCCATATGTGCAATCTCTGGTTCAAGTTCATTTCAAGGTCTGAACAACAAAACAGTTTCGTAGCCAGACCAAACATTTGTGAGGCTAAAATGTTTGATTGTAGGCGAGCAGCAGTATTTTCATTTGGGGCGCCGCTTCTCAAACCACAAAATGACTGGATATTCTAAAAATTTGGAGGGCCATGGCCCCCCTGGTTACGCGTATGCAACAAAAGTTAATCTAATAAAATGGCCAGTTCTTGCAAGATCCAGAAACTCTCTCGAACTCCATGAGAGAGTAACGACGCAAGGTGTGTCAAACAGTTTTCATCTCAAGATCAACACTTGATGCCGACGGTTCAAAGTTGGGGCATACATACCATGGAATTCTGAAAGAGTTCATAACGTTTTGTGGGTGTGTGGTACAAATGCTTTGATTGGTGAATTTTCCTTGTGAGAGAAGAGATGTAAAACAATTTTTGATGACTGACAAGTTACATTTAGATGATTTACAAGACTGTTGTTTTGCGGGCGTCAATTCAGATTTCAGAAAAGTTATTTCTGTCCCCAGTGTACGCCGCAAGTGAGTGTCAATACACTGCGGCAAGTGGAGACGATTAAGCACGTTGGGATGGCATTCACGTGTGGGGAAGGCGGAACGAGGAAATAATACACACACGGGTTGGTAAAGTAAACACAATTCTGTGTAAGCTTTATCGCTCTATGGTCACTAACTGCTTTCAAACACCGCAAAGCTGTTACTTTTCAAATCGGTCTTTGTTCCTAGCTTCACCCAGGCCCGTATCCATGGAGGGCATTCGGGTGCAGTCCCCCAAATTATTTTGTACCCAGAAAAAGGTGTTCCAAATACAAAATAAAAACAAAAACTGTGACCCCATAAAATCGCATCTTGCCCTTCCAAAGCTTACAGCCTGACTACGGACCTGTCCTGATTTACGGTCATGAATCTTGGGTAAGGACTGAAAGACTGTTAATCCAAGTGTAAGCGGCAGAAATGGGATTTTTGCAGAGTTCAGGATTTTTCCAGGCGTAATACTTCACAACGAAGTGCGCAGCTGTGAAATTCGTAAAGCCATGAATGTTGAGCCGCTTCTCCGAATCGAGAGATCTCAGCTACGATGGTTTGACCACGTGACCAGAATGTCCAACGAAAGATTTGGCGGGTCAAGTGTTGCTGGCTGCACCCACAGGAAAGGGGCCGCAGACGTCGTCAAAGGACCCGATGGGATGAATACATATCCCAGCTTGCTTGGACCAGTCTTTAGGTGGAGCCAGCAGAACTACCTGAGATTGCCCTCGTTGGGCTGCTGCCTCTGCGACCCTCCCCAGAGGAAATGCGGATCTAAAAATACATTTATGTCCCCGAAATGGTAACTTTTAGTGAAAATCCCATTACCAAACTGTTACAGGTGTGAGTTTGTGGATTATGCAATCTCATATCTTAGTTTTCTCATTGTAAGAACTTTCTAGCACAACGCAGGGCACGTGTGCCAACGTTGGGCGCCGTAGGTTCTTAATGTCACACGAGTTATTACGTTTAGGTAAAAATTGGATATTTATCAGGCACAAATCACGTGTTTTTTGTAGCAATTCAACTCAATAATTCAGTGACACTGAGCAAATTGCTGTCGGAAACCAGCAACAAATAGTAGCTCACTGCAGCGTTCCTGTTTGATTTGACGAGACTTGTTTGCCCACAGAAGTTAGTTTGCAATGCCAGCAAATACTTTGAATATGAAACGGCTCGGGACTAAACTGTGTGAAAATCTTGGCGGGCACACATCCCAGTTTAAAGTTGAACACTTCTGTTCTAGAGTTGTTGCATGAGAACTTTTTAATTTCCTTGAATTTTTCTTTGGCGGTTAAATGTCTTGGATTTTGTCGCGAATTACTCTGTGCATCCTGACGTTTGTCCAAATGTATTGACAAAATGAAATTGTTAATCGTGCAGTAGACACCAGAATTAAAAATTGGAAGTTTTTAATCCTGCAGTAAACATCAGAATTAAAAGTCAATTTTTAAAGCCTGCAGTTAAAAAGAAAGAATTTGACCAATCGTACAAGGAAGTGCTTAATGAAGCATACAACTCAGTGTAATACTTCAGGCATAAATATATATGTTATGAATAATAATTATGAAATTTGAAGCTGATCTGATCCGTCGGTGGTATATTTGGAAATGTTGGAAGGCAAAGCCGCTTCACCTTGTGTGAGCAAAACTCGTCGATGATGATTGTTACGGTTGATCTGACGTTGCAGTGCATGTTTTACATTTTTGTGTTGCGGGATATGAGATGACTGACGTGTCCATAGCATATGCGGCAGGAGGAAAAAGTGCCCTCCACCTAAACGCGGTCACTTTTCGCGCTTTCGCCAGTCACACGTAAACGTTTTCAACTGTGACGCTTCGCTTAGGTCCAGGTATCAGTTTGCAAGTGAGAGCTCGCGTTGGCTACGCTTCAGTGCACGGCTGATGCTGCTCCGCGCAAGATGAAAGCCTTGTCCGCGGCTATGCTGTTGTTGTTATCATCTGTCCAAGGCAGTCGTATAGGTTTGTTGATGGTACAGGCACTACTCACAATTTGCCAAGGTCGCGTTTGACGTCGTCCTGGCAAACACCAGATCTCCCCGCACTGCTGACGTCTTAGAAGTACGTCGAAAGTCTTCAAGATCAAAGAGAGGCAACCAGGGCCGCAATCAGCTGATATTTTCGGGTGGGAGGCAAAATGATGTAACTTGATGTTGTAATCAACAACTTAATGTTTTTAAATTTTTCAATTGGGGCAATTGCCCCCATAGTTGTGGACCTGGTGGCGACACTCATTCATTGTGAGGGCGACGACAAGTCCTGGTATTCGGGAGATGTGTCCCAGTTTTCGCTTGAGTGTCCTGGATAGCCAGGCTGGCAACAGGTAAAAGTGGGAATTGCGGTGGAGAGTGATCGAAATGCGCCTTGGAACGTACGCCTGCTTAGTGCGTTGTGCTTGACCAGGCCAACACTACATTACGTGAGGAAATTGCTTCAAGTAGTTCCAATGACGAAGTTTTAGTGTGGCATGTTGCGTCTAGTTCGTCGTGCTTTAGGATAACAACATGAAAGTCATGTGTTGCACGAGATAGTATTTCACAAGCTGACATTGTTCAAAGCGCCGCTGCTGTGTTGTACTTCATGAGCAAGGGTGGTCGTCGGAGCGGTGACGTACCGACGGAAAACTGCGCTGGCAGGAGACACCTTCGGCTCCCCAGCAGATGCGGCCTACAGACCAAAAGCATTTGTTTACTTCGAATCAATAGATACTCCCTCCCTATAGCCTTAAGATTTAGCATTTGTTTTTTGCACTGCATCGCGATCAGCCCGTCTGTTCATAGTTAAGAAGTTCAGCGCTAATGCCTTGCCATTTGCAGTACATCCAACGCCAAGCTAGTTACATTTTTCACATTTGAGTTCTGTGCTTGCATTGCAGACAAACTACGCAAAATCAGTGTGCTTTGCATTGGGTAGGAAAAACCATCTGTGGAAATAAATTCTAAGTTTTCATCGTAATCGGTCTTATTTTCTCCGAAGCTTTGCAAGTTAAATTTTGCTTTCCTTGCTATTCATCACTGCTAATTAAGAGTGCAAAAGATAAGAAATCAAGAATTTTCAGCTATATTTTAAGGAAGCCAAAGGTGAATTTCTTGTTGGAAGCCATAATATTTCTTCGAACAAACGGCTTTTAAACACTTCTTGTCGCTAGTGTAAACCCACATGTGTCACGTTAGAAAGTACACATGAGACAGGTAATCGATTGTGTTTTACGCTCTTTGCATGGTTTGCCTGGGAAGAGCTGTTAGCTGGCACCGCTAAGACTTAACAGGCAAAGCATGCAACGAGTGCAAAACACTTGGTCGATTGGGACTGGATTGAGTCAAAATACTTGGATACAAATGTAATTTTCCAAACAGACGTTTTTTTATTCCGGTCGTAATAAATAACGAAAGGTCCTCAGGCATTAACAATAAAACCAGTGACTGCTTCTTCAGAATTAATTTAGGTTACCATTAACGTAACATTGCTACTAGTAACTGTTTCTTGAATCATCTGAACTTGTGTTTGTTGTTTACTCGCTGATTTTCTCATGCTAAGAGCGCTGATTGTAAAAAGTATTAGATTAACCTACTCAAACATGTGTGGCATATTCTTTCAGTTTTGTGTACTAAACATTTTCTGTTTTCCAATCAACGTGAAGCACATCAAGACAATTAAAAATATGAATGTGCAAAAACGAACAAAAGCCAGAGACATGTTATAAAACAGAGAGCGCCCGGGCTGTATTCCTGAAACCAAGAGCTCAGCAGCAGGAGCCGGAACCATGTTCATGAAAAGGAAAAGCTCCGGAGCCGGAGCAGTGTCATTTTTACGACGGCTCCGCAGCCCTGCTTTACAAGTGCTAAACGTATGGCGCGACACTCCTGCTGATAGCTCTCTACCGATAAACATTCTCTGATTAAGAAACAAAGTTTTCCTGGTGATAGCTACACAGTCAGGGTCCCATCATTCTTTCTCGGCCGAGGTACGTGAGTAAGACTTGAATATCTGGTACAAAGAACTGGAAAAAGTTCACTGGAATTAATGTGTAGGCGATTAAGGCCGAAATGTCGGTTTACTCATGTTGTCCTTGCACCAATGTTCCAACGAACATAACGAGCAGCGCCCCGACTTTAAACAACTGGTATCGGTTTCCGACGCTACGGCGGCGTTTGACTCGAATGAATTATTTACGCGACTCAGTACGGTCAGCAGTAAAGTCCTTACGCTTAGTGACCGCGGTGCGGCGAGATTTCACACGCCTAATACTTTGGTAATGCACAAACTTTGCATCAAGCACGATCCCACATTTTGCAGTGACACAGGATACTGTTAAAAATGCGGAAAATTTGATTGTTTTGAATGCATGCAGGTTCGTGACTGGTTAGCACACGACAGTTTACCAGTCTTATGGCCATGTTCTCACGGTTTGGCTTTGAGAAAGGCGTGCTTGGGTTCAAGTTAACCCTTTAGTGCTGGATAACATCGTCGTGTAACATGATTACTGGCATGTGTTCGTGCTTCTGAGGTATTTTCATTTTTTGAAAACAAGTATCTCTGTTAGATGGTAATTAAAGCAGAAGGTGAATGAGGCAGATAATGGCCGCTGAAATTGTACTCAAATTCGTGAAATTTCAAATTTATTCGCTTTTTCTGATTCTGGGCGTGGTTTCGCTTAACTGCGCCGCTTTATCAAGCAGTCGTATGCTGTGTATGTTGAATACGTCTTTTTGCAGAGAATCTAGACATGCATGGGCAAATTGCAGCTCTTTAGCCTCTCTTTAATCTGGTCCACTGAGCTTGTTTAAATTATTTTACTAAAGCCATTGGCAGATGTCATATCTGGTCTGCTGTCAAATTTTACGGTCCAGTCCGGCCAGCGAGTAAAAAATTGTACCCAACCTTAGTGCAGATGCTGAGATCATTTTTTATAATGCTGCAGCTTTAATCGGGTATAACTATTGCTCTTTTTATGTGCGCACAAGGTTGTGTCTTCGTTCCACCACTATTGCATAAGTTGGAGTTATTTTTCTGAGTTGTTTGACTAGATCACTTCCACTGGTCTTTCGCCAATCCTTTACATTGATCAGTTATTCGCCATTGTGGTTTCATTTATTATAATTTCCACTGACAGTTACTTCCTTGCATGATGTTTTTGCATTGTTTCTGCTTATTAGGAGAGTCGTATGAAACAATAAACCAATGAATCAAATCAACCGAAGAAAGGTGTTCGTGGTTCAAGGTTACTGTAGTGTCAAAAGTCCCTTTTTTGCAAGAAGTTTCATTTGCAACATAATTAGCTTATCGTTCCAAAGTTTAAGAAAATGCCTACAGTTTTTCTGTTTTTTGACTCACAAAATTTACGTGTGATCTAAACGTAAACCACCGATCTGTAGATGCAGTGACTATACCTAACAGTTGTTATGTATGCGCCTTGTCGTTTGTCGTTTGAAGAGAATGCTAGAGCTTCTGTAATGCACACATTGCAGGTAGACAGGTCTCAAATTGTAATAACCTTTTCACGTAGTCACGTTCAAATGCTTTTTTTGAGTCGCGGTAAGAAAATCAGAAGCTGCTCAAGTTGTCGGGGGTAAGTTTTTTAACGCCTGAAACGGAGAAACCGAAGCAAAAACGCCGAACTGCCAGAGTCCCGTTTCGAACCAGTCTGTCGTCGAAACGGCATCGAAAATAAGGCTGCCATGCCAGGTGTGATGTCCCCGAAGTGGTGCCGTGGACGTGTTGGATTGTTTTGGGCCAACAATTTATAAAAAAACGAAAAAGCTCTCAGGATACGTTTTAAACATTGTTTGCTTTGAACACCAACCACAAAGCGCACTATTGCGCCTGTGTAAGCCTGCAAGTGCCAAGCGCGCGCGGCAAAATACTTGATCAAAAATTTATAGTGTGTTTGTGCAAAGCGTTCAACGAAGATGTTTGGCTGAAGGGATTCTTATGTTTCAAGCGATTCGAGACTCCATAACAAAGGCCGTAAAATGACATTGTTACCACCTTCGTTTTAAAAGGATGAATGTTCGACGATGCAGCCGGTACTCATCCATGTTCGTTACCGCACTTCCACCTTGCGTTGCGAATGTAGTCGTATCAGGCGAGAAACGCAAAGGCAGCTCTCGACCGTTTGAAACGCTTTGCGCGGCGAAAACGAAACAAACGGATTGAGATATTTTGTGAATTTGTGTTAAACAGAACCCAAATGGTCGTTGGTCATTATTTTGAAGTCCCGGGCAACGAATTTCGATCGTCGGGCCGCTGTTCGCGCCACGTGGGGACGACTTTATTTCTTGAACCAAGTTCGTATTGCACAAGTTTTCATCATCGGTGATGTTGAAGACCCTGATGTCCAGCAACGGCTGAGCCTGGAGAGCAAACAGTTCGGCGACATACTGCAGTATGATGGTCCTGACGGATACAGGTAAAGCTGCTTTTGGAATGGGGCTATTTGGCGCTTGCGATTATCTGCTTGATTAGTCACAGATAAGTAACGCGCATGTCAAGCGTGGTAACGCGACATCACTTAATTGCTGATCTGGCCTCGAGTAATTGTCGGGTTGCATTTTCGTCCCGTTCCGCGTTCCTTGGCAAGGGTTCTGCTGCTCATTTTAGTAGCGTAGAAATTGTGCGCATCTCTCTGTTTCCCGCATAACGAGGGCCGATAGGGTTGGTCCGCTAGTTGTCAAGACGTAAGGTCTTTGCATCGTTGAAGCAGCATAAGGCTGCTCCCCTTACAGATATAAACTCTCTGCGGCACAAGGCTGCCACAACATAAGGCTGTTTCTTATAAAGACATAAGGTCGTTGCGGCGCAGTGCTGCTTTACCATAATTTTCGTTAATCACTTTTTGTGTGCTTGTTCGAATAAAGTTGTTAAAGTGCGTTAACTAATATGATTTGCTTGATTGTTATGGTTTGCTTCATGTGGACCTGAATTAAGCGTCAGGAAGCAGCATTATGTTGTGGAGATAATTATGTAATTTTGTGGGGAGCTCAAAAAGACGAGGCGATGGACCACGTCCACCAGTTTTTCCAATAAATATATTAATCAATACAGGCTACGATTGCTGGTGAGGATAGAACCAATGATCATGCCGAGACAGCACACAAAAGTGTATGCCCAATTGGGAATCAACCATCCACTTATCTGGAAGCTCATTGATGGTATTAAATATGCAGAAGGGGCGTGGACGCGTGGTCTTCTTCTTTTGAGTCAGTTCTTCATAGCCACTCTCAGGGTTTGCCAGACATCTCTTGAGAAAGAAAGCCAAATCAAGTCTGAAAAAAAGCCAAACCGGGTGAAAAAAGCCAAATTGTTAAGTAAACATGAAATTTAAAATTTTTTATTGGTTGTAGGACATTTTAGGAAAATCAAGTTGTAGCATTACCTCTGCACTCACAGGAACAATTCCAAATTTTCATCTTCCACATTTTCTACAGTGTTTCCACTCGAACGTTTGGCATTATGTGTTGCCAGATATGCTACAATTTTATTCTTTTATGAGTTGCCAGATAACTTTTGAGAAAATACACCAAGCACTGTCTAAAAAAGCCAAATAACACTCTTCAGCAAGGTATTTAAAAAGCCAAAACACCAGTCTGATAGTATGTGCCAACTGCCTCCAAAAAAGCCAAATATTTCAAAAAAATATTGAAAAGAAAAGCCAAAAAGCCGAACAATTTTTTGACGCCAACTGCCTCTAAAAAAAGCCAAATTTGTGAAATTTGGCGTCAAAAAAGCTAATCTGGCAACCCTGGTCACTGCGCTAGGCCGCACTAGATCTCGAGGCAGGTGTTGAGCAGCCATTCAATGGTCTCATCGTCCAGAACCGCCAGGCCGTGCAATCCATGAGGAGGTCGATGGATTGGACAGTGGAGGACAACAGGGTCGACGGTTTGTTCTTCTGCACCACACTCACAGGCCGCAGAGGAGGCCATACCTCATTTGTACAAGCAGGAGTGGAAACGTCCGACACGTGTGGGGAGGGCGTTGTGCTTGCTAAGAGCAGTTGATTGCTGGGAAAGCAACGAAACACTGCTTTAAACACATTAAGGTTGATGAGCGTATTTTAAACACCACAAACCATTTTTACTAACGGGCACCACTTGAATATTAGCGAGGTCTAGCCTACAATTAACTATGGTATACATTGAATTTTTATCCGTGTTTTTATCCATTTTCATTACACACGCTTGTCAGTCTCTAAACTGGCGCCAAAACGGTTGTTGCCAAAACAGTCCGGCGGCAAATGTCCGGCGCCAAAAAGTACCCGACCCAGCTGCTTTTGTCGGAATAGGTCGAGGGTTTTAGCGTGCAGAGGCTGCAGAATGCAGGATGGGCTTCATCATATATAATTAAAGACGCTGTGAAATTCCGGCGAAAGCATGACGTCCGATTAGCAAATCTGTAACGAACCCTTGCTACCGTTACAACGGATAGCGGCACCGACTTTATAATTATCCAATCATTAAAGCCTTTTGCTAAAACAGTACCAGATCGTGACTGGCCCCGAAACCTACTCACTCACGGGAAAAATAACAGTGAAAAGTTGCCTGGAACGGTGTCAACACGCTTTTAAGTGAAGATATGTGAAACACGATCATCAGCCGGTGTTCTGATTGCAGGAACATGCCGGTGAAAGTCTCGACGGCGATGCAATGGGCGTCGGCCAATCTACCGCGGGATTACTTCTACGCTTCGGCCGACGACGACTTCGTCGTGAAAATGTCCAGCATCGTCAACTTCATCGAGCACGAGATGAAGACGCAGGCCTATTACGAACGCAAGTTGAGCCGGGCGCCCGACATGCGTTTGCTGCGCGAGTCGCTGCCCATTTACTGCGTTTATTACGTGGACAAAGCGGTGGAGCCCAACCGGGACAACAGCAGCAAATGGTACATATCGCGGGACGAGTATCCTACCGATGCTTATCCCAACTACTGTGGCGGAGGCTTCTACCTCATGCCGGTCAAGATGGTCGGAGATTTGTACGTCATGTCGCGCGTCACCAAAATGCTTCCGATGGACGACGTCTGGGTGACCGGCATCCTGCGAGAAAAGCTGGGTCGCGGCAACGCGAACGTGGTCAAGGCCAGGTGGCCGAAAGAGAAGGCCCAAGCCCTTTGGATGCATCTTTGGGGCGATTACGGCAAGAAAAAGAAGGACATCGCGAAGATACTACCTCAAATTCTGAAAGAATGGGAGTGGGACAGCGAGATCCCCGAAGACCCACACTGTGCGCGACCTCACGATGCGTCTTCGTTATCAGCATCGCACGTGGACGAAACGTTTTTTTAGTCGGTCGCGTCGACGCTGACTCGACGTTCCGCCGCAGTGGCGTTGTTCACTAATGTATTTCTGCATGCAGTGTTAGTTTAAACTGTTGAAGTGACTTTTTGGGGTAGACGATGCACTTGTTCAGTTCCTGCGCCGACAATCCGAACTTTTCGCCCCAAAAATGTTAGCGCTGCACGTTAAAATTACAGGGTGATAAACTGGTCTTGGGGATTATGTTGCGTCGTCGCAAAGAAGTTCAAAGGGTGTCGCTCATTACATGTGCATGTCGCTCATTACGGGGATGTCCCGATTGCGAGAACAGCTGTGTGAATGATGACTGCAGCGAGTGTTTCAGGAAATCGTTCGCATTGTCGGTGCTGGTCCGTCCGACAACATAAACATCAAAACAACGACATGTGCATTGTGCAGTGCTGTCCGCGTTGTAATCGTCGTCTCACAATAGTGGAAAAAAATGGCTGTTATTTATTGCCAGAATAGGCGATTTGCTGGCGTGTTTGTACAGTGTACACAACGTCGCTGTTTTTTGTACAAGCGTTATGCGTAATCTTTTCTGCATCCCAGAGGAGCTGCATTATATGCAAATCATTTTTAATGCGTTATATGCAAAGCGTTTACTGCGGCATTTGCGCAATTGCTTAAAACTTCATGATGAATCTTCATTTCGATTTGGAGGAAGTAGATCGTTACGCCTGACGCGCTCTGCGTACCTTGTGCTTCAAACCATGAAACCGAAAAGGACATCTGGCACGAAGCAAAACAAAGCCTGTCTCCGTTCAGCTTTTTACCTTATTTGGTTGTTGTTGTTCAATTCTCCAGAAAACATGAACAAAAATCGTCGTTCGTGAAACGACTGGTTAGTCGAGCGGAACGAAATATCTAGCAATGGCGGCGGCCAATGATGTCGGAATGGGAGGAGCGACCTGAAATTCAAAACTCGTCAAAACTGAGAAAAATTTCCTGTCCCGCACCGTGTTCTTCAGCCGTTACACGCAGTTTAAATGCATGACGCTGTCAGCTCAGCTGATTTGAATGCGTCGCTGCCACTTTCACATTGGCGAACGAGTTGTCCAGTTTTGCGTGAAATGCAACAGAAAACTGTTGTCTTTTTTATTTTTAACTAATGGTGGAGATGTTGCGAGGCTGTTTCATCTGTCATATCACGCGCTAACAACGGTCTTGTATTACAAGCAACTCTTTTTTGTAGTTCTGTGCGTGACCTGATGCTTGCAGGTGACTGCGCCTTGCGTGATATTTCGCGTGCACTTCATGTTTCACTGAAATCCACCGCTGTTGTTTACGTGCGCTTCACACGGAGCTGGAGTGTGGAATGACGGCTCACACAACACGCACTGTGTGTCAGCTCGACTCGGCAGCAGGAAAATTCCAGAGACGAATTTACTTGTACATCGGCTTGCAAAGCGTCACAGACGTGCGCTGAGATTGTTTGTGCGTGAAGGCGATGTTATGAATTGTATGGCGCGTCTGAGCGTTGTCTCCCAGGGGTCATTTTTGTTATTGTCACAGCGTCACTCAGCCTGAAGCAAAAACGTCTTTGTTGGTTTGAAAAGAAACGCTTTTTTTGTGACTTGCGTTTTGTCTCTGGGCGTCATAGTTGCCCTCGCACATTCGCGGTGCAGAACTAAAACTCGTCGTCTTTTTCAGGGCCACAACTAACCAAACGTTCAGTTCGAACGGCCCAGGTATGACGCAATATTGCTGACGGGCTTGAACGACTGCTTGTAAATGAAATTTCTTGGACTTGAGACCTCCGCCTCGCTGGCGATGTTTTTATTTTCGTTTGACCAGGCGGTGAGCCACTGAGACAAACGCGCTGGCAGCACGTGGAGAGCACTTTGCGGCTGTTTCTGTTGTCTGGTTCTGGCCTTCGTTGATTGTTCAGCTGCTTGCGCCGCATGTGGAATAAACCTGTTATTTGTGCAGGCAAAATCGTCATTTGCGACGGTAAAATCACCGTTAACACTTGCTCCTGGAAAAATATGCTTTGATTGCGAACATTGGTTTGTGTTTGACCTTTCGGGTTTTCTGTTACGTATTAGCTGTTATTTTGTAGCTCCAGTGCTGTTATTCGTGTTGACTTCATTCGTGCTTGCTCCTTAACGCCATCAGTACCTTTTGTCTGCTTTTTTCATAGTTGCGCAAATTACATCTTGTTTTGGTGCAACGGCGATTGCTGACCGGCGACGATATTGTGCTTTCTGTAAAAGATAAAATTTGTTATGAGGGACTACAGTGGAGGTGCGGTCGCCAGGCTTGTCCACGGAACACTTTTTTGTCTGTCCAATCCTATGAGAAATTGTGATTGACCCATCCTATGGGATTCCCACACGAAGTACGTTATACCATGCACATGGAATCGCCCCAATAAACGGGGTTCAATGATAAATCGGGTGATTTTTTTTTTGAACCGGAAAAAGAGCTCAATCTTATTTACTGGGCCTCGCATCACTACAGATTTTTGATTTTTGTCAAGAACTAGGTTTGTGAACCATAATTCTGGCTCCGGATATGCTAGAAAATCAATCAAGAGCTCCTCTAAAGACGCGGATGATAGCCAAGTTTCCAAAAAAAAGCTTGAGTCAAAAATAGCTCGTTGGGTTAGCGCCCAGAGCCAGGTAAAGTCAGCCAAAAAGTCAAAAACATGTCCTCATTGTGATGTCACCCACACAAAAAAACAAAAAGAAAATTTTTTAAAAAATCTTAACTAGAAGACTTGCCGAATCCGTAGATGGTTTGAACAACTCTCTAGCTCTATCGGCTGGAAAGTTATGACTGAACAAAATCAAAGCCATCCTTAAAAAAGGTGAATAAACAAGATTCCTGTGCGGTTTATCGTACGAAAACTGCCTAGTGTAAACCAGTCTTCAAGGTCGGTTTATGGGACATATACATATACTGTACGTGCCATGTATCATAGTATAAACCTACCATAGTTTGCATTGCACGCTAAGACTCCTCGTCGTTCTGCTGGTATCCAAGGCTTGAAGTCACATGAGTAATCGAAAAATCTTTCATAAAATGAGCAATCTGAGTAAAATTTTATCGGGGCCCATTATCAGAAGTAGGAACCTCTGACATTCCGAAGAGGGGGAAAATACTCTTGCTGTGGAGCTGAGTGGCGCCACTTCGATCCAACGTGAGAAACTAGCCACTGCCAAGTAGTGCTTGCCGTCACGCTCAACCAAGTCCAAACAAACAGTCTCCCAGGCACGACAGGACCGGCGAAAGAGATTCTGTTGACCTTAGCTGACAACAAAAAAGGCAATCGCATTGGAAAGGTCTATGACCAGCCTATTCCCATGCAGAAGCAAACTGTCATGAACGGTTCACTCGTCTTAATAGTTTTGGCTTTTCGGGCCATCTTGTCTTCACAAACTGTGTTTTTTTTAAGCCGTTTTTGGGTGTCAAAATGACAGCCTAAAATTTTGCAAAGACACCCTAAATTCTGAAATTCAAGATATGGTTTTGCCTTGTATTGAAGTAGCCTAAAACGAATTGAGGAAAGCATGTTTTCCTGCACGTGGCTACTGCAACAGATGGCTGCAATTTAAGTTAGGTATCTGTGCATTGTTGTGGTCACCGCCTCGCTTCGGCCTCTTACTATACTGCCGCAGATTTGTACAGTACGGTGTACAAAACTGCGAAAACACTGCAATTATGGAAGTGTTTTACTGCTTCACCGTTGCGATCGACTTGCCTGACGATGCATCAAACTACAAGGACAAAAGGTCGGCAGTTTCAACGCGCATTCAAAACAAGGCGGTTGTCAAGTGAGGCAACAGTGAGAACAAGGAGTGAGACTTTGGCTATTTGGGCGGCACTGAAGCAGCTGTCAGAAGATAAAAATGATGCAATGTGTGTTGTTTTACTGCGACTTATGAAAACAAAAATTTCAACATGTTGCTTTCCTTTTGTCAACATTGGCACCTCACCTGACAGAACTGAGCAAAGTTTTGCAGGCAGGATATTTAACTTTGCACAGATGAAAGCTTCCGTAGAACTGTGCAGCAATAAGCTCTCTGATGCCGCTGCTAAATCCAAACTTAAAGCAAACTTCGAAAAGTTTGATAGTGAATTTGGGGAACTTAGAACGTCGGGTGGTTGTGTGGCAAGTGGCATGGCGTTTTGGAAGGGCACCGAAAGATTGGGAAATTGATCATCTCCATACACAAAAAGGAAGACAGGAGTGAATGAACCAACTACCGCGGCATCTCTTTTCTTAGTCTCCCAGGAAGAGTGCATGCCATGACGCCACGAAAATAATTGAACCAAAGCTGGATGATACCCATTCATAAGCGTAGCTAGTGGGGGGGGAAAGGGGCTATGCCTTCCCCCCAAATTTTTAGAAAATATAGTCATTTTGTGCTTTGAGAGGCGTTTTTCAAAACAAAATAGTGTTATTCACCTAAAATCAAACATTTTGACCCCCTCCCAATTTTTGGGCTGGCTACGCCACTGTACCCACTGCGGTTTTCGTTGCCGCCGTAGCACTACAGAGCAAATTGTCACTCCAGTAAATTTTCGAGAAATCCTGGGAGCATGCCAAAGAAGTATAGACATGTTTTGTCCTCGGGAAAGTATGGAAAGTATATTGCCGGGTTCCTCCTGAAAAGTTCTGGGGGTGTTGTGGGAGTACGGTGTTGACTGGTGCCTCTTGCTGGCCGTCAAGTAGCCTAACTCTATTCCTGCTCAGAAAATTGTGTCCGTATCGGCGGGGGTAAATCACAACCGTTCAGCTTTGGTGTTGGACTCCGGAAATGGTGTGTGCTGTCACCACTCTTCAGTCTATATCAGGGCTCTTTACACAACGGTTCGCGGGCCAAATCCGACCTGTGAAGCCACTTCACCCCTGGCCGCAATGCATTTTGCGAATAGTGAAAAAATAATATACTTACGAAAAATCTGTTGATTTGGTAGAATGGAACATGTCCTGAAAAAATAACATTACGCAAGATGTCCGGCCCTCGAACTATTTTGCAATAGCTTATGTGGTCCTCTCCCAAACATTTTGGAGAACCCTGGTTCATAGGTGTAGGAGCAGGCAAATTTTTGGAGGTGCGAAGGATTTTTGCCCAAACTTGCTCGAAAAAATTCCAAAGAAAATGACCTCCACAAAAAAACAACTACATTTCATTTCAATTTTCGCATTTTTTGTAATCAAAGCACACTTCAAGCATTATTTTTGCCCAAATTTCCCCCAAACCCTTGCCTAAATTTCCCCTAACTTGCCCGAAACCAGCTAAATAAAAATATGACCTTAAAAATATAAACGTCTGTAAGTCATTTGGGTGCCATTTTTGTAAAATCAAAGTACACACAGCGATTTTCTGAACGTTTTCACACATTTTGCCCAAATTTCCTCAGATTTTGCCCGGATTTTCTCCAAATCAAACCTTTTGGTGATGCGGTTGCATCCCCGCCTCCTACACTAGTGCCCTGGTCTATATGAATTGTATAGCCAGTCATCGACGCGTCGACGAGGGTGTCACTGTTGGGAACTGTAGGATGAATCATTTGGTTTTTGCGAACGAATTGGTACTGCATGCTTGGATCTTCTCAAGAGTGTCTTCAACATGCAGTTGATCGATTTTCTGCTGCGTGCGGCCAAGCAGGAACGAAAATCAGCACTAAAAAATTGAGGTAGCCTATTGTGTCTCTCAAGACGCCCAAAGCAGTGTATTCTGCACGTGAGCGAAAATACACTGCAGCAAGTGGAGACATTCAAGTACCTTGGGGTGGTATTCACGAGTGGCGGAAATCGGAACAAAGGGATTGATACACGGATTAGTAAAGCTAACGCAGTTCTGCGCAGGGGCGGATCCAACCAATAAGCTTAGGGGGCGATTTCAGAAATATTTGGCATTCGAGTCTCATTACGGGTTCACTACTGTAAGAAAGATGAAGTATACTTCACAACACTGCTGTGAAAAAACAATAGATGACAGAATGGGCTTATATCGCGAATGTTGTTTTCCGAATTGTAAAAAATTATGGTGAACAAAGATACTTACGTAGGTCTTAGAGGGAGAAATCGCCCCAGTCGCCCCCCCCCTTTGGATCCTCCCCTGGTTGTGCGTGAGCTTTATTGCTCCGTGGTGACGAAATGGGTGCTTTCAAAGACCGCAAAGCTTTCAGTTTTTGAATCGTTTTTTTTTCCGATCCTCACCTGTGGTCATGAATCTTAGGCGACGACTGCAGGAATACTGACAAAAGAACAGACGGCAGAGATAGGATATTTGCGAAGAGCCCACGGTGTGACACTTCTTGACCAGGATCACAGGTCTGAAATCAGTGAAGCCCGGAATGTCAAGCCACTTCTCTGAATCGAGAGATCCCAGCTGTGATAGTTCGGCCATGTATCCAGAATGTTCCAGGAAAGAATAGCGAACTAAGTCCTTCAGGCTACAGTCTGCACCCACGGGAAAGCGACCCAGATGTCGACCAAGGACCAGGTAAAGTGATTACATCTCCGACCTTGCTTGGTCCCGTCTTGGTGCGGACTCTTCAGACCTATCAGAGATTGATAAAAAACACGAGACATTTCGAGTCCTAATGGCTGCTGCCCCCGTTAGCCTGTCCATGGGAAAAACGGTTATGAAAATGAATGAAAAGGTCTTTGAGCTGTAGTGAGATTGCTTCATGGGTGAATACCTTTTTAAAGGAGAGGCAATTCATGGCGTGGAAATGAACTATCTGAAATTGCATGCTGTTGATCGTGAGGTATTTCGGGTCCTCCTCGGGCTGCTGCCCCCCGCGACTCTCCCCAAAGGAAAAGCGGGCGTGAAATGAGTGAATGAATGAGTATGTGTGCCTGCATTGAACGTTTCTATTTATGAAGTTGTCTTTGGTATTTTTGCCAAAAGTAAATGTCGTATTCAAATAATTAAGCATACCTGGACGCAGGCCCGCAACCAGAGGGAGGCAATTGCACTCCCTGAAATTTTCACAAACGTATGTATTTGCTAGGTGCAGCAACAAGTTCCATCACGTTTTGCCCCGCCCCGAAAATATCAGTTGGTTGCAGCCCTTTCTGGACGGAAACTTGCGTTTTTGTGAAAATCAGTTAAAAGTCTCAGACATACTCTAGAAGGGAAAATGGTGTTGACACCCTAAAGCTCAACCACGACACCCTTTTAAAATCCTTAAGAAAAACACTGTTCACAAACACATTATTTCAATAAACACAGGCTTTTAGGCTAACTCCGTTATTCCAGCTTAAAATTTTTTGTTGCCAGCAAAGCTTTGACCTGCATGCACAAAACGTTATCTTCAAATGCAGCTGTTTGTTCTTCTGCTCTTGGAGTACTCATTGGAGCTCGTGAGAGTGTACCAGCTTTAATTAGGCTTTGTCTGGAGCATGCGCAATCTCAAAACAAAACCACAACTGTCTTAAAGGACACTGAGAAAGCTATGCGCAAATTGAAAAAGACGCTTTGGCTTCAACCTGGTCTTGCGAACCATTTTCTTATTACGGTATTTTGTGCCATCGTAATTTCAGATCGAAATTGATCAGTATCACTAGCATCTGGTTTCCCAGCTGGGTTCAAAAATCTGTCGAAGTTCTCTCTCAGAATTCAAAGAATTCGGAACACAAAACAAACGAGACTGGCTGCCACTCGCCCGTGTCTTGTTTTCGCAAACTAGTGACCTAGTCCATTAGACGAAGAATGTAGCGAAGCAATAGTGTCTTTGCGATATTAAGTTGTAAAACATAAACTTTTAGTCGAACTGATTTCACGCTTTTGGTTTGAAAAACTTCCTTTTCCGGTTACGCCTTAAGTCTTAGCAGTTGTCGCAAGTGGGTAGACTGGTTGACTAATTGACGTGATAGTTTACCCACTTGGTTTGCCGTCAAATCGCGACGGGTCTCAGACGTTCTACGGGGTCTGCGTGTTCACGATTGCTTTTGCTTTGTCCGGATCTGCCCGAACGCCGTACGCGTTTACGATACGGCCCAGAAACTTCACAGAACGCTGCCAAATTCACGACTTTGGTTTAACGTACAACCACATGATGCGCAAAACTTTGCGCAAGCGTTCATTATCTTCCGTTTCAGTTGAACCAAAAACTAACACATCAACCTTTCCGCAAAAAACACCTACAGCATTTGTGACATTCTACCCTGACAAAACTTACTAACATTGCAAATTTTTACAGGTAAACGGTTAAAACAAACGACCAAAATATGTAATAAACGCAGTCAATAAACGAGAGACTCTTGATTTGCCAGAAACCGCTCTTAGCATCAAGCTTGAAAAAGTACTTCGCGCCAGACAATTGGTCAAGAAGCTGTTCTACATGTAGGAGTGGATGCTTTTCGCGCTTTACCCAAGCGTTCGGTTTGGTGCCGGCAACGCATATTCGAATCTTAGAGGTTTGTTTAGGCACTACCATCATTCCAGACCAGTCATTAGGTTACTTTCAGGGGCGGATGCAGCCAGTAAGGAAAAGGGGGGCGATTTCAGTGATATTTGGCAGTCAGGTGTCATAACAGCTTCGCTACTGTAAGAGAGCTGAAGTATATTTCACAACACTGCTGCGACAAAACGATGGACGACAAAATGTCCTTATATCGCGATTGGTGTTTTCCAAATTTTACAAATTCATTGTGAAAAAAGATACTTTCGCAAGTTTTAGGGGGGCGATCGCCCCAATCCACCCCTCTGGATCTGCCCCTGGTTGTTTTAACTCCGACATTACGCCGTTCGGAACCATCTGATCCAGTTCTGCTTTGACTTTTGAAGCGGGAGTTCAAGTTTATTATCGTTTCATATGACTCAGCTATTAAACAGAAACAGTAGTGACGGCCATTGCGCAATAAGGAAACCAATTGTCAGTGGAAATCAAAATAAATGAAACCACAATGGCAAAATAGCTGATTAATGTAAATACGAGTGTCACTGTGTCATACATGATTGGTGAAGGACCATGGTGGTCATCTTGTCAACCAGCCCCGTTTATCACTTTATGTGTAGTGTTAAGAAAACAATAGGTGGTAATCAAATGCAAAAACAAACAAACAAACAGACAAAAAGCAAACAAACAAACTTAGAACATGATGAGTTAAATTTGCAGATGAAGAGAGCATGCCTACGTACACAAAACAATGGGTCAAATTTAATTGAGGAAATTTGGTGTGGTCAAAAATGTTTAAACCAAGTATAAAAAGTAAAAAAAATGGTGAGGTTTGAAAGTAAGACAAAACAAAAAGCTATGGATTACAATTACATGTCGAAAAGTGGGATGTGCACAGGAAAGAATGAGAAACAAAAGGTGAAGATACATAAATAACAGACAATATTACATTAATCAAATTTCCAAAACTCTCAGCTTTTAGTTTTTGACAAGCGAAAGGTTGCTAAAATATATAGTTATGGATCTTTTTCATTTAGGAGGTGTTTCTTCAGTTTCCATTTGAAGTTAAAAATGGTGGAAGACTTAATATCGACTGGTATTGAAGACCACACTTTTGGGCCAACAAACATAAGGGCACATTTTCCTGAAGAAGAGTTGACTCTAGATAAAACTATTGTTAGAAGTGGATAGTCTTGTGGGATAAGAATGAATTGAACTGATTGGAATAAAGTAGTTGTCAAAATGACATGGAAGCAGTTTGTTGTAGTAAAAGGGGATAAATTTGCCTACTGATAAGGTATAAAGTTTGGGAAGGCATAATATGTTTAGGTGTTGGAAAGATTCTTCCAGTGATGTTTGCTTAGTTGGTCTTATTAGTTTTATAGCTTTGTTTTCGAGATTAATGAGGGGCTGAATTTTTGCGTTTGAAACACGTCCCACTCCCCATAGCTTTATTTTGGAGATAAATGAGGAGCTAACTTGTTGCGTTTGAAGCATGTCCCCAATTGCGTTTGAAGCACGAGAGGAAGAGAGACTCTACGGGGAAGTGTAACAGGAAACAGAACAGCCTCTTTCCGCAACCGTGCAATACATTCACCTTCCAATCTGCTAAGTTTTCCAAGCAGACTCCGGAGCAAACAATGATACTTCGTTGCGTCGAAAGTGCTTGTTAATCTAATTGTGTCAATAATTTTTAGTGCTTCAGTGGCAAGTCTGCCGAGTAATGCGCGAACACCTGGGCGAAGAACAAACTGATTGGAAGGAAGTTACCCCTTTGCATGACAACAAGCAACTAAATTTCCCAGCAACATCAAGTGCGCTGCCATCTGGCAATGGCAAGCAGCTACTTTACCAAGGTATGCAATTTTATGCTAGACAAAAGCGGACAAATTAAAAGTTTAGGTATTGACTTGCTGCGGAGATCTTCTTCATCGTATGATCCAGTTTTTTCAATCCACTTCTAAGTCGCACGAGATCTCGGGGTAGGTCTTGAGCGGCCGTTGTCTCATCATCAAGAACCTTCAAGCCATGCACTCCATGGGGAGGTCGATGGATTGGACAGTGGAGGACAACATGATCAACGGTCTGTTCTTCTGCGCCACACTCACAAGCCGCAGAAGGGGCCATACACCATTTGTGTAAGCATGAGCAGAAACGTGGCGGAGGCGGTTAAGCCGACCCACGCTGTTCTTGGGAGGACAATTCCAGGAGGGTGAGTTCCGATGTCGGGGATGAATGTACGTAGTCTCGTAGTGGTGTCCAACCACTCTGCATTCACCGGTGATCCGCCATGAGCGTCGCGCTTCTGTTGTTTTCGTCAGAAGAACTGATGAGTTGTCGTGCGCCGGGTACAAATGGACAAATGGTTGTCTCGATTTGCGACGTCATGCATTGCCACTCGGTGAACAGGGTGAGCGGTGAGTGGAGCAGATGTCCAGGCTCCATGGCACGGCGTGCAAGAGACATGGTGGCTTCTTTGCCACGAAGCTCAGTAGGTTGGATCCCCCGAGGATGGAAAGATTCTCTGCTGGTGTAGCATGCAGGCATCCAGTCACAGTCCGCAAGGCGTCGTTGG
>JGI24021J15306_10000443_pt1 | contig 30987 bp, 16 predicted proteins | sample Ectturendosymbi1_FD_15306 | JGI IMG/M metagenome (IMG submission 15306)
CAGGCTCTAGCTTTGCAGCCGGCTGTTTGAGGAATCTCCTGCCTGGTTCTGCTCCCATCTTCTTGCAATGATTCAAGCTTGTACTTATCATTCAGCAATAAACGTAAAGCCACAGCAGTGACCCACACCAAGCGAATCAATCGCAATTTATTGCGTAAGGAAACTAGTTTCGCGTGTGTTACACATCTCCAGTCCTTATTCAAATAGAATCTGTGTTACACATCTTCAGTTTTTATTCAAATAGATTCTATTTGAATAAGGACTGAAGATGTGTAACACACACGAAACTAGTTTCCTTACGCAATAAATTGCGATTAATTCGCTTGGTGTGGGTCACTGCTGTGGCTTTACAATTATTGTCGTACAAGTTGTATTTGTGATCATTAAACCACTCCATCCAAACTTAGCTCCCGCTTTTGGTTACAGATTGATTCTAAGTGCAAGCGTGCATTCTCACACCTGACCGGTGATAGTCACGGCAGTAACGAAACGGGCATTGTTAAGTAGCAGTTTACCAGTGCCAAGAAGCACAGCTGACGAAAATTCCAATCATAATCATTTCATTATAGAGGAGAACACTTTTTACTGTGCAACTTACCTTTGGTGATGGAAACTGCAGTTCATCAATTTATCTCCTAGCATTTCACCGCTGTTTTGTTTCCAAAACGCTAAGTTTGTGTTTACAAAGTACATGCATACATGTTCGTTGATCATACTGTTTTTTATGACAGTTGGTCGCTCAAATTAGTGGACAACAGAAATATTAACTGGGTCTTCCATCGCTCCCCAATCGCCCATTTCTGCTTCACCGCCCCCAGGGGGCGGTACCGCCCACTTTGGGAACCACTGATCTACATTCTACGGTATCAGACGGAGGCATAGATCGACCCGACGCTGCAGTAGAGCAGCGTTAGTGAATGAATGTTTGAAGAGGTCCCTGTGATGTGGTTTTAAAATGCACGATGTCTCACCTGCTTGATGCCGTTTTCAGCTCGCTTCAGGTCCGCATGACAATCACACGAATCCTTGTTTATTTTCATGCACAGCTCGTGTAAGGCTTTTAACCTGAAAAAAAACGATTAAAATACCGATTCGTAACACTTGCCGATCGTAACCACGGATGATGCTCAGTAACAATAGTGAAAGCGTTCTTACGTCAAGCACAACACTGGCTGCAGTGGTTACGTTGGCAGAGTGACAATAGGTGGTACACGAAGTTGGCCTTTCCAATATACGGTAAGTCAACATAGGAGAAACTGGCCTATTCAGCGCCATCTGCTCTTTGACAACACAAACAATGAATTCGTACCACCCAGCGAAACGCCGCGAACATGACAAAGCACTCAGGACCACAACATTTCCGTCTTTGGCGCTGTGTTAAGACGGCGCGGTGGTTTCTGTACTAAAAACACATTCATCTTCATTCCTCCGAGGTTATACTTACGACAGCGTTTTGTCTACATATAATAATCAATCGCCAATCAAAAAATCAAACCCGACGTTTTTATCTTAACGACTAAGACTCTGATACGAGGTCAATCGCCCATCGCTTTGCATCAGCATTTCGTGTCTTGGCACAAACAATTGTTATCCGTAACATGTTTATTATATCATGCACAAAGCTTCATCACGCAGATAGCCACATTAATACAACTACGCCAGACTACAGTATCAACTCAGTTTGACACGGAAGAGCAATAGGTAAAACTCAGGCCATTCACAAACCTATTATAGACGTCAGTCAGTTGCTCATCTCTGTTGCTGATAGCATCGATCAAGTCACGCCACACAGAGACGACCTGCGCTGGTTCGAAACCTTCCACAGGTTTGTACTTTCCACGAGAATCTATGCACAGTTGTTCGATGCTGGCGTATCGGGGAGCAACAGACTGGACATCCACCTTGAATCATGAAAACTTCTTTGTTTCAACAGCAATTTTAATGAAAAAAAAGTTGTTCTCCGTTTCTGGCACATGTCCTTCCAACTTAAGATATCTCTACTGCTCCAGTACAAAGTTGATCTCGTCCTTAGAATCGTACTCTAAATCGGATCACATTACAACTTGAACATCTACACCCGACTTTTGAAAAAATATGCAAAACCGTTACAGGAGCACATCAAAATTACCAATTAGGAAGAGTGTAAAAGCAATTACTGCTTTGCACCGATAAACGCCTAACCAGTCTGCAGTGTCTGATTTAAGTGGCCCAAACTAAGTGCCTGTTTATATGTAACTGTATTGAAAATGGGCCAAGCTTCCGCGCATTGACCACAACTTGCTCTATTGCTGATCAATTACAATCTACACAGCTGATTTATTCAATGAGTAAATAATCCTAATGTTTTGGGAAGGTTTGTGAGTGGCAATACTGCATCCAATAGCTGATAAAAACGCGCACCAGAAAGGAGTGAAAATGCGAGAATTTAGGTTCATTTTATTTTACTTATAAGGCTGGCAATGACCAACCCAAGCGTTTGATAATTACCTCTGCCTGAAAAACAGCATTGAACTCACTTCCTTAGGTGGGACATCTTCGGATTCGAATCTTTTCAGTTCATCCATTAGACCCTGGACCTCAGCCGGTGTCTCTACCGCGTCAATGTCGTCACGCCTCCGCATCACAATAATCTGTTTTTGGATCCATTCAAGCAGCGTAGTAATCAGCAGGCGGTATTCTTCCCACGCAAACTGCCATTCCTGTTAGAAAGGGATACATGCGAAAACGAAGAATGCGACACATGAGAGTGATACCAAAATTTTGTTTGTAGTGTCGTGTTAGGTGGCAACTGGCGAAAAGACGCCTCTCAAGCGCCTTTAATGGGCACATGCTTGAGGCGAACACGAGTACCACACAGCCAATAAACGTACCAGCAAGAACGCAATTGCTTCAGAAATCAGTGACAAATTATACAACAGTAAGTATGGCGCTTGTTCGTTGCTGCGATGGTTTTCACATTCAGCTTTCCATGAAAAAAACGCCTTTGCTAGAAATTCCATCGGCATTTGCCTGAACAACGCTTTGTGAAAGAATTGACGTAATTCTACACCAGGGGAAGACAAACTTTTCGCTGCTGCCGGCCGCAGTACGTATATTTTTATGAATTACAGCCGCCAGTGAGTTCACTTATTTTTACGAATTAGGTTTAGGAACAGGATTCGTCTGATAATATCCCATTTACCCGTGCCTGTAAGTATAATGAAATGTTAAACATTGAATGAATTTATTCAAGCACAATTCCACACGTCTGAACGTCTTTCCATTGTACCAAGTATTCACAAACAATGAGTAGACAAATAATTATTGATGCACGGCCGCCATAACCTATATTTTGCAGTACACGTGCACGGCCGCATACATTTTCATCAAGGCAGCATGCGGCTGCAGATTGTGCACCCCCGGTTTAAATATTTATCTCAGTGATCAGAATGCCTGCAGAACATTTGCAATTGAATGCAAAGTGACACCAAAACGAATGCAAAAATGAAACAATAAAATTATCATCAGCAAGAAACAGTTTTGGAGTGTCCCCTTCCGCACACGGCATTATGGAAAAAAATTGACTGACGGTGGCCAGTCGTGCATTGCATCACACAACACACAAAATCAACTAGAATCGCTGCCAGGCGACGATGGATGACCAAACCTACTTGAGCGGTGACGCTTATGGGAAGCGGAGGAACTGAAGGGAATGTATCGTAAAGTGATGATACGTAAGTAATGATAGAACGTTCATCCGGGCTTTCAACATCAACGTCTGTAAAAACAAGGACGGAAAATGTAACATGGAACTAAACGTGGTAGTAATAATAAACAGTGACAAAAGTACACATCATGCAATCTGCGGCACCGACTTGGAGACCTAACTAGCAAAACTGTTAAAAACTACTGTATTTACTGCAGCATAAAACTCTAACCCACCTTAGTAACATCACAGTAAGTTATAACCACATCAGTAGCCAGTGTGCTAACTACAAGCAGGAAACAACCTGACAAACAGACAATATAATAAAGTCCGCCATGCGACTGCGATGATAATCAATGCCACGTGACTTCAGCAGCGAATTACCTTCAGTGTCGAGCAATCTCGTTATGCCAAACTCCTTCTCAGCGAGATGGAAAGCTTGATCAAGGTTGGTCTTGTTGTTATTTTTCCTGACAGTGTCCATTTCCAGAAGTTCAGGTCTGAATTGGAAAAAATAATCAAAATCCAAACCAATAACATCGTTCTTTACAAATTGTTAACTAGTGGTTGTGGTTATTTGATTGAGTAATTGATACACCAAGCAGTCCAAATGCAATTTCCAGGCGATCTTGTTTTTTGTTAAGAGCTACAATGGTTTATGGCCGTCATCTCACTTAAAGTTCGTCAGTTTTTCTGCACCGCCTTACTCCCTCGCCGCATTGACATCACGCACAGCAATAACAAAAAACAAGATCGCGTGAAAATTTCATTTTTTCGAATACTGAAAAAGCAGTTGCCATACTGCAACCACTTAAGCAAGTAACCAGCAAACTGCATTAAGCACTTAAAAAAGAACCAGAACACCATAACACAGACTTGTTTCTGTGCAAAATGACATTGAATGCCTTTCCGTCCCTCCAGGAAGACGTGAAATTTTTAACTTCGATTCCATCATATCCTTCCACGTTGCGTTGCGCCCAAATAAGAAGCGCTTGTTTAGCACTAACATCTTCCCATCCTTCAACAGAGATGTCTTCTATCTGAAGAACGCAAAAGAGACTAGATTTAATAATAGTCCTATCAGGAAGTTTAGTGAAACGCTTGCTAGCAACTATAAAGCGTTTAGAACCAAAGGATGTGACAAGAGGCGACAGGCAGTTTTCATTTTGAATATCACCATATCAAACTTCAGAAACAGTCAAAAAGGAAAGATCAGTTTTCTCACAGCCCAAGTCACTGAGATGAAACCGGACTTCTCCTTCCTTAGTGCCGCAATGTAAAAATGTTTCATACACAACAGTCAAATTACTGTCATTTTAACAACAAACGCTTATGACGATGAATGGGCCGCAGAAAACCACGGTGTGTGCGATTGTTTGGTCACAAACACAGCAACAACAAAGCTGGCCGAGGATTTTCAAATAAAGCTAAACTTCGCATACTAAATTTCAACTGTTGATTGTTGTGGCAAGAGCATTTACCTTACAACATATGTGAGCAGAATCAAACTTCTCTTTAAGGTACAGTATAATAAAAGTCCACTATGTTATTGCACAAGAGAAAGTTATTTTTTATGTCATGTGAACATACGAACGGGCAACACTCACTTGAAAGTGCAAGATTATAGTCCAGATAAGTCCAAGTGTTAGCTTTGGGTTGCCGTCAGTGATATCGTCGTTGCGGATGTTCACTAAGCGAAGCTGGCGAAATAACAAACGTGAACTCTTCGACTCACAACATTCCGCATTTACTACGATCAGGAGCAACCACCGTTTCCATTAGCGATAATTAACAGCACATTGTTAACAGCTTTAACAAAGCCAAATATATGGCTTAAAAAACACGTATCGTTTCACAAGACTCAAACGAACCTTTCTCTGTTTCAGAAAATCCAGAGCGTTTTTAACATTCTGTAGTCGATGAAAACGCATTCTTCCTTTTTCCCGAGGCTGAAATTGAAATAATGTATTTTGATTGGCAAAGAAATCGCAAAAGAACTTCAAAAAACGCTGCAAAATAGAAACAAAAAGAGGAAAGCTCACCAGCCTCATGTGAGAGAAGTAGTTGTCTTCCCTGAACTTAAAGAGAAAAGAAAGGGATAGAGAAGAAAATCAAGACGGGATATTAGTAGTAGAACAGGCACGTACAACTTATACGACAGGAAACACCAACAACAGGCAGCTAAGTATTGTTTATTTCAGTGTACTATTCTACAACAAGCAATGTATTTAACACCCGATAAAAGCAAACCGTGCAACACCAAATTTGAACAACAATACACCAAAACTTCACCGAAAATCAGGTGATTCGGACTAGATCACACTCACATCATGTTACTTTTACGATCGCATTGCCACCAACTCAGCTGCCCAACTACTTTGTTTTATGAGGACACAATGACTTCCTAATATACTCATTCACTTCCTATACTGGGTACTTTGTGATTCTGTGGTTAACGTAAGGAAGACTCGGGTTTCTAAACCAATCACCAAGGAACCAACATCTCTTTGTTTGAGCTTTGAAGAATGAAATATTTAAACTTTAAAGAAATCAAAAGGTTGCTGTGAACGAAAACCACCGCGGTCAACACATACTACGAGTATGTTTTGCAGTAATTTAAAAAAAACGCAAAACTGAAGCAAACACAATATCAAATATGAACAACATGCACACACAAGGTGCAAGGAGTCCCGTGTAAATAAGCCAAGACAAAATTGCAAACCAGGTGGCACGTGAAACTTTCTACGGATGCAGAAGTTTAGCACGCCAACACAATGAACTCCAAAATAAAACTTGGAACAAGCAAGCAGAGGTGAAAGTGAAAAAGAAAAGAGAAGTTAGCAGTATGCCAAAAGCATCATAAATCAAAAATGACTATAACTGTAATTGCATGAAGAAATCTATGAAATAATTAGCACTGGTCAGTGAAAACTTACACCTATTGAATTGCAAACAGATTTTCTAGCATAGGATACAAAGCTGTTTTAAAAAATGCGATCTTTTTAGCAGCTAGCGACTCTCTCCTATGAACCTAAAGCCATTTATTATAATACCGTAATTCACGCAATTACAAATGATTCTATTCATCAGTACTTACTAATGTTGTTCCTGAGAGGACTTCCAGAAGCGCAATTAAATTGTGTCCATCACGAAGATCTTCGTAAAGATTATCCACACGACGGTTGACCTACACAGATGGGTCGTTGTTAAAAGTTGTCTAGGTTTCAATTCATGATTGAGTTAATGACTGGTCAGTAAGGCACAGAAATAGACACACTATGTGGATCCATGGACCCCAGCAATGCATTAAATTCAGCAGAGGAAGTCCAAAAGCTACGGCATGAATATATGGTACGCTAAACAATTCTTTCAAGCAATAAGAGTGCATCAGCATTCACAAGCTCAAATTTTGAGTAGAAGGTCCATCACGAACAACTGCTTGCCGCAGAAGATGAAACTTAAGAAATTCTACAATGTAGATTGTGCTTACCACAGCAGCAATGCTGAAATTTTGTTAAGTAAACAAATCTTCACAAATTGCTTCAAACGACAAAATTGCGAAACATACATTACAGTCTTACTAAAAATTTAAGATGAAAATGCAGTGATTCAGATATTTATTCCTGTTTTAACAATCAGTACTGCTGCTTCAACATACAGTAAGTCCGTTTTTCTAATACAAAGAAAATCCAAAAAAACAGTAAATTTATTTGAATGAAAATCATGGCCAATGAAAACGATATCAACGACATTGGCCGTGATTTTCATTATAAAGCTATTCAGTACTTCTGCTTTTCGTGTACCACAGTAAATTTCCAACTATAGTACCTTGGCCAAGTATTGATTTATCCATTTCGTAAAAGTTTTTTTCTGAACTTGGTCCCTTTCATCTGAAAAAAACATGTATGCCATGATGATCAACACTCTTAAATAAAATAATTACAGTAATTACAGAACAATCACAGGAATGTTCGGCTCATACTTAAACACTCTGGAGTGTTTCAGTAAATTCAAAAATCTTTCAAATAAGGTAATTAGAAACTTTTATCAATATCAAGTCAAATATTGAGTCGGGTACTTTAGCTAGGATTAACCGCATCAATTAATAGAAACTAAAAAATAGAAAAGTTAAAGATTGCTTAATTGCTTGCAACATTATAAGCCAGTGTTCTCAACCTTTCATGGTTTGTGGCCCCCTTCCGAAGGCTCTCAACACTTGTGACACCCTGCTCATTAATAGGGTTTTGTAATATCATGGCAGGGCTATTTGGTAACGGCCTCTGCTCGTTCCCCCCAGAGAACTGCTCCGTGGCCAGGTCAAGGGGGGCCGAGGGCTCCGCTTGAAAAACCCTGTTATAAACATTAGGATTGACACAAAAATTAATACAAAATAGTCACACTGATTTACACAACATCACAATAGGTTTACAAAAAAAAAATAAGGGTGAGGTGTGTTGCTGACCAACAAGAGTTCAAGGCCATGCTCTGAATGGGGTCTCTTGCTCAAAAAAATTTTTAGAAAATGGCAAGCTAAAAACTAAGCAATCTTGCTAAAATCAGAACTCCAACTAAAGTGAAACTTCAACTATGGCACTTACAAAGGTTATTTTAACAAAGAGTAATTGCATGTGACCATCACACTGACAATTGCATTGTCACTGATTTTTTCAATGCATCTGTAGTGTGGAACAACCTTTACCAACCTAATTTTATAGAAAACAACATCTACTGAAATCAACTGCTATTCCAGTGACTTGGAAAAACAACTGGACTGCAGCATCGCTTGTAACAATACGCATAGACAGAACCAAGCATCTCCTCAACGCATGAAAAAATTACTGCAAGCATCTTTAGGATAGTCATACTAAATTGAATTAAAGAACAACAAACAATAGATATCCTACGAAAGCAGCACCAACATCAGACCTCTGGCAATATCAATTCTTCCCTCAAATAACTTGCTATACTCTTCTCTTAGGGATGAACTGTCCATCAGCGTAGTTGAAGTCTTTCAAAAGGTTTATTAACTCAAACGTACCCAACAAAAAGTATGTGATGTTAAATTCATTTGGTCACGAGGCGTTCAGGAATAAAAATTTTCACCACTGGAAGGGTTGATACATTTTAGTGACTCCCAATATGAAGATTAATAAAGACAAACCAATCAATGACAAGTTGTACGAAAAGTTTGTTCTTCACACAAACTGTAATGTAAAACATGTGATTATGTTGACGTTGATATAATACTGTTGCGATCGGAAATCCCGAGTGGCATGTGCACAAAGCTTCGCACCGTGGCAGCAAGCAACAAGAGATCATGCTCGCAATCTCTCTTACTATTGCTTGCTCGCGCTACATATATAATGGTGTTATTCTTCATGCACATTCCGTTAGTGGTGAATCACACAATCAACGCAACACCACTGGAGAGGTTGCAACAACATCCCCTCCTTTTCACAACGAACCACACCGATCGCACATTCTTTGTGTGAAGGCTGTGAACTCGGCATGACCTCCACATCCTGGTCACAGCACCATTTTGTTGCGATTGGAAATCCCAAGCGGCATGTGCGCAAAGCTTCGCACCGTGGCAGCAAGCAACAATAGAGATCATGCTCGCAATCTCTCTTACTATTGCTTGCTCACGCTACATATATAATGGTGTTATTATTCACGCACATCCCGTTCGTGGTGAATCACACAATCAACGCAACACCACCAGAGAGGTTGCAACAATACCATTATTCAAAAATCCCCACAGTGGTAAAAAAACATCTTCAGATTAGCTATGTATATTTTGAAAAATCATCAAAAACTATTTCCAGACTTAGTTGAAATTCATTAATTTATACAAACCACCTTCTAGTAATTGGATAACTTGACTGATCATCACTAAGGCTACAAAATCTGCTAGTCTCACTAAATTATGAAAAATTATTATCAGATGAGACTCTTCTTCACAGTCGAGAAAACTTTAAAAACAACATCACAATTCAAGATCCAGATATTTTTTTAAATCAGAAGGTAAAATAAACAAGTTTTCCTATTAGATTAAATATTTGTCTTAGGTGAAAGAAGCTGTTAAGCAATTGATGGGCAAAGCATAATCTGAATAACTAAAAGTGGCATATATAGTAATGACATCCTGATCAAAATGGCCTGCATATGCTAAAAATAGCTGGCAAATTAAATGTCAACAGTCAACCTATGCTTTAAAAATATCGTATTGCAAAAAACAAGAAAGATCATAAGCCAGGAAAGAATGAGCAAAGTTCTTGGATTTATGTAAATTTGTTGAAAAATTGAGTGAAAACGATTTTAATAGGTTTTTCCCAGTATGGGACAAGGTTTTAAAAATGGAAAAAAGATTCTAGCTATGTAGGGGAACAAAGAGAATAATTGTAAGGCCTATACCAGCTATGCCCAACTGAAATTCCTTGAGTCAAAAATTATGTTACTATCTCATTGAGGGCTGCACATTGAATGACATAATCTGATCTTTGCAAACTAAAATTTAGTTTAAGCTACTGTACTAAAAGTTCCTAACTGCAATAGTAACGGCTATTTACCACTTTTAACAACTCCATAAGGTGATATCTTAACCAATATTTAGTTCCAATGGACCAAGGGTAGAAATCAGAAAACTAGAAATAAGTTTTGCATCAAGGTGTCAATGGACACATGGAATTTCTTGCTACACAGTACAGACATAATAAAGTAGCACTGAGGATGGCTGCATCAAAAATGGCAAAATTAAGATTATCAAAATAATGACAGGTTGTCAGTTTGTACCTATACTATAGTGAAAAGGGTCACACAGAAACTTTTATTGGACTGCATGTGGCCAGTTGGTTGGACATTGCTGGCCTATACCCTTCAGAAACACATCCTTTGAAATTTAACAGCTAGCATAAGCATGCCATTCTTTTAGACCTCAGCAGCTGGGTAAGAGTTTTAGCTGAGCAATTCTGAAAAAATGCTAATGTGCTTAAGGTAAGAAGAACATTAATGATAATGCCAAAATGATTTATATAAATACTTGTGTTCACACAACAGAAACACCACTACACTTGACAACATATTGCAAGACAAACATAACCGCATGTACTAGCAAAATCTGGTGTCTGCTTCCCTTGTCACAGGCCTGCAGTAACCTAACATTTATAGTATTTATTTCATACTGATTTTCTTTTGGCACAAACTAACCAGCCACAAAAACACTGCAGTACATAAGTAAAATTCTTGCATTGTGACTGTGGAACTATGAACCATGATTTCGGTTTCAATCAAGTCAAAATATGTATTCCAAGTAGGTTATGCCGTAGCTACTTCGCACTTGTGTACATAGACTAGACCAGTAATGATATGTGAACATCATTTATATTCCACATATGTCTTTAGTTGCTATGGTTATGTGCAAAATACCTCAGACCAATGCATCATTAGGAACAAGTTGCACAGTAATACCTTAAGCAATGAACTAGAAATCTTGATACATACAGGTAACAGTAGTCTAGCAAAAACGTTTCACAGTGCACTTTAATACAATTAAAACACATAAGACTCATTCCAAGCTTAAGGCTAGATCATGTCAAGTACATTACATACTGGAGGACAAATGAAAACTGATTTATTTTCAAAAATTCACGGTCCTTAAAATTTTTGATACAATAAAACAACATAACAAAACATCTGTAGCAGACAATGAACCCTACAGTTACTATTTATAAGTGCTGTATTTTTGAGGTCCTAGAATAGAAAGAAGCAGAATATTTTCATTTTGCCTGATAATATGCAGGTTTCCAGCTGAAAAGTATCACCAACGACTTTCTCAACACACCGAAATTAAAATCAAAGGAGCATTGCATGCGGTAGTTTTTCGTTAAATAGCCTACGTTAGACCAGACTGCAGATCAGACACTGCCCGCTACGGCTACCCAGCACAACTGGGCCTCACGTCTAACTGCACACAGCATTGTGACGCATTCATCCGCAACAATTGCTGTGTTTTCATTAGAGCGCGAAGGTTTGGTCACAAAATGTGTACGGATAGGCCCGCTGTTTTCTTGGGATTGGGAAGGCAGAGTGCGGTTGCAGTACGCGGGAAATAGCAGTTACGTGACTTCGCTGTGATAAATTGTCGGCAATTAAAAGCAAGATCTGCTGCTCATGCGCTCAGCCAGAAATTTAGTGAACTCTAAATTTACACAAGGACTGTCACCAGCATCTTCCTAACTTTTTTATCTGTTCAATTCATACGCTTGGTGCTGCTTACCAGTCTTCGTTTTTTCTCGCTACGTGACGCTTCTGTGTGAGATAAGCGCATGCAGTAGTTGCTGGTGCAGTGTTCCTTATTTTGTACAGTATTGCCTTTGGCTACCAACGTAACATCTAGCCCATGCGGTGTTACTTAAATAGATTTTTCGTCTTTTGTTCTATTTCTAACCTCTGTGGTGGATGAGTCTGCGAGAAATACGTTGAGTAAATAAAAATAAGCAAGCTCCACTCTAAACAGCATGTCTCTCGTTTCTTCCTCTGCGAAAACTTGAAGTTGAAAGAATAAATATTTTATACGTGCACGACCGGGCCAGGAAGTAACGAAATGGAGCTCTTCGGTGAAGTTTCCGCAAGCTCTACGTAAGTAGAAATCATGCCTTCACATACGCACGTACACGTTACTGCACAAAAACAATTACAAGAAGGCTTTCACTACAGCTCATTCATCATGTCATTGGCCAGAGTTGAAAATTTGGGCGCACCAGAGGTTTTGGGGACTAAATGAATTTTTTGGAGGAATCAGAAAAATTCGTTAATCAAAATTTTGGGAGTCAACAGGGCAATGGGACTTGTGTGTATATGGTAATACCGAGGACATTTTCACTGGTTTGCTTGCTGTGGAAATCGGATGGCTGAACGCCGTTGAATGGTTGAAATCCACATGTAATGAAGATGTCGCTGTGATGAGACCGAAATATTGCGCCAAGGGATAAAGACAGTACTAACATTTGTATGGAATTCAATGAAGTAAAATACGATCATGTTGTGCATTTGCTAGAAATGTGCAAAATAGTTTGGGGGCACAAAGGAAAATTGGGGTCAGTGGCCCTGAATGCCAGACACAGTTCATCACCCCTTTATTCCCAAGAAGGCTACTCAACACAGTCACATACTTCCGCAAATAAGAATCGGGGAAAACACCCCCATTTATTATGCAAAAAGCGTATACGTGCCCTTTTCAGCGTTCCTTAAACTTTGACCATCAGTAGGAAAATCCTATCTAACCCTGAAAGATCTACTAAAAACAAGTGTCTTGTTACACACAAACCAGGGGCGGATCCAGCCAGTTAGTTTACGGGGGGGTGATTTCAGAAAAATTTGGTAGTCAAGTATCATTACGGGTTCACTACTGCAAGAAAGATGAAGTATACTTCACAACACTGCTGTGACAAAACAATAGACGCCAAAATGGCCTCATATCGCGAATGCTGTTTTCTGAATTGTGCAAAATCATGGTGAATAAAGTTACTTTCGTAGGTTTTAAGGGGCCAATCGCCCCTCCCCTGGATCAGCCCCTGGCACAAACGAGACCGTGCCGACATGTAGCGGCGCGACCCGTTACATGGACATATTGAATAAAAAAAGAAGATTGTTATGCTTCTAGTTTGACGAGCATTACTTCAAGACTGAAAAAACCACCCGATACAAAATTTCCACCTCAAGTCTATCTAGAACTTAGTGCAGGAATGCTGGGTCCACCCGGATAATCCAGTTGCATGGCCGCATGTAACTAATACTTTTGGCCAAAAACTCAGCCCATCACTGGGACAAGTGATGTGCACAGTGCAAAAGAACAGGAAAATCTACGTCTTTGAAAGTAGATGCTGACGTCTTCTGGACAAGACGTTACGCCGTGTTTTTAATTTTTGTTTGCCGCGTAAGTTACAAAAGTCTTTCGATACGATTCATTGCGAGTAAAATGACGTGAAGGTTTCAACTGACACTGCGGAAGTTTCAAAGCCAACTGCCTCGCAGAAGCCAGTTACAGTGTCGGCGACAGGATTAGAAAACATTTATTCAGAAAGGTATACACATACACACCGCTGGACAATTGTAAACCAAAACGCTACAGACATAGGATGAGAAGTTACGAAAAAGACAAAAACAAAATTCGCATCGCTTAACAGGGCAACAGCAATGAAATAAAAACTCGTTTTCAGAGACAGCAGACCTATGACCGTGGAAATGCTTCGTATCACTGCGATAGAGCACGCCCCACACAAGAACACCTTTTTTGTTGCGCCGCTCAACAGCACAGTTGCAACCGTTTCGAAACCACATGATTCGACTGGAATTAATGGTGATAAGTAAACCTAGCATTTGTACTTATTAAAAAATCCTTCACATGACTTGTAATAAACTTAGTTTAAATCGAACGTACCATCTTCGTTAACTTCGAGGCTGATGCTATTTCGAGTAAAAGTACAGCATCACTTTCAACCAGTTGAAATGCTGTCTGAATCTCCACAATCAATTATATCTTTCGGCGATTAATACTTGACGGCGTTTGAAATATTGAACACAACGAGGCAAAACATCTATTTTTACAACATCATGCCCGATAGAAACAAAGAATTAGTTCGCCGACATTTAACCTCTTCCTTCTAGCTAGCTATGCGATGTGGTGCTACCTACCAGACCAAGCCGTTCACTCAAGTAAATCTCTCTTTCGCCACCCCGCGGAATTGATTTTAGGAAATGCGCCGTTTTGGACACATCGCATGTTTTCAATATCAAGATGCAACCGTGTTCACAGATGGTATTACATTTTCTCCTTGATTCAAAGAACTAGCGCCACTACGAAAAGCAAAACTAAATGGAAAAGATTCCTCAACCACGAAGCATTAGCAGATGTGATATCAAGGATAGAGATTGCAGCATTAAACATTTGCTGACAGTAACACAGGTAGGCAGAATCCCAATTTGCTTTCAACAAGATTATTTATATTTTTGTACGTTATCAGTTTATAGAGGTGTGCATTGTAAATTCGCAGATGCAATTTCCAGAGAGTACAAAAATGCATTTCATAACAGAGGGACTGCTGATTTTACGAGATTCTGAAAGGTGTTCGTCACCCAAAAAAATTTTAGACAAGGATGGTATTCGCTTGAAAGCAGTTTTTTGCTACGGTGGCAGAGCAAACTATTTAACCGCTACACCTCGCTGTAGTGGGGTCAATCAATACATTGTAAAAGCAAAATCCAGACGCCAACACGCCTTTTCGCTATGTTTATGAGGTTCCGTATCTCGATACCCACTGACATAGGTGTAGGAGCAGGCAAATTTTTGGGGGTGCGAAGGATTTTTGCCCAAATTTTCCCAAACTTGTCCAAAAAAATTGTGGACCACTTTTTGTGCGAATAGTTTCTCATGGCGACCGTTTTTGGGATGACCTCCAAAAAAAGGTCTTCATGTGATTCTTCACGTGTTGGGTGCCATCTTTTCCCGTATTTTCACCAAATCAAAACTTTTTGGGGGTGCGCTTGCATCCCCTGCACCCCGGCCTCCTACACCACTGCCGACAGTCAAAGGAAGCATATTGTTTGCAAACGTTTTTCCTTGAACTTCTGAGAGGGTTCAACTTATTTTGTTCCTTACCAACTACGAACTACATGTGAGTAGCCTGACTAAATATTACGTTGGAGTTCATATTCATGAACTTTGGGATTCCCTGCTGAAAATCAACATCAAGGAAAGGATATGTGTAATCAATTTCTACTACCCTTGCATTTTGTCAGCTGAGGGAATCTGCAGGTTTTATAGATACTAATCGATATCAATTGCATGATAAATCAAAACAGCAAAGTTATCTCTAAATTGGAGCTACATGCGAACAGACTCGCGTCTTGTGACAAAAGTCGATGTTTTTCCTACACGACACACTCCGCCACAAAAGTTTGCAACACATACAGTGCATAAGCAAACTGACCGGACGTGAACCATCATTCGTCGAAAATCCTAACGACAGCCGCCTAAGCCACGAAAGTGCCACGTGATGTCAAACTACAGTAAAGCGTTGAAGAACAAGGACACTCAACCAAACCGCAAACAAGCAACCGCTCAGGTTTTGATGAACTTAACTGCCACGTTTTGTCATGAAGTAGACTATTTCAAACATAGCAACGCGAAGGAGAACAAGTGGGATTTCAGTTCGCACCACATGAAGAAAGTCTAGCGCAGGGCATCGAAAATTGTTTTTGTCATAATACAAAGATACTCCAACGGCGAAGTGTGCGGGTGGGATTGGCGCTAAGCTTCTGACCATGACTTATAAGCGCTCAATCGCCAGCACTTGCCTCGACGCTGGTATACGAGACCCTGATTAACGGTACCTCATCGCAAAGGAAAAATAAAGTAAATAATGAAGCATATTTCAGGAGGCAATCAGTTATTTCACCAGAATGTTGAAAAGTTTCGTTTGCGAGTCTTTCATTGCTTAGCATTGCCCCCAAACTTGCTTCTACACGCATTTTTTTATTCATTTTTTTTTTCAAATACGTTTCTAGGCTATTCAAAGTTAATTGGGCAGCACGATGACTCTGACAGTCAGCGCAAGACAAAGCTCAAATCAGCTTACATGGGCGGTATACCCACAAGAACTACGCAGTTCAGCCATGGAAAAAGTTAAGAGTAACACGTTGAAATTTCACAACTCCCAAGCATTCTCTATTAAAATACTGCTATGTCACTGGGATGCCAAAAGGTGCTGAAACACTATTTTATGCAACCAACTGCCCTACATGCTCTAGGCCGTAGCTACATTGAGGCAAATGAGGCACTTGCCTCGGTAAACATTCTGTAATGCTGCCACAAAACTTTTTTGTAACGCTAGATCATAATTTATCGTATGGCTGTTTTAAAAAGAGCAGCACTGCAGCTACACTGTGTTGCAACCACCAGAGGCATTGCCAGCCTAGATTAAATAAGGGTAGGATGTTAGGTCTCCATAAACTACATTTAACAACGTACCAAACCGGCAACGTAATTAACATACTCGCCTCGGTAAAAAATTGACCCGACTACGGCCATTGATGTTAATTCTTGTTCTGAACTGAAGGTATCAGTTATAGCCAGGGATATCCTACCATACCATCCTTATTTCTAAGATTTTTTCTTAAGTGTGACCAGTGTTGCCATTTTAGTCTTTTTAAAACCAAATCTGGTTTATTTCGCAATCGTTGGGTTTAGTTTTTGCGATTTGGTTGATAGTTTATTGTTTTAGTTTATTTTTTTTGTTTTTGGTTTGTTTTTAGTTTTTTTGAAGATGTTTTACACCAGGTATCAGCTGCGTTCCCTGCAAAGCAATGACATATGTCTGGTTTCGGCGTTTTAAGGAAAATCTAAGCATGCTTTTGGACAATCTTCTGTTTTTAGCAACAGTCCGTTCCAGCATATCGTTGATTCGTTGTACAGTACCAACAAGAACAAGTACCTTCAACCGTTGACATGTCATGTACTGCAGTTGATTTTTGAATGCAAGACCTTATATAAGTTATGAAACTTAAACTTTGATAAGAGGCATGGTGATGGTTTGTTCTGAGTCAGACGAGGAATCCGTGAGAAATCTAAACGATGTCTCAATTTCACCATGACCTTGTGCCCATTTAAGAAAGTACAGGGGACCACCAACTCAGTCAAAGTTTCAGTTTCATAACCTACTGTATATATTCAAACAGAATGAAGGAAATGTAATTGGTGTCAGTTTCAAATGCTGTATGAAACAGGACCTTTAATTTAGTTTTTGGATAAATTTGGAATAGAAAGTGAAGAAAGTGAAGTCATTGGGAAAATTGAAAACCAGTGGCAGAATTTGATAATAATTGTCCGTTCGTAAAATGTTACTGACACAGTAGCATATTGGGCTGAAGTATGCTTGTGTGGAGATGCCAACGGAGAAATCCCATAGAAGAACTGGCTGGTTTTGCTCAACGCATATCATGTAGCCAATACCACATTCTAATGCAGAAATGGAACGGGTATTCGGCCAGATAAAAGTTGTAAAATTAAAATTGAACAACAGAATGAGCGCAGAACTGGTAAATGCAATCTTGAATATCAGGACTGGATTGTAAAGAGACAATATTACAAAACATGTCATGATTATGACTGAGATTCCAGAAGCAGTGACAATGTGAGATTTTATTAACCCTAGCTTGTAATGCAATGAAAACAATACTGCTGAAAGTTGTGTTGATGCAGATTGTGTCCTGTTTTTGCAGAATAAGATTCCAATTTGCATACTTTCATCATTTTGCTTTGTTTTTTTGAGTTTATTTCTGCTTCAGTTTGGTTTATTCTGGTCTTTTTTTTCAGGCTCATCTAGTTTATTTTAGAATAACCGAGGTGGCAACACTGAGTGTGACTTGCGTCCTTATTTTTCTTATTTTCTGTAGTGTAACAATTTTAAATAGGCAATATCTGATAACCATACAAAACTTTTCCATCTCATCGTAAACATTTTGAAATCAAGGTTTTGTGACGCCATAAAAGTAGTTTCATCTTACCGCACAAACACGTAACACTTCATCAGGCAAAGCAGCACACTGTCCAGGCTGGTTTGGATCTTTAGCTAATTTTGCAGTGAAGGGTTAACCTTTAATAGAGTAAAGAAGTGAGCGAGTTTTTCGTGACAAGTAGGAGAAGGAATCCGAGATTCAGGAGGTTGTTGAGCACAGTGGCGCAACTGACAGGGTGGCAAGGGTGCGAACCGCCTCCCTGGCAAGTTAAACATGAAAGTCGGGCCCCACTTAGCTTGAATGTCGGTATTCAATATCTTTCGGTTTTCAGTAGGTTGTTTTTTGCGTTTTTCGGAGCGTTTTCCGGTGATTTAAGGTTTTAGTATTGCTATCCACATCCGGAAACACCTTCATTTCTCAACGTTTTTCTGAGTCCTTGTTAGTGGGCCCCTTTCAGTCAAGTTTCCCCCTGCTTGAAAGTTCTAGTTACACCACTGCTGAATCAGATTGTTCCTGACGATAAATCGTACAAAAACGAACAATTTCTAAGAAATTTGTTTAATTTTGGGTAAGAAATTCAAATTTTCCCCAATCGTCCTATTTTTGGTTTTTGGTGGATGGTAACCCTGCTTATAGAGCAATCACACACTCGTTTTATTCAGAAGCTTAACGGTTATTTCGATATAGCACAACGAAGTTGCACATATACTTTGTGACAAATAAAACGCGTTCGTTCCAAGTTCTCTGATGCATGTTGATGGAATTTACGGTCATAGGATATATTCTGTTGATTAGATTCTTTACAAAGCATTAAACTTTTCCGTTTGTTCTAGTCCTATTGAAACTCCATGTCTACTTGGTCTCTACGTACGGATCAATTTTTTACATAGGTACGAAGTTCATATGCTACACTCGCTCGTAATCATCGTCCTATAGCAAATGCACTCGGCGTCAAGCGAAATTTCTGACCTATTATTGTTTGTCAGTTATTTTGGTTCTCAGAGTAAGAGAATAAAGTTTGGCGATTACTTTTTTCATGTGTGTTGTGCAAACTAAAACTTTAGTTAGCTGTAAGATACCCAAAAGAAGCTACAGTATGGGAATAACTACTATCACCACTGAAGAACACTGAACTTAGTCTTAGACCTCAATTATTTTTCTTTTTCTAACCCAAACCCTAACACGACACACATACCTAAACAACAAACCGTAAGCCCTAATCATCAGTTTTCTCATCGTATTTAATATGGAGGGTATTACTCTGTGCATGCTCACATGGCGTGAGGTCAGAAATTTGGCAGGTCAGGTATTTCGCTTGACACCGGACAGTATTTGCTTAACCACAGTTGAAACTCACATTGGTATTTTTCTTATTTTTTAAAAATAATATCTTCAGGCATAAGGACAAGGCCTGCCATCATGGTGGCTACTGACCATTGAAACTGCCTTGTGCCAACCCCAACTCCAAACCAATACTGCATTTCGTGCTTATTTATGCTCCACTTTGTTGCATTCTATGTTGCATCCAAGCTAGCATAACCAAACTTAAGCAGGAACTATCTTGTAAACCGAGATGTCCTGAAACAACACAAGTAAACTTTGAGCGACTACACATTTCCGAGCACGGTTTCGACACCACTCATCTAAAACGTGCCCATGATCACTGTTTTTCAAAGTGTTTTGTGAGAACGAAATGGTCTCTCAAATTTATCCAACGATCTTTCGAAATACATCAGAACCTCACTTTACCAGCAAAATACGCTAAAACCTTGCTTTACGACCGTCTTGGTATTTAGATAAAATAGTTGCAGTCTTTCAATGTCTTCGCGGTCACCAAGGTCAAACCTTAAAAAACCTGTCCAAGATAATCAGCTCGTGCATCTCTTCAAATTTACACCAACTTTGTCTGAAAAACAATAAACTAGCAAAAGATAGTCTATGTCGTATCAAAATTTTTGATACGCGAGGCTCTCATCGAGTGTAATAGCGTTTCTGAAGCAACAAATTGGGTGCGCCAGAGCAGACATGTGATTTATCCGGTTTCAAACTTGGCGATTTCTTAAATCAATCTAATACGACAGGGCAAGTATTTGCTTCCGAAATGGAGCTGCCCAAATAAAATCACGTGTGATTTGTGACCTGTAACCGAACGTAGGGCAATGAAAACAGCACGTTTCCGTGCAACTGCGCTTGTCCGCAGGTTGTGGTGCGTGATTACGAAGCGAACATCCCACGCATGAGCTTCAGCAGTCGACTGGAAATGCCGTTGACCATGTAAGGAGTGAAAATTAAGCAAGTCTCGTTATCAACTTGCCAACTATTGCCCACAGCGTCACAGATGATAAGATGGCATATTTTGATGTGCGGTAGAATTACGCAACATAGCTGTTTTGAAAATGTTAAGCACGCAATTCGAAGAAATACTATACAGGTCAGCTATAGCGCACGCACTGGCAACAGTGCTATTGCTATAGGTTAGCGAAGGGGTATTACCTAGAACAAACGCAGTGTAGCCACAAATTGCGCAAAACGTCAAAATCACAGGCGTTCGCAGCCTTCCGCAGAGTTCTCCGAGTAAATGAACCGGAACAATAAAAAATCCCTGCTGGGCTCAACGCTTCTGCCGAAGTCTTGCCTAATATTGATCATATTTGTATCTGGGTGATTTTCACTTCAAAAGTGCGTCTGCTGCGCTACAATTTCAACCCTTTCAAACTTTAAAAGTGACCACACATGGTCACGTCTTTACAGATCTGCGAGACTACGCCGGTAAATTCAGCAAACCATAAAAGATACATAAACGATTTTTGAACTCGTTCCTAAACACCACATTGTTTTAGTTAATACTGATTGCAGAGATCAAAAATTTTGTGAAATTTCAAAGCAGACTTGACATAATTCCATCATTGCTTCGCTTGGACTCTTAAACCGTTGCATGTCGACGCTCGACCGTAAGAAACGAAATATGTAATCGCCAAACATCTTCATAAAGCCACCAATGCACAGTAACAATTCACGAATCGCTAATATGAGAAAAATTTATCAACAGCGTTTTCATAAATAAGTTTAACTTCCACCTGCTAGCACTTTGTCAATTTGCTATTTAGCACCAGCTATATTGCGTTGCTAAATGGAGAAAAGATAAACTATCACTAAGCTATTTCGAAATAAGCAATTAAACAAAAATGTATTACTCAATATATCGAAGCACATAAATCCAAGATGCAATCAGCACTGCGCCACTAAACAACTTTACAAAGCACCAAGTCATTGTACTCGACAGCGAAGTGTGCACACAAGTGGTTGTTTGGTGGAAGTTGGTACCGAATTTGAGCATGCAAGTTTCGTTGTAGGTCTGATACAATGCCTGTTTTTAATGCGAAAGGGCAGATGATACAATGACCAGTTGAATTAGTCCCGTGCAATCGACAGTTCTGAGTGCAGTCCTAAAATTTATCCAACATCGAAGTTGGACATCGAATCAACGATTGAAACACAAAGTAGTATTTCGCAAACCTTGCATGACAACTGTTCTCAACTTTTGAACTCCATCACATGCATGAAACCTGATTTCACAATGACAAGCAATAACAGAAATTTCCGTTATTGGCAAAAGATGAAACACCGTTTTATCTCGCTGCGCAACTGCCTGTTGTCGTTGAAGCAGAACAAAACGATTAGCAAAACGTGATTATCCACAACCAATTGAGAACCTCGCCAATAACACAAGGCTGCATTATTCACTAACCTTTACTTGCCGCGTATTTACGACACAAACTTTTTCTGCTTAGAAAAAAAGTACGACAAATCAAAGCAGCATCCCTTATATCTTTTCTACAGAGACCACTCCTATTCGGCATAAGTGTAAATTTTTAGCACAACGTTGAAAGTAAACAGCTGCAGACAAATTTGATCTTTCGTGATATTACTTCGCACGTTAGCACGAACTTGGCTGCTGCAAGCGTCTAAGCGCCGGTGAAATGACTGGCATGTGCTGTATACACGATATTCACCTCACACTACAGCCTGGAGCAAACACGCAACTCGCGATTTTGTCTATACGAGCGTCTCGCGTTTTTCTGCGATTCAAAAGTTCTACGTGCGTTGCCTCAGAGAGAACAAGACGAACAGTTTCGTGTTCTTTGAAAATTAGGTAATGGTCAAATTTGCAGGCTTCTTTTGACGAAACAACGCTTATCACGCCAGCAGCTGAAGTGAGTTAGGACAGAAAAATAAAACCAAGGAAAAGGTAAATGTGAACCATACGTGACGCGAACTGGATATACACACCGTGATAGAACAGCACTCATTCTAACACTTCATGCAAAATAACTTCATCAGGCAGCTAAAAATGAACGCACGCACCGATCTACACAATCGCTTTAAAAAAAATGAGCTGGGATCACCTGAAGGAGAACTTCAAGGATACCGCAGGTTGGAACTTAAAAAACAGTCAGTTGATATCATGTTAGTATCGGCATTGCGGTGCTTTCCCTATTTTCAGCAAATAACCACCGCAAGCCAGATCCCAAAAAACAAGGTTGGAGGTAGACACTAGTGATGAGTCTGATGACACATCACAAACATCCCCTGAAAGAGTGACGTACAAAGAGGAAACGGGGCACATCCTAAAAAATCAACGTTAGCAAAGTTTTAGCACTCCGGCGAGATGCGCCCACATTTAGACAAATATTTCGGTGATCGCTACCATCAGCGCGTTATGTACTTAGTGAAAGTCAGCAATTCACAATGTGATCTTTAAACCTTACCACAATACTTTACGATAATGGACTGTATGTTATCGTCCATGACGGCGGCAGTCTTTCCCTACACGATTCTTCTTCGGACACAAGTTTTTATCTGGACACCGCCAGCGTTCGTCCCGTGATGCAGAAGCAGCAGCTCATTCTCAAACCAGCAATTTAGAAAAAAAAGCAGTTACTACGTTGCAAGCACCTGCCGAAAGCAATTTGTATTGAAGCGCAGCAGACAAAATACTTTCATCACCAAGATGAGACCACAGTTAAACTATATGCTGCTGCGCTTGGAAGCAGAGCTCACACCGTTAAACAACGTATTTGCTTTGCGATGTGTCAATGAAAAGCCGTTTTGTTACAAGATATTGCAGTTCCCACTACCACCAAGAGCACCACAACAAATTTTAGCGCCAATACGTATGAAGCACAGTTGGCGTAGCATGACGCAGCCGTTTTTTTGCAAAAGAGCAGCAGGAAGCAAGCAGCTACAACAGCAAACTGTTAGTCGTGACCAGAGAAAAATAAATTAGTTGTCAACTGATCAACCAACTCCTTGAAATAGCAGCCTTGACGAAATCCAAACTTTTTTAACACAACCACACTGCTCTCTTTATTCAGGATAGAATGGCAACAGTTTTGAGAAGCACTTTTTTAATTTTACGGGTCTCAACAGCAATTGCAGCTACAGGCAAGGGTTAACCGAACGTGTAGAAGTTGATAGATACACATTACAACTTCGTACGCGGAGCTTAGAAAACCATTTGTCTGAAAAAATCCAATCACTGGGCAAATATCAAAACATAATTTCATTTATGTATCGTAGTTTGTGAAACCCAACAAACACCATATCACTCATCGTTTAGTAATCTCGCGATTGTTAAGGGCATCCTCAGTACAAACATAGGATAGTTTGCGTTTCGACAGCAACGCAAGAAAGTGCTTTTCTATAAATCTTCGAAATCGATAAATTTCGTTTTCCTGCAAACAGTACTGCATATACATGGTAATTATATTAACAAAATCGAAGCCGTTCGAGGTTAGAATATACTGGAAATCAAGTCAAAACCTAACAAGTGACGTCTTCAGTAAACAAGACTGCCAAGATGAGTCCTTAGCATCTACGCAAGCCCTTCAACCAGATGTTTTAGAATTTTCCGTTATGTGAAGCATGGCAGTTCTCTAGAACGAGGACATCACACTGAATGGACGTCGATCACCAAATTTCACAAACTCCCCGCGAAACCAACATCGAGTGATCGGTTTAACGTCAAGCTGAATATCGAACTATTGATAGAAGATGTACGTCGCCGTATTTTCGTGTGAATTGCCTCTAAATCGCCTATTATACTTCCTTACTGTCGAACACAAAAACGGTCGCATTGGAGCACCTCGTTTAAACCGCATTTCGATGTTATGTCGTCAAACGCCAGCGCGTAAATAAGGGCAACTTTTTTTCACCGAGTTTTAATCTTTTTAGACATTCAGATCCTTCAGCAACAAAACCACTGACAAATCCATACTGATGAAAACTTTTGAAAAGTTCGAACTTAAGGTTTGGAGGTAGATAGACCTTTCGGTGTTGGCCACAAACAGATACGCTGCAGTTGCATTTGACCAGCGTGGTTGTAATAAAACTTTGCTTACCAGTTTACGTTACAAATATTTGGAACTTGCTTCCTGCGGTAAGCGTTCAAAATCAACACAGATTTTTTAGCGGAAGCACAAAAAATTGAAAATAAAGTTGATCCCAAGAAATCGGCAACCTGATTAGCACGCATTTAAGAAATATTTCACTAAAAGTGCCCATTTTGCAACATGGAATTGCGTGTTCAGTGCTAATAGAATTTCGCTGTGTGGCAGTTCTCTTACTAAAAAACACCTTAGCACCATGGGTTGACGTTCCGTTCCGGAAAACAATACGTCAGTGCAAATTCTGGCAATACCATTGCCAGAGATATGTTACGGGAAGGTTAAAACACGCCAACTGTATTCAAAAGTTGTCTGAAAACGTGCTTGCGGCATCGCTTTCACATCTTTCATTCGACAAAGCCTTACACTGATGGATGAACACTAAGTTGGACTTATCCTTTTACGATCTGAAAATTCATTTGACTTGGATTTTGATATTACGAATGGTTACTTAGGTTGGTTCTGCTCAGTTCGAAATCAAATGACAACAGGCCTTTGAAGGTTCAAGAAAACGCAGGCGCGAAATTCGAAAATGTAGTGCACGTGTAAGTTCATATCCTACTTTCTCACGTGCACAGACGTGACAGTGTCGAGGAGCATTGCTCAACGTGGTTCTTACTGTTTTGTCGCGCATTCGCGAGACGCTATCGCAATTCACAAATCGATCACCAACCACGCAGCACCTTGTTACGGTCAGCAACGAAAGAGGTGCGATTGTCATGCGAAATTTAAACAGACGCCAATTATAAAATTTCTGCAAAGCTCAGTAAACCGTGACGCGGCCTTTGCAATGACAGAATGCGTCAGCAGATAATGAACAGCAGAGTCCTGAATTTCATGTTCTGACTCAGCAACGACAAGGTGCTTTGAAAAAATGTAACGATATCGCCGTTCGGTAATGGTTTTGACATTTTTAACTGGGACTCGTAGTCAACTTCCGGGAAATTTGCAAACACACACGTCGATCTATGGATCTAACAATTTGACAAAAAGTATCTAAAGGCTGCACACTGCAATGACTAAACCATGGAATAAAAACACTTATAACCTTGTTTGAAACTGGTCTCTTGTTTTTTTCTCCCTGTAGTGTTTGTGAAGCATTGACGCATCACAAAAAGAAACTTAAGCATTAATCCATTGCACAGCCGTAGGAAAAGATTTAACTGGTGTCAACAACGGACTATATTTGCTGAAATTAATCAACTGCGGTGAAACGCCTGAGATGGAGTCAATGCGACGTTTGCTGATGCGCCAACAATAAGCAGCGCTGTGAGCCTTGTTTGCCAAAAAACTATGCGTGCTAATCTCCATCGGCAAGGCTACAGCAGTTCGTAGTCTGACCGATCACGCATGGCAAACACAGCGCTCAGTTCTTCAACCGAATTCAACCTTTCCGCTGACTACGCCTCATACAGCTGCTGCTCAAATGTCGCCGCGTGCCCGCTGAGAATAGGTCCGGCACGACGCACCACATCTCCAGCCAAGCGACTGAGCGTAAATATTCGAGTCTGTTCGCTACAACGAAAAACTTTTCATTTCGTGATAACGCAGCATTCTCTGTCTACACCTTAACGAAGTTTTCAACAGAACAAGTTGTTTTGGCGAAAAGCAGTCAAAACTGTGGAAAACTCATGCAAAAGGTAATTGCAATCGCAGTGCTAGTGTCGCTTAACTGGGTTAGTGGAACTTTCAGATTTGCTCAGTGAGATAACAAGATTCCATTCAAACCATGCTTTACTCTTATATTGTCTTTAGCAATGGGAACTGCATAATCGGTAGTGCTACAGCTTCACTGCGAAACCTTTGAAGTTTCTCATGCCATACGTCCGACCGAACAGCACGTCATTTACGCCCAAGGCAATCCTGAAAATGCAACGACGGAGCTGATCTGATCTAAACTTCGTTGTATGAAGAGAATATGACGGCGAAAGCAATGCGGCAATTCCTGCACAAATGAATAATGCCATTCACGCCTTGCTCCAGCGAAAGTCTTCACTAGCCGTGGGCTACTGCCCACACCAAACGGCATGGACGACGCCAGTCGAACTGCGTGACCTACAACAGGCAACAAGACGGAATGTCGGCGAAACCGCGCTTTAGCAAAAAGCGCGTTTGCTTAAGCACGCATTTGTTTACACACACGCGCGCCGGGTAACTATTGTCATCGACAGTGTCTGCACTTTGCACAGTTAACACGCCACTGCCATTAACTGGTTTCGAAGACTTTCCTCGAATGCATCGTTTTTTCAGGATAAAAACACAAGACGAGCATAAACCTTCCTGATTTGCTTTGACCATTCCGTCAAATTGCGAAAACCAGCCCTACTCATTACTGACTGCAAAATGCTTGCATTACTTCCACACCCGGTATTGGCTGATTATACTGTAATGAGGCGAAGTCGCCAACTCATAGCTTAGGTGATCAGTGTCCGCAGCAGCTCTGGCACGATAAAAAATACAAAGGCGAGCTCAAAGTTCCAGGAAAGGAAACGTATTGACATGTCAATACAACACGAAGGGGAGGTCGCGTGCTGGGCGTGCTGGGCAAAAGGTATCACATTTATTGGCAGGGCTACCATACTGTCCTTATTTCTAAGAATTGTCCTTATTTTGAAGTATTACGGCTTAGAAAATATTATTGTCCTTAATTCTAAGAAATTTTCTTACATGTTATTTGCGTCCTTAATTTTTCTGATTTTTATAGCATAACGAATTTAAATAGGCAATATTTGATAAACATACAGACCATTTCCAACTCATTTTGAACATTTTGTAGTCAAGGTTTTGTGAGGTAATTAAACTAGTGTAATCTTGTAGCAAAAAGACGTAACGCATTATCAGGCATTGTTAGCACTGTAAGCTGCCTGGGCTGGTTAGGAATCTGAGGATAAATTTTGTAATGAAGGTTTAGCTGTGCATTTAAATTGAGTCAAGAAATAAACAAGCGAAAAAACATTTTCCGTGACGATTGCAACAAGGAATTCGAGATGCACGAGTTTCTTTCTAAGAATAAGACATTGCTGAAGAAAATTGTGCCTGGAGATGAATATGCAAATATAAGATTTGATGAGTCATGCCAATAAAAACAATTTCACCAAATGTTTATTTTGGACAGGAAAATCGAATTTTCCCCAGTCGTCCTTAGGTCTGGTTCTAGACCGATGGTAGCCCTGTTTATTGGTGATTTGAAACTTTTTCTAAGGGGGTAGTACACAATTCTTGCAATTTAGATCAGGGCCCAAAAATAGCAACACTTCTGATCTGGGCGTAAAATACCAACTCTCTTACAGTTTTTCTGCAAACTTGTTCATCAGTAACAAGTTATCTTCACGAATCGCGGGTTCAACCTTGTCGACGCGCAACAATACCACAAAAGTAGGCAACTCAGGTGGGGTAACAAACTAAATCAGTTGGTACTTCTAGTTTCTTTTACTGGGAGGGTCGTGAGTAAGATCCTAACTATAGCAAATACTCAGCAGTTTGAACCAGCGACTTTTAGTAACGTAAAAATCCGAAAAGTTCTTAAATGTGAAAACATATACGGAAAAACAAATATTACAATTTGAGAGAAATCTTCCAAACGTATCGAGACAGTCACAGGAACTGGTAAAAGTATTACATGCCACAAGTTCCATAGACAGTTAGAAACATCAACATGTGCAGGGTGTCCAAAAACTCTTTTACAATTTAAAAATTATTGCCAAGACAATTGATGAGGTCTTTTCATCAACTCTGCTGTATGTACTAAGTAGTTGTTGAAGTTTTCAATCGCATTGCACTTGCGCATTTCAGTACCTATTGAAGAAATCGGTAGTGTGGAATTGGCCCCTACAAAATTGGCTACTCCTCAAGCAAAGGCACAATGCATGCTTTATTGCAACAAAATCATCGGATACAGAGTTAATCATGAAAGAGATTCGGAAATTTGCCAAGAGTCGTTCAAACCGCAATATAACGAGCGCATACAACATTAAACACACCAGCCATCACTGCTGTGACTAATTGACAGTAGACACGTCGGAAAAATGTGGAAAACAGCAAATATGGTCTGAACAAGTTCAAAATATCATTAAGCGAAAATCGCATATGTTGACTTTTCACGCGAAGGTTTTGGAACTTGCGAACTTTTCCTTCCGCTGGGTGTAGACTACGATCAACAAAGTATTGAAGAGCGACAGTTTATACTGCAATCTATATTGCAATAATAAAGATATCGTGGTCTTTCTTAACGTGCTACGCCAGTGCTTCTCAACCTCTGCGCCGCCAGAGTTTTTCATGTGCGTCGCTAATAGTTTAGAATTTATGCATGACAAATTTCTTGGTAAAAGCTATTCTTTCAGCCCTAAGATACACTTTAATCTATGCTATTTTACCGACGTTAGCGGATCCGAAGCGGCATGGTCGTCACGTGATCTCCATGTTGTCAAAGTGTTGTAGTAAAATAATAAAACCTTGGTGACGTAGTGAATTCATTGATCTGCTAGCTTATCAGTTTACTAAATAAATGGTCCAGTAGTTTGTAGCGCTGAGTGTTTGGAAAAATACAGTATCTGTAGCAATAAGCGTCATTGCTTGTTAAAGAAAGTCTGCTGACATTGTCGTCTATCAAGTCTGTTTTTCTGTAGTCCTGAATAGGTTTGCAAAGATTTAGCCATTGAAAAATACAGCACTCTGACAAAAATAGCGCATCGACACCAGAAGTAGCAACGGACAACGTTGTCAAGAGAAAATATAAGATTGTATCAAGTATGTTTTTGTTGCTTCTGGAGCTGAGGATTACCAACAACCTTAAATTTGTGCATTATCTACAATACACTACTTTGTCAAACGAAGCTCTTGTTCCAAGCGAACACAGCAGACACTTAAAAATCATCCATCTTTGAAGAATAAACCAAAAGCATATTTTCAGATTCTCGTTTCACAAAAAGATACAGTAAACAAGCAAAAAACTGCCAACTACCTAAGGTTGCCAGAAAATTGCTTGCTTGCAAACTGCAAAGTCGCTCTATTGCTGGCTAAACGAAAAAAAAGCATGCAGACGCAGAACCAGTTATTGCGCGAGCAGTAGCCATTACTGTTGAGACTGTGGTTGGAATTGATGCCACAGAGACAGAGCAAAAAAAAAACGTTGAAAAACTGTGTAACACTGTGCTAGGCTGAGCGCATACACTTATAAAAGTTTTTGTTGATTAAAGATTTTCAGTTCAGTGCATTGGTCGCCACACCTCTCACGAACGAACATGGTTGTGTTCTCAAGTAATTGTTTTAACAACTTCATAAGAAGCCCCTTGCATCTTTTGTTAACCTGTAAATACATAAGTCTCAAGTCGTTATGATCTGTACATTTTTGAAAAACTTATTTGACTGAAATTACATTGCCAACTTTCCGTGTTTACTGTTAGCTTTTAATTGTTTTTCGTCTTCTTCGGAAAATGAAAAGGTCACCAGCCAAAGACGCCAGAGATCCAACCTCACGTCAGAAATCTACGGAAGGGCCTAAACCCCATGTTTGAGAATCCGCGCATGTTACTTTTAGGAGCTTACACATTTAAATTTTTATTGCGCAATTCTAAACAGATGCAAGCAAAAGGCGGCAAAACCGAATTTTAGGTGAGAACAGAGATGAGCCTATCTTGCACGTTGCATCTTCAAAAATGTTGTTTTGTCTTATCTTGTACCTTCGAAAAAGTAATTTTCATCCATGGATAAGCAAACAGTCCTGGTGGAATACCTTGATATAAGACAGTGGCTGGCAGAAGACCTGCTTTGTCTTCGTCTGTGTAATGCCATTGATTTTAAAATGAAGCTTTCTGCCTCAAAGCCTCTTGTTCAACGTCATAATCGCAGCAGCTGCGGGGGCAAGGCTGTCAGCCTAGCTCCAATAAAACCACTGGTTGTTAGCAGAGTTCCCTCTTAGAAAATTTTACACTGCGCAAATGTTTGCTTTGGTGCGCATGCGACCGCGCAACCATGTAGACACACAACCAGTGAAGCGTTTCAGGGGCTATGCAATATATATATGCAGAAGTAAATTTGGAATGTCTCACGTGCGCGAGAATGAGATTCATTGCGCAAATGGCCTGGTGGTACCGCGCGTTTGCGCACCTTCGGGGGTTAGACAAAAATTCATTTCGCTGAGCAAAAAGATTGCGCGTTGGGAAAAACGCATTTTAGGAAGAATTTTGTGCCTTTCTGTAATCTTCAGATTTGTCACATCTACACGCTTGTCATTAGTGGTGTAAACAGAATCAATGATGTTTCGCATGCGGTGTGTCCGAACGGCCGGCACTGTATTCTTTTCATTCCAATCGACGGGATCTGTGGCGTAAACAGCGGGGGTGG
>JGI24021J15306_10000445_pt1 | contig 30966 bp, 22 predicted proteins | sample Ectturendosymbi1_FD_15306 | JGI IMG/M metagenome (IMG submission 15306)
GCGTTGCATGAATTGATAATTCGAAAATTTTTTGAAGAAACAAAGACCATCTCCGCTGGTTTCTAGGGTTCTGTTAAAGGACTTCCTGTGGCTGGGACAAAATGTTCATTGAGTTAAATGCAAGCGTACAAGCATTTTTTACTTTTTATCGGTTTTAATAAAAAGCATTTTTTACTTTTTATCGGTTTTAATACTCTATTATGCCAATACGCAGAGCACATTAGCCAAGCCAAAAGAGGTAAATCATCAAGATGAAACAAGCCTAAATTTCAAAGTGAAAATTAGCAATCGAACCGAAAGCATAACATTAGAAGAAAAACACTACAGCATCATTCCACCCTAGAAGAATTTCGAAAGGTATTCATTCTTCCAGTTATTTACAGTGTACGCAAAATTTGCCCGGGATATCCTTTACTGAAAGGATAAAATGTCTGAATTAGGCAGATATATATGAAATTGTTTTATTTGTGTTGAAGAACATGGGGATGACTGAGTAGAAACTTCGGTAAACAATTTAAAGTACAAAATGTTGCTTTGGGCTTCTGAAGTGATCCCGAAAAACAGTCTGCGAGACAAAAATCACAAGGGTGAGGTAAAACGCTTTTTGAGGTGTTAAAAGTACAAAATTACAGTGTGGAGCACATCATTTCAAAAATGTATGAAATCTTTTTTCCGCTTATTACAACTTTAAATACAACAAAAGCTGTTTGTGATACAAGATGTGGCCGTCTTTGTTTTTCAATAACTGCTTGGGCTGGAGCTGCTGCTACGTAGCCAACACGTCATTCGCTTGGGTAGCTCATCTGAGCTTGAAAAATCACTAGAAACACACATAGCATGGATGGTTCCCTTTCAAAACAGACGAGTTCATAACAGATCCGATCATAACAGACTATGTTCAAAACAGACCTGTTCATAACTGACCACGTTGATAACAGACGAGTTCATAATCATAACAGACCACGTTCATAACAGACTACGTTCATAACAGGCCATCACCAGACCAGTCAGTTTCTCACCGGACTATTTCGTAACAGATCTATACATGATGGATTGCTATCATAAGAGATGGGTTTTATCTCTAAAAAAGACTGTTCGTATAATAGAAGACTCACAGGACAGTTGAGTGTGTAGTTGGCTGTTCATTACTTCAGCAAAATACGAACTGCGGGTTTCTGCCGTGCTGTGAAGCAACTGCTGCTGATATTAATCTTTGCGGTTACGACGCTAAAAGCACAAGTATTGTAGAATTGCTTTTGAATGAACTGAAGTATGCGTGAAGAGCGAAATTAAGCGAAAACGCAAACAGTAAAACTGCCTTGTATTTTTCGGGCAGATGACAAGAAACAAAAATGTGCGAAATAATAAAGGAAAAAACAAGTTTCTGCAGCGACGCAGCGGCCATGAGCGGCTTTAAAGATAAGGAGCAAAAAGGCGGCGACTGACATTACCGCTGAGTCTTGCAATCAAGACAGCCTACGGTCCTTTCCAGCAGATATGTAGGCGTGTTGGACGGTCGCATGTGATTGACAATTTAAATTCACCAACGTTACTATATTGCGGAAACTGAAATGAATTGTAATTTCTCCCATTTCTAAGCCCAACGAATATCTCACCACGCTGCTGATCTAAGACTGAGGCCACAAAGTTTGTCGGCGGAAGTCACGGTTACTTTTTGGGTCACTTGTTACATCGTTAGCGCGAGACGGAAGCAGGGAAGCTCACGAACGAGCCGGTTGGCAAGAGGCGGGGAAAATACTGCATTGGCGATATCTCACCATGACATCTAACAAGATTGAAGGGTTGACAGCCTTGCACATTTTTAGGAGTTGTATTCGCCATTTAGTTTTAATTGTTTTCCAACATAGATATCGTTACTGCAAAGACAGCCCGGATAAAGCTATATGATCTAGTCAAGACGAAATACCAAGTATGGCGTTATGTATGATGTTTTCTTATAGTATAGATATGAGGTCTTATTAGAAACATTGTAAAATATTGAGCTTTCGTTGTTATATGACAAAACTAAGTATCTATTGACTAACATTGCTCAAAGGCAATATGAAGCTCTTCAGCGTGAAAAAATCAAAGTGAGTCAATTTATTTGCACAGTACTGCACATGCATACGATCATGAAATGCAGACACCATCGACTGGCGTACACGGAACATGGTAAGGTCTGTATCGAATGCTCTGTGGTTGTTTTGCCGTTAATGTCTGAACATTTGCCTTCGAATTTCAAAACTATTTTGAACACTGTTAAAAGTAATTTCAATCATGAAGTACGTATTAAACGCGAATGAACTCCTTGGACACAATATAGTAATTTATACAATTTTGTCCCGAATAAAAACAGAGGCAAGCTCACCCATAAGAGTTCAAGCTTTCATTTTGTGCAATCTGATCATGATGTATGCTCTTCGGCAACAGAAAGACAGGCAAGGCTACCACGCATGTAAGCAGTCCTCCGGCAAGAAACCCGACCCACCATGCGCCAACCCACAATGGACTGCTTTCAGTGAAGCCGGGGCTGGGAAACAGAATAAAATTCGTTTGCAACAAAAGTACGAAAAATTATTCGAAGCCAGTCCTGCCTGTTGTTTTGTCACTCACAGTGGACGTCTTGTACCACGCTTAAAGCGTAATGTTCTCAGCATGAATACGTCTTCATGACTGAAATCATAATTCCTTTACAAGTGGTTTGTAGTTGTTATTGAAAATGTGCTTCTGTGCCTTACTCGCTGCTTTTCAGTTTTTATACCATAACTTTTTCTTTATTCAGAGGCATTTGAGGGCTTTGCTTTTAGAAAAGATACAAAAGAAATGTTTCTAACTTTTATTTTAAATCAAATATGGACAAAATTGTAAATGCGAAGAAATTTGGTAGTGGATATTCCGATGGTATAGCGAGATCGCAGTAAAATTGTGTTATTTTTGCTGACAATGTAACAAGGTACCGTTCACTTATGTTGGTATATGAAGTCAATGTCCATCCACCAACCAGGGAACCACATGCTCCTCCTACAACCGCACCAGCAAAAAAGATTCCTGTAATATATAAAAGTGTGTTAACTGGAATTCTGGAAAGCATACGCGTTTTTTCCAGCCAAATGCTAAGACTTTATTCTGACGCTCAAGTTTATAATTAAATTTATTGTCGATTCGGGAACGCATTTTAAGCTTTTTTATACCCCAGTTAAGAAGAAGCTTTCAAAAAGGTTGTTTGACAATGCCCTGGAAGTTCATAAAAGCCACAAAAGATATGAAAAGAATCAAACTCCTTAATGCCTTTCAAATTTATTTTAAAGATAAGGACAGTTAATTCCAAACGCATTTTATCATTGCTAAAAGTTATTTTTGTTATGGTACCCTTCTCACATTACCTCTTGTTGATTTCAAATACTGAAGTTTCATTACATCTTGACTTGCGGAAAAATCAAATTCAAACGTGCAATCGAAGCGAAAAACAACAGGGCGTATACAATCCTTCAAGAAAATGCAACACAAACTGGAAACACACATCATTTGACTGCAAGTGCCAAAAAAGTTGCACAGTTTTCATGTTAACAATAATTATGTTCCTCTAATTTCATCTGCATCTTCTTTTTTAGCATGAAATTAGTGCCGCTAATCAAGATAGATAGCTGTACTAATTTGTTTCTAATTTTTCTGTAACCTTTTGGAAACTTCGTGTCTTGTCCTATACCCAAGATTGTCGAAGTGTTATGTTTTAGCCTGCAGTTTCTCAAACATTCCTTATCACATTGATAAACTCTATGTTGTGAATAAAATAATCTGTTTCATTTGATTTATTAATTATATTCACTAACGAACAGTTAGGTGAATTTTTTTATTCTTTATGTTTAGCTTTTTACTTTCACATCTACGTTTCTCCTAGCAACATCATTTGAAGTGATTTATGTATATACAAATTCCATTTCATCATCAAATTAGTGAAAAATGAAATGAAAATGATAAGTTAATTTCAACCAACTCTATAAGTAAATACATACGCACCGATGTACAGAGGTGTTTCCCTCTTGTCTGTATTTCTACGAATGTAAATCAGACCAAGACTGAAAAGAGGTGTATTTGCAATTCCAATCGATACTTGTATAAGAACAAGATATATTCTGTTATGAACAAACAAACGCCTGATTGATTATTAAGCCCGACAGTGTAAAGATATGCAAATCACCTTTAGTCCACGAACATTTCAAGACCTATGATGAAAATCCCTAGCTTACCCTTTAGAATGCAAATTTGCAGGACGAGGACGTTGTTTTTGAAGTACTTATGACAGATACCTAACAAGTCTAGTATCTATAGCAGGGGTCGGGAACCTTTCTGGCTAAGGGAACCATGAAACCTACATATTTTTAATTGTATTTCCGTGAGAGCCATATAATATTTTTCAACACTTAATGCAACTACCCTACTTAACTATCGTGTGCAGTTTTAAGCAAAATTAACAATTGGAAACAATGGTAAATGTCTGAATTTTCTCTTTAATAACATGCTACTTACGGTTCTTGCGACTTCTGGTGCTGCGTGGAGTTGCTGCTGGCTTTGTAGGAAAATTACAGAAAAAGTTTCATCCGTAACAATCGTGTTAAGAAAATATCATGCGAGCCAGATGTTGTCATTAAAAGAGCTACATCTGACTCGCGAGCCATAGGTTCCCGACCCCTGATCTATAGTAAGAAAATGTTTTTTGAAGTGTTTTAGGCACCCGATTCGGGGCCCTAGAATTGAAAATCGGATCCCTAGAATCAGAAAAATTATCATCGGGTCCCTAGGATCAGAGAAAATCGGGTCCCTAGAATCATAAAAATCGGTTCCCTACATGAACATACCAGGTGCCTAACATTTTCGTTAAAAAAATCCCTTGTAAGGAAATTTCTGATATATGTTTTACGATACTCATATCAACTCAAACTTTCAAAAATGAAGAGAAACTTCCATCTTGAATCATGGATACCAGACACGTCTCAGCACTACTGCTTCTTCAAAAATACTTTTTAAGTACGTGATTTGCTGCCTTTAAATCTGCAAGTTTTTATTTCCAGTGAAAACTGCCAGACCATGAAACTATCAAAATATCGCATTTAGAGAACCTTGATCGGCAACCTATCTTTATGCAACGTAGAGGCATTTCATTACCAACTGAAATAGACAAAATTTACTGCAGCCTATATTGAGCTAATGCATCTAAAGTTGTTTTGTCATTTTGTTTATGCGACCCTTACAATCGTTTTTGTGTTTTGTCCGATTATTTTTTGAAACAAAAAGTTAACTAAAATGTAACAAGTGTTTTCTTTAGTAATTTTCTAAAAAAGAGTTTGCAGCTCAACTGGAACCCGTACTACTATTTCTTTTAGTAATACTTAACTTTAAAATGCCATTTTCAGACTAAGTTTTTACCAGGCAATCATAAAATGATGGAAAAATAGCAGCCGAGTTCGGATGCTCCAGTCACAACTTACAACCAATATTGTTCATCAGGTCCATCAAATTCAGGAGCTGTAGCGTTCTGTTCGCGACAGATTAGTTTATTACTTTCATCTGTTGCAGGTTTGTAAGTGGACGCAGCAAAGTGCGGCACAGACAACAGCGTACAGAAGACACCCATTCCAAACATTCCACTGCCGATCCACTGTGGTGCATTTCCATGACTGCTGTAGTGAGAAAGAGGCAACTGCACGATGCCTTGAACGAAATGGAAGGCGCTCACCATCGAAGCAGCATATGTGCTTTTGATGTTGAACCTACAATGTTGTATCGTTACAATAGCTAGTAACAGAACTGTGCTGCCTGCTTCACAAACAGAGCTATCATGAGACGCGTTGTTATCAAAGATGTTTGATGAGCAACAGCAATTTGTCCTGTTCAGACAAAATTTTGGACAACGTCCAATTTGTTACTAAATGTGCACAGCACAGAAATGTCAAGACGCTAGAGGTTTGCCGCATCCAGGGAGACGCATCTACGGGGACGTAGACTCTTCCTAAATGTTTTACTGCCATCATAGGCGTACGGGAAGGCATTTTACTGGTGGGGGGCGGAAAAATTTGCCCTAAAAATAACAATTTGCCCTAAAAATAAACAGTTTGTCCTGAAACTAACTTTGTTAGTTTAATCCGAATGGGGCCTGAAACCTTGTAAATCTGTTCCATACGGTTGAATTCGTTTATAACGGCTTCGCCTGTAACGTCAATTCGCCTGTAACGTTACGTTTTGTCGGTCCCGATGGCATCATTGAAATGCATTTCAATTCGCTTATAAGGTCAATTCGGCAATAACGTTCTCTAGGCAATCTCCTAGAGGTGCCGCTATAGGCAAATTCTGTAGTTACCTTGCTTGTTAACTCAAAGGGGTGACGTTCCTTGCGTCTTTTGTTCTCCCAGACAAGAAGCTTAACGGTAATTGCCTTTACTGATACAAATATATATGCGACTTCGATGACGCAACGCAATGGTTAAAAGCGACTGTTCCCGATGGAAGGGTCTGACTCCCTACACCTGCCTGTGTTATCGTTACTGTGCGCTTGAGCAAGGCACTTTTTAAAGACGCGCATTCAAAGGGGCCAAGCAATCTGCACGTCCGTGCGGCCCGCTTCTGCTGAAAATTGCACCTCGGAAAATGAAACACGCACTCAAAGTGCATGTGCCAGTGTGCCTATACGTATTGTATCGTATTAGCATACTGTGATTGTATCAAAGCAACTTAAAGTTACTTTCATTTCGACATTGCTGTAAAGCTACAGAAAACGAGGGTTTGGTCTAGATCAAAGTCATTATAACCAGTCACGACTTTGGTCCAGATTAGACACGACGCTTGCCCAAATTACACGGATCACTCCCAAGTGAATATACACTAAATACACTGCATTGAAATTTTTTCACCGTTCAGGATTTTGAACAACTTGCGCTTGCCGTCAAAAATAGAGTTTGCTCTGAAATCTTTCACTCTATTGAATATATTTTTTACCATTCAGGATTTTTGAACAACTTTGCGCATGACCTGACAAACAGAGTGTGCCCTGAATTCATTGTAGTGAACATATATTTTTTATCATTCAGCATTTTTGGGCAACTTGCGCTTGCCCTGAAAAAACAGAGTTGTCCCGAAAATTTTCAAGCTGGGAGGCCGGCAGCCCCCCACCGCCCCCCAGCCTATGACTGCCATTACGCACCCCCGGAAGTAAAAATATTTGCTTGGCGTTTGTTTTCCAAGTATTACATCTCTGGACATAGAATTCAAGACTGTTTCTGCCCCTGTCATGTGTCAACTCGGACGTTCCACCGGTTTTCTGATAAACGCTTTTGCATTTTGTTAATAGCATCGCTCAGTTTGTGGACACTGCATGTGACACAAAATTTACCATATCTGTCTTGAAATTTGTTTCGTTCGTTTTTTCAAATTTGTTGGAAAACTTGATTTGACATTGGAGACATCCGTTGACAGTTGTACAATGCTTTTGTATCCTAATGTGTCTTCTACGCTTTCATGAGCACATTCATACCCATAAGTTGCTTTGAGGCACGTCCGACAAATTTTGAATCAAAGTAACAGCTTCATTACTTACCTATTCAAATTAACCAGAGACGATTCTGCTTAGAAGCTTCATGATTTCTTTTCCTTTTCAAATTTCCATACTTTTTCAATAGTGTGTATGTACATTAGGTTAAATTCAATACTTTTTCAAGGTATTGAAAGCCAATATCACGATTCGATACCTTTTCAATACTCCAAACTCCGCGTGGTAACCCTGGAAAACTTATTCGGAATTGGTTTTGATATGTTGTTTTCCGAATTGTACAAATTCATGGCGAATGAAGTTACTTTTGTAGATGATTGGGGGGATCGCCCCAATCTGCCTCCTGGATCTGCCCCTGTGCTAGACTGAATGGTTCACGTATTTTCTACTAATTTCCAAAAGCTTTGCTGCCGTCTCAACCTGATACACTTTCAGTTATTTGCCTAGGAATGAAAATCCAAAAGCAAGCAAATGGCTAGTGGCCTAGTGGCCTGACTAAGATCAGATTACTGCAAGAAAACAAACCTTCAGTGAGATTACATGGTGATGCTGATGCACAATGATGACCCAAACGAAACAACCAAAATCTAGTATTTTCCTAAACAGCGTAAAATTGACTCAGATGAATAGTTAATTTGTCACGAGTGGAGTAGCTTGCGAGCGCCCATCTCGGCTCAACCATGTCCATGAGACATTCGGATATCTTGGGGTAAAGAATGTTGTATCGGTGACACTAGCAAGTAAATGGCAACACAGCGCGTGAAGATTTCCATTACACCGAACTGTTTATGCGGAGCACAAGCTGGAAAGGCCGCAGGTATAATGTGTTGCAAATTCTTCAACATGAGAGGCGAGTGCTCTTCTACTGTTCCACTCAACTACCATTTTTTACAAAATTCCACTCAACCACCATTTTTTTACAGAAACATTGACTTCCTATCCTTTCAATCCTTGGAGTTTAACATTACATACCGAAAGCTTTTTTAAGCATCCTCTTGGCGATTGTATGTCAATGTGACCTTCATGTTTTACCAAACAGGAAAATACAAAACAAAACGAAAAATGGGCGGAACTAGAAAGAGCCGTCAACCCTAAGCACCAATAGATGTTTTCAAACCTAATTGGTGGTTTAACAGGGTAATCGTAGCCATCACTGCTTCATCCCGTCGAAATGAAAAGTTATCACAAATAAAGTTGAGGTAGAGAACGTTTGGCGGAAACAAATTTGTAATAATAAAGAAAACTTCCGCTATTTTTAGTTGGTTACTTTTTATTGCATAGTAGAGAGTGTGATTAAGAAACAAAGTAAACTGTTTTTTTTCATAGGTCGTGGTTCGCAGCAGTAATGGTAAAATAACAAAGTCGAAACAAACACTGACCTCTTTTCCAGAGTCGTTTCAACTGAAACGACAAGTCCGTTTATGAAAAAACTTTGCATGAAGGTGCAGAAGAAAAGGAATATCACAGCAATCTTTTTTCCGGAGCTGAAACGTATGTGGACCATAAAAACTGAAGAAATTGACTCTTGCATAGATTTTTTCTAAAATGAGGTTAATTGCAAAGTCTTTAATAAAAATAGATTTTCTGTCCATACAAATCGTTATGAAGCTGTATATGTTATCTGATTTCGGAGTTAATTTGATGACTTATGGGGTGGTAATATTTTAAACCTACAAGTTGGTTTCTTTTCACATTTTTCTTTAGCACCTGTGTCTGTTTCAGAACATTTTTTCTTATACTTGCAAAAATTTCGCAACAAATCACGTTTTTCATCTACCCTTGACCTCATCCAGCAAGCAACGTCAGTGTTAATCCAATATACTAAGAATCTGTTCCACTGTATAGTACATTATGTAGAGTAGAACATTTTTGAATAAAACTACCATTTCTGAGCGTAACTTAAGGTACTGATTTCTCTCACCATTTCTGTTCTAATATTCATGTCAGGAAAGCTCAAAAGCATAATGGTGTGCATCAATGAAAGTCTTAACAGAAACATTTGTTTGACATATTTCGCACTTTTCCGAAAACGTTGTTCATTTGCGTTTTCTAAGAGCCAAATGGCTCACTGAACCTGGTAGAACTTTTTACACGCTTTATAAGCCGTGGTCTGGTGAAGGCAGTGAAGATCGGTAGAACATGTCATGCGTCACAAACCTCGATTCTTTTATCCTTCCGCGAAGAGATCCAAACAAGTTTTCTGTACATTTCGGGTTTTCCATTGTGCTTCTTCCGATAGAAAAGGAATAAAAAGACATAACATGAGCCTACCAAGACACATTCGCTGCTGTCGCACTATATCTAATGAAGATATTGCTTTATAAAGAGTTGGCAACCCCTAGTAAAAGTAAGCACAAGTAAACAGTTAATGAAAACTTCAAATGTTTTACGCTTTTAAGTACAGTTGCTGAAAAACAGGGTAACAAAATCCAGTGGTTCCCAAACGGTGGGTCGCTGACCAACTTTTCGCGGACCCACCGCGCAAACAACAGCCTCAATAGTTTGCTGAAAACTACCCTTGACCTCGCATGCATTTCACATTTTGTGCTCCTGGTATGCATTTTGAATTTTTAGAACTACGCACTCTGTGTTACATCAGCAAAACCGATGAATGGATAGTTTTTTGTGAAGTTTACACACAGGGGCGTGACGAGGTTTGATGGCGCCCGGGGCAAAAAGCAAGTTTGGCGCCCCCATGTTCGATCTTGAGCTCTTTTGGAAACAAATGTATTGTATTGAAAAAGTACTTCAGACATTATTGAAAGTTTTCGGCGCTCCCCGCAGTGATTCGGCGCCCGGGGAATTGTGCCCCCCTGTCCCCCCTCGTTACGCCCCTGTTCACACTACCTACCTTATGATTCCTATCCGGTTTCCACTATACAGTTTCGATTGACATTATCGTAGAAATACGCCATCACTAGAAACAGTAAGCGCTGTCCATTGATGTTGAGATAACGTCAGCCTCGTAAACATCCGTCCAACTGTGAATACTTATCAGCGGATATTACGACATTCTTATCATTACAGTTCCGTGTTATGTTCATTATTTTGTAGTAGTTATAGTCCAAGCTAATGATTCCAGGACAAAGTAGCGTGCAGTTAACATATGGGTGGATCTTTGCCAGCAGGCATAATAAGCGATACGGATTTGCATGAACGTTCAAAGTAACTTATTAACATAGTGTATTTTGCAGTTAATACGCTTCAAACAAATTGTTGCATCCTAAAGATAGTGCTCTTGCATTTCCTGCAATCGGGACACGACGTAACTAATCATATATTAACTTTCTGAATGTTATGTTATTTATGTTTGAGTGTATTTGTAACTGCGAAATAATTCTTCAGCACGTGAATTCTTCTCTGAAAAATCGCTGACGAAGTTCTGCTGTGCTATGAAACAATCATACTCAAACCTAACTATACTCGTTGGCTGCTTTGATTCGTTTCCAACTACCTCTGTGAGGCTGGATTTTCAACCCTTGTGCACATTAAATCAAAGTCAAGGAACAGACTGAACGTTGAGGATGACATAAGATTAGCTCTCACAAGCACGTCACCAAGAATTACAAAACTATTTTGCACAGATGCAAGCTCAGTCATCTCATTGATTAGCATAAGTGCTGCTTGTTTTGTATAAGAATGCAAATACAGTGAATATAACATGTGAAATGATAGTGTTTTTTTATCTTGTCGGTTGTTATTTCAGCATCTTTAGAGTTGTAGGTAATGACTGGGACCGAGCACTTATGTAATACTTTCGAATGGGGTCGCGAGATCAAAAAGGTTGGGAACCACTGCACAAGACTGAACTAAATTAGAATTTTCCATTATCGAAGTGCAAACATGCCACAATCATACAACTATCAACCACAAAAGTTTATCTTCCTTAGAAAATATGAGAATTTTAATGAAGTTGGACAAAAAACACCGACAGACACGTGAAAACGTTAGAAATATGCAGGAAGCCTCATCATCTGATATGGCATGTTTGTTTTTTCCGACCGGTTGTGAAACTCAGTCATGACTAATTGAAGGCTTGCTTCCAACGCCACAAGTCTTCCAGTTTAATTCAACAATTTCGACAGCAATTATGCATTGATGTGTGGAGGTTTCTCATTTCCATTAATCACAGAGAAATAGATAAAAACTTTTTTCTCACTTTTTAGTTATCATCAATCAAACCACAACCAGCAGCTGCAAAAATAATTTTGATCATTATTAAATATTGGGTGAACTGCTTCACGTTATTCAAATGCAAAGAATAATGTTTCATTTTGTTGAAGGTCATCGGTGTTTCATATAAAAAATGTTTGTTTCGCATAAATTACAACAAATCGTTTGAAAATTCCAAATGTTGACGATATACTAGTGCATAAGTCAATTAATTTTCCGACTTTAAATTTTAGTCTGAAAAGATGACAAGTAAAATCGAATCACACTTGCTGCTCATTAAAACGTCAATAAAGGCTCATCGGGTTTGAGTTGCAATTGTTCGCTTGTTTCCGCCCTTTAGTGTTTCTATGCAACATTGTTTTAGCTTGGTGCTTGCTTTTTTTTCTGTTTTTTTTTATTCCACAGGTTGTTCCAAACATAAGGATTTCTTGACATTGCGAGGTCACGTTTGACACCATGTTAGAAGTTTTGACGTTAGATAGCAATGGAATAAACTTGCTGGCCTCATCCTTTGTAACCACTTTAATTTTAGTTAGAAGTTTGTTGTTGCTAAAGCAAGAGAAAATTGCTTTTTCCAGCTTTCTTGGAGTCAAGTACATTATTATTTGTACAGAACTCGACTATTCGATAGGGGGTAATTACTTGTTCACATCTCAACTATATACCTTTTAATTGCATGTATATTGAAAGCACCTGATAAACTACAACCAGTCAAGATTGTTTCCATAATTGCAGGTTCCTACTTGATCAATATTGCAGAAAAAGAAATACGTTGGTTAAATGGTCTTTTTGATCAAATATGCGACAACCTGGAATAGATCATTCACACGACAGAGTCACAGCGGAGTATCGCTGTTGTTGTTAGGCTCGCAGTAAATCGTTCTTCTCTCATACTTTGTACAAAGCAGGCTTGTCGAGTTTATTCTTTTTTATTGTAAAGTTAAAATGCAAGTGTTCAGTGACAAAGGTATGTTTACCAACATTCTCTAAGACGTATCTTGTGTTACTGTCTTGTTTTACTGCTTACTGCGTTGAGAAAATGTTTTGTGCTAATGTCTTGTTTTACTGCCTAGGGTATTCAAAAAGCCGAAGTACAACTGGATAGATGCTGCAACATAAAAGGAAGATTAATGTCTGCATTCTTCAAATCATTGTGAATCTAATCACAAAAATTTTAAACGTCGGTGGACAATTAAAAGACACAAAAGATTAAAAATTATGTATTTAATCAAGGTATTTCTTTTATAATAACTTACGCAAGATTGAAACAGCTGCGTAAATTACAGTGACTTTACACAAATCAATAATCATTCTCCAAGTAATCCTTTATAATTGCAAGATTTTTTTGTGAATAAAAGTAAAAATATCATGGAAAACTCAGGCATGGAAATTCAAACATAATATTTCTTTATTTCAGTGTTTATTTTATCTTGAGGCGGTCTTCAACCTTGTAATAACTTCATGACTTTATTTAAATAATACCTGATAAAAGCAGTGATCAACATTTTGTTAGAACCTCGGAAAGACTAAGAAAATAAATGCAATTAGCCTACTTGGTTGAAGCCTTGAGGAGCTATCATTCGAATTTAAAGTATTAACTGCAAGATTTTTTTGAATGAAACAAAAATTGAAACCGCCTTTGTCTCCTGAAGAATCTTTTACTTATTTCGTGAAAGGGGCATACTCTAAAGCGTTGCGCTTTGAAACGAATAGCGAATGAGACAGTATTGAACTCAACTTGAACAACTGCAGACTCAACTCATTGTTTGTCTTCACGCCTGGTCAATCATGCATTTATGTTTGACTGGTCATGCATTCGCGAACAGTGTTCTCACTTGCTACAACGAGCTGAACGTATCATCGAAAACCCCCATGAACGTTTTTGGGTGATCAAAGGTTAAGAATCGAGGACTGAAAATTTCATTGCAGAAACCTCCGCTTTGAATGAATTTTTGCGCAACACAAATTGCAGAAGACTTTTGAACTGGTCAGTACTTTGGAAACCATGCCAGTTTCTTTGTTAGAATGCTCCTGTGAAAAAGTGTGGTCCCTTGAACACTAACTGAGTGATGTAACAGCATTGTTTAGATGTTTTTCCTACTTACGACGGAAATGCCGTTTCAGGCATATTGCGTCAGCCTCGAAATTCAAGCCGTGATCAGTGGAAGCGAAGTGGAAGCGAACTCGGATGACTGCGGCGCTGGAGCTTCTTTAAATATCAAAATGAATGGCAAACATGTGCCGTTCTGCACCGTTCAACCACCGTGCTGCACCGTTCAACCACTGTGCTGCACCGTTCAACCACCGTGCTGCACCGTTCAACCACCGTGCTGCACCGTTCAACCACCGTGCTGCACCGTTCAACCACCGTGCTGCACCGTTCAACCACCGTGTTTACATTTTTTTAATGTAAAACTGAATAAAGGAGGGATTTGAAATTTATAATATAGTGGCCAATTTGTGCCAATGAAGATGGTGAATCATGGAGATTGTGTGTTTGTAGTTATGTGGCGACTCACTTGGCAGCAAATTTTTCTTTTTTTATCATCACCAAATTTCCAGCAAAATGCCGGTGTGGTTGACAAAGGAAAACGTAGTCAGTGCCATGGTCATTTACATGTGATTATTCAATGTTTTACATTTCAATACTTTTAAATTCATAATTTGCAGTGTTCCAGAAACGTGACTTTTGTTGAATGTCCACCTATTCTACGCCTAGAGACAGTTTCAGATAAAGATTCCCTATTTTTGATACATTTTCGGTTGCACTGGGGTACTGAAAACCGCAGTTTTATTAGCGTTTTTAAGTTACTTTAGACAACATACGTCGCACATAGACCAGATTAAATTCGTTTCAATCAGAGTAAGTTCCCAGAAAAATTGCTCTTTCATTTTTACTCAGTTCTGAAGAACACTTCAGTCCTTTACGCCAAAGAATGGCCTGAGTTCAACGCTGGAATTTTTTTCGTAACAACTGTAATAGATTACAAAATATTTTTGGTGGCCTCTATTAGGATATTAGTGCAAGGTTGAATATGGTCAAATTTTGAAATCGCAGTAGTTATCCCACTTAAAATAAAAAGCACCTCCACCAAACTTTGATACAGTAGAATCTCGTAACACGTATTTTATTTTATTACAGTATGAAACTCGCTTCTCTACATAACTTACCGTTAACATGCTGGCACGTTGGTCTCTGAATAAATCTGACCACTACTTTGCTATCTGCAAGGCTCCTGAAGATTGCGCCGAAACCTAGCAGCTAACAAAGTTTGTGCCATACTGTACTTGGATCCAGCTCGGTGAAATGCACAAAAACAATTGCTTTCAAATTACGATTTAAAACATGACGCTGCCAGCATACGTTCGCGTATCTTGCAAAGCAGAATAACAATGACCTCAAAAATGCACCTTGTGCTTGAACAATGATGCAAGCGAAGAAGGAAAGTTTGGTCGGGCGTAACCATTTTTGACCCGAAACTGAGATGCCTCGTCAAGTTTCTGTAAGTACTGCTTTTCTGAGAGAAGCAAGTCATGTGCTTGCCGAAGTCAATAATCACACTCGACCAGAGCCCGAAGTTTAAAAAATCCGTAAAAGTTGCAATTGCTTATCAGAAATTTCCAAGCATAAGTGAAAACATGTGCGATAATTTTGAGTTATTTAGTGACTTTGAGTTAACGTACGATTGATGTGCCTCTGGCAACATGTGCATTATGGTTGATTGCAATTCAACGCTGTGTAGTTGTTCCTCATTGTTTTAATACATTGATCGATATGCAAATAAGTAGCTATTTGTCGCTCTTTATGCCCTTAGTTGATATGTGCTTTACATGCATGTTATGGTTGCAAACAGTTGCGTTTACCAAAGTTTAAAGCTAGGTTTGCTTGCGGGAACTCGATTTCATTACACCATGCACGTTTGTCTTTGTGGCATGAGGTTGCAGTTTGACCATATTTAGTGATTTTAATGCAGTTCTCCCTTTGTTATTTATTTTGCAACATGCAAATCACGTTATTAGGTATTTACCTGCTCATTCGGCTATTTATGGTTGTGCCGTATATTTATGATTATATTATCGCATATGATTATATTATCGCATTAGCGGTATTACATTATAGAATTAACGGCATGTTCATTCCGTGACTGTCAGTTTTTACCCTTGAAAGCTACAATATTTACAAGACAAATGAAAAGCTTTCTTCGCCTAGTGGTTTGTTCATGCTCGCTTGAGATTTAAAGAAATCGAGTTTAAGACGGTTTAGTGCAAGTACAGCATAAAGACATGGTTGAAAGGATAACAGAGGCGGTCGTGGCAGAACGAGGATAAGGATTGCGTAAAATCCTATGTTTGCGCCTCGCTGCTCGTGAAAATATCAAAGTTGCTGGAGGAATTTCGAAGAGAAACACGCGATCAAGCTACGGTTTGATGGTGCGACGACAAGCACAATTTTAAATTACAACAGGCTCCACAGGCGGAAAAGGGTAAAGGTGTCAGCCGCTCTACTGTACGCACGTGTGCTGTTTCGCCACATGTGCTTAAATTTGTCGTCGCATGAAAGCGCAGCATCTTACAAGGATTTTTTTCAAACAGCTTTAGGTATTGTCGCGTTTTAGTGCTGCCAGTTTTCGAATCAATCCAGGTTGAAGTTCTTCTAGCTCGTGGCCGAACGGCAGCGTTATTACAAACATTCATGGTGACCTTTCTTAATGCTTGCTGTCTGTTATTTCACTTTGCACCTGTGGCATCTATCTACTGTGCGTAGACCAGTGGTTCTTAACCTAGGGTAAATTTACCTCTGGGGGTAAATTTCATCTTTCTAGAGGGAAATTTACTGAACCATAAATTGTAGAAAATGTAAATTTTTATAAATCATTCTAAACTGTAAATTTGTTAATTTCGCATTTTTAATAGATGAGCACCACTGAGTGTATTGGGGGAAAATCTGGAAATCTTGTTTGATAGAAGGGTAAGAAATGTAAAAAAAGTTAAGAACCACTGGCTTAGACTAATCCAGTAGCAAGGAAAAGCAAAGCCACCTCATACAGAAAGCTTCAATTCCTGGCATGCATTTTGCAATTTCCGCTTACCATAACAACAGCCATAATTTAAAATCGTCTGCAACAAAAAATATTATAAAAAAGGTTAGAGTAGGTTGAGCGAATGCAAAGCTACATATCGTGAAAGAAACAAAATTAGCGTTAATTTATTCGATACAAATTTCAGAAAAAAGCGAACGTACAACATATGAATTTACAACATGGTTTATTCTCTAACTTCAATGGGAAACACTTCATTTGTGGAGTTGGGCCCAGTAAGGAAAAAAAATTCGTTATGAAAGTTTTGCTTGGAAAAAATATTTTCGCAAAATATGTTTTTCAGAAAATAATTCTTGCTGTTTCAAAAATTTTGTCCACCAGATAAGTTTCTACAGTACTGATATTTTTAAGCGACAAAATTTTTACATGGGTAAACGTTCCACCATGCATATCTAATACTGGGGTTGAGCACGCGATCGATTTTCGGTCGGGTCGTACGGAAGAGTTGAAAAGCAGTACTTACTGTGCACCTAGTTCAGCGTCGTGCTCGGCGTTAATGAATGGGTACAAGGGAAAGCTTTACGCGAGGTGTTGTTACCGACTTGCCGCCAATGTACCGTTGCGATCGGAAAGCCCGAGCGGCATGTGCGCAAAGCTTCACACTGTGGCAGAAAACAACAATAGAGATCATATGCCACGATCACTCTATTATTGCTTGTTCGCTCCACATATATATGGGTGTTATTCTTCGGGCACATCCCGTTCGTGGTTAATCGCACATTCAACGCAACACCAGCACTGTTGTCTGTTGGTGTGGCCTTGAAACACATTCAACGCAACACTAACACCAACAGACAACAGTACACCCACTACAAAAGTAGCTGCGTCGTTCCCGGCGCAAGTGCAGATGGCCGCTGCAGACCATTCGCGACTTGATGGCTTCTTCTTGGCCAATAACTTTCTGGACGACGTTGCATTTGTGATCGGATCATTTTCCATCTTTAGATCTATGCAAATTTTGTATATAAACGGTGCTTTGTCAATAAAGTGTTCTGCTTTTGATGAAGATCAGTTTCACAATTGTGGTTATCATTGCTATGGCGTGGGAAGAATTTTTTCCAGGAGGGCAATAGCGAATTTTTCAAGGGAGGCCAACATATGTGAATTTCATCTCACCAATTTCAAAACTAAGAGAAAAACATTTTTTCTACTAAAAAGTTAATAACAAACTATCAAATTTCAAAATCCAGAGGGATTGATCCCTTTGTCACCCGCTTCATACGGCCATGATCATTGCATAACTACTGAAGATGATTTTGGTTTTGTCACTAATGACTTCATAAAAATCTTTCCCGTTGAATCAAAACTTGACATGCGCAAACCATGGCAGTTATGTAGCGACTTGTGTGATATGCCATGAACAGTAAGTTGGCGTAACTTCAAAACAAATTTTCCACGAGATGATAATCTCACCGCAGTTATCGGAACAAACCTGATCGCAAAGATGACAAAGACCAAAGGGCCTCATCGCGGCACTGTTCAGTGTTCCGTTACCTTGTATATAAACCACCTATACATGAAGCTCACATTGCAACTCTGGTAAAACAACCCAGTTTTCACTCTCCTGGTAACTGTGATGATAAATGTTTTTCACAAACTTGACGCACAAACTAAATATTCAAAACATGATCCTCCCTCGTATGAAATAATTCTTGACCCTTTTGCGTTGTTCTGTGACTTGTTTTGACCTATTTCAACATTCAGTGAGCTAGCAATGTTCTTTATCTCCCATCGCAGGGTTTAACAATTTAATTTTAAAGGCGCTCCCTAGTAGAGTTCGGCTGCCAACTTTACGAACGTAATCCTTCTTACGCATTCTACCAACGCTCTGAGTGGGCCACAACTCACAACGGCGTGTTTCACCAAGGCCATTTAGAGAGACATCACATCTATCACGGTGGCCTCGGTTTCAGTCACACGTGGGTCTGTTGCGTTACCCGCTAATGGTGTCAAATAATTTTGAAGCTCCAGTGAAAGAAATTATTAAAAATTATTATATCTCCAGTGAAAGAAATAAATTATATTAAAGAAATTAGAGAGATGTATTTTCCAGTTCTTCATTTATTGCAGCTTGTGTTCTGATCTATTCATCTTAGTCTTGAGTTTGTTTGCCTTCCTTGGTCTTGCTTTAGCCTTCCAAAGTTTCACCCGTAAGCCTTGCTTGCAGACCTTAGGACTGAGGATGCGTAATGTTACATAAAATCGATTTCCTATTAAAAACAGTTGCGGATGAATTCAAACCCGTCGCCTTAGAGGAAACCAGTTACTTGTTCTTGTACTAATACAAATGGAAACTTTCCAGATTGTGATTTTACATGTTCTGGTTTGAAACAAGTTGAGATTAATTTTTGAAAATGGCGGTTACATGAATCTCTCTTGTTAGATTCAATGTGATGTGTTCATCCAAGTGAAATTCCTTAGCACACGGTAGCATTTGTTTGTTTTAATTCTCTCCTTATTTAAAATCGTCTCAAAAACAAGTTTTTAGAAAGTTTATTCCTCTTACCTGCAAGATCACAAGTGCTTGAAAACATCACATCGTACAAATCTATGGGCTAACGCTGCAGTGAGCAGCGAGGACCTGAACAGTTTTTAGTTGGTTTGGGCTTAACGTAGGATGCAATTAACTTTACTTGGTTAAAAATGTGTACATGTGTTTCTAGACTGGAATCTTCTGAATGTTGTTTACACTGGAAGACGTAACTTTTACAAAAGTTTCATAATACCTGTTTTTAATTTTAAGGGGTACTGACCGGGCCGCAACCAGGGGATGGGCAACCGGGCAGTTGCTCCCCTCGAAATTTTGAAAGCGTGTTTAGTTGTTAGATACAACAAGTTACAACTATTTCCCTCCCGAAAATGATGCAACAGCAAGTTACAATGATTTTGCCCCCCCCTAGTAGTAACCTTATTCTCTCAAAGAGATACGAAGCATGTGGTGGCCTTAAGTTTGAGGTTGCCTGATCAGAGGTTAAAGGGGTCCATTTGATGCAGCCATCATGCTTAGTCAACCGTGCTAAGCCCTTTTTGCTAAAAATGCGCAATTTTGAAACAATTTCGTTCAATCGGCAGGTGCACGTGGTCCATGGCTATGCCTCTAATGTACAGTAGAATACAAAAATATCATTAATACAACATTAAAATTCTTCATACTCTGTGGAGAACAGATGGAATGAAATTGCAAATGTTACATCGCAATGTTTAATTGATCCAATTTAAATAAAAAGACAAGACAATTACTTTGAAGTGATCACAACTTGCAAATACTAAGCTACAAGGCAGTAGCTAGGGTAAAAATACACAGTGCATGAAATGAAAATATCTGAAGGTCAAAATAAGACCTATTTGAGATATCTGTGGTGAACAGCGTAGGACAAAAGTACAGAAAAGAATTAAATGACAGTCTGAAATAATTAGCTATTACAATCATGAATTTGTGTTTACAGAGTGTTTACAGAATTACCAAAAGCAAAATACTGACACGGAAAAAAACAGCTACAGTGATAATTGAAACCACAGAAATATTGATCATCGTGTCTGAAGTAGGCTTAATGAGAAACTGAAGTACAGTATTTGTATAACTGCAAATTTGCACTACTGTAGACCAAAATACTTTGCACACTTCCACTGATATGGCCCACCAATTCATACAATGGGCTAAGCTTTATGAAAGAATGATATTGACTATTTTAATCTAAAGACACTTCAATGCTATCTAGTTGTACCATTGCGAGATCTCAAAATATATATGGCCAACTTTTAGAAAACTTGTCTATTTTTTTGAGAACTTGACATAAAACTTATCAATTTCTTTTTTTTAATTTATTTCATCAAAATGTGATAAATATGCTATAATTCAGACGACTTGTAATAAACTGGCAACGAGGGCCCTTAAAAATGAGGTCCAAGACGGTCGCCTCATTCGCCACCTTCAGGCCAACACTTCCCGTATTTGCTAACAATATTGCGATAATGTAAGAGTAATAGATATCATAATCCTGACAAAAAAAGGTGTGGCTCTTTAAACTGAATCATAGCAAATACGTGAGATCAAACGGAATAAGATGAAGAAGTTTTACTTGAAGTTTTTTGAATATGTGAACTATAAGTGGGGTGCCACGACTGCTTGCCATGCGATGTGGATCAACAAGCACATTAGCTCCAGTTACTTCAATGTATAAAATGTTGTTATTCCCAAGTATTAAATCCAAAAATTGGATTGTCCCATTGCTTCGACAAGTCGTTTTTCTTTGTTTAAAATTATTTTGAGAAAAACATGTAATGCACATTTTAACCTCCAAAACATTTATTAACTAAATGTTCGTTGGTACAAACGCTTGATGATTTGCACGTTTACAATATATCAAATGATATTGCAGAGAAAAAATGCTTCAATCTCGGAAAATATTCCATCATGCTTTGCCACATTTTCACCTTGCTTGAAAAAAGGGTTATTTCAGCGCGCTGTTCGTGTAAATGTCACAATATTAAGAAACACTACAAATTTTTTGTGTGCAAAAACAAAATGCTCATATGATAATGATTATTATCAAATAATACAGTGTTTTATGCGCGTGATTAAACGTCTATCTATATATTTTACTAATTTTGTGCAACTACAAAGTACGCATCGTTCTGCCTAATGTCAACACTTCTTTAGTGTCCCGTTGAGTGAGGCGATTTCACCGCAATCGAATGTACAGCGCATCGCAAGGTTGATTTTTCAAGTGCGAGACGCAGCAAATCTACGGAAGGAGTCAGATTTCATCAAGTCGAATACATGCTTTTGTGCAAGTTCAAAAGTGCTAGAGTCCGGAGCTTCAAGCTTTTCTTGTGTCCACTTTTTCACAACATTGTCGATGTTTATCTAAAACAAGCAACAGAACTCTTTTTATCACAATTATTGAGAGGTTGAAAGATCCATTCAGAGAAAATATAGATCGACTAGGACAATAAAAGAGAAACAATAAGAATCCACGCCCAATCATTGCAAGGTTGTGTCATACAAAAAAAGAAACGAGTTTCTTACTAACAAATGGGATCTCAAAAATATCGAAGGCAAACAGCACGTCTTTGTTTGTGAGGATCTCATACCTCCAATGTACAAACTACTGAAGTTCATGAAAAAATCCTGTTCTGATACATTTTCCCTTCCTACACCCGAACTGGCAAGATACACTTCACCTGATGATCTTTTCAAACACGGAATTGGTGTTCATAATAAAATACTTAGCAACTAACACTATCGAAAATAACTTTCAGCTTCGGTGAACTCTCAAAATCAAACATTCAATGCAAGCGACTACTTAGGCTATACTTGAACAACAAACTGCCAGAAGCAAAATGCATACGTAAGTGTGTTAATTGTATATGTTGGAATGCTTTCACTGTTAGCGCAGCAGTGCAAAAAATGTACTTCCAGCCCAAACCTAAATGAATGACCGTAACCACTGCAATGCACAATGGTTTCCTGACGGTAAATGCTTAACAAGCGCCAACAACCACTCTGACAGCGATCTATCACTACTCTCTCGCAGTATGCTACGCATACTGACTTCATGAGCCATGTTCATAAGTTGATGTCAAATGATCTCTCCTTGCTACATTGCAACATAAGATCTTTGTATGAAAATATAGACAAGCTTGAAGAAATTGTATCTCCATGTTCAAAACCATTAGCGCTGCCGGAAACCAGAATTAAGGAATCTTATGTTATAGCAGGCTATAATTTCATTAACGAAATCCAGGCTATAATTTCATTAACGAAAATTCTCAAACGCCAGCTGGAGGCTTAGGTGTCTACATAGAAAATAATTTGAAATATCTTCAACGACGTGACCTCCAGTTCAAAATGTGTGGAAATGAAAACATATGGGTTGTTAGGAAGCAAAAAACGTCAGAAAATAGTTGTCGGAACAATGTACAGACACTCTCAATGCAACATAGATGAGTTTTATCAATTATTTTCTGAAACAATTGCAAAAATTGCAAAAGGTACCAGTGCGTATTATGTACTAGGCGATATTAAAATAAATCTACTTAATGCAACAAATGACAGCAGAATACAACAGTATATTCTGTAGATACTCTATGCAGCCTTGGCTGCTACACTGTTATAAATAAACCAACCAGAGTGGTAAATGAAACAGAGTCATGTATCGACCACATATATACAAATAATTTATCCACTGGCATAAAGCCCTGTATTATGTTGCATAATATTAGTGATCACTATCCAATTTATGTGACTGTAAGTAAAGCTCGATTAAAAAGAGACATAAAGCAAAGATTCTTTAGAGTTACAAACAACGTTGATATCATTGCTTTTCCCGAGATCTACGAGAAACTTTAGATTCGTTACCGATGCAATACTCAGAATGGAATGTCAATGAAAATTTGGATTTTTGTGTAAGGTCCATGAAAAGTCTTGTGGATACACACATGCCTGTTAGAAATACACTAGGAGGGAATAAACTTAAAAGCGATGGATAAGACAAGGGATCATTTCTTTTATCAAATATAGAGTCTTGTTATTTCGCATTTATAAAAGATCAAAACTACTAACAGATTTTGAAAGTTATGAAAAATTCTGAAACCACCCTACTCATGTCAAACAATTAGCTAAACGCAATACTACGAAGACCAATTTACCCAAAACAGCAGAAACTCAAAACGAATTTGGACGCTGATCAATGATATTTTTCGTAAAAACAAACTATCCAGCTTTCCCCGAAGGTTAAATGTTGGTGTACGAGTTGATTCACCTTCACAATTAATTGCAAATGCTTCAAGTCATAGTTTTATGACCTCGGCTCAGGCAAATTTCATTCCTATACTCCCATCTACTGATGCAAATATTTAAAAATATCTTCTACCATATCTTCTACCAAGCCAAGTGAATTCTGCATTTTTATCACCAACTACTCCTGAGGAAATACACTCATCAACGGATTAGACTCTAAAAAGTCATGTGGATACGATCATATTCCGGTGCACGCTTTGAAATTCTCAAAATACTGACTGGCACCTCTTCTATCAAATGATATAAACGAATGCATGTGTTGACTGCGACGTGACGTATGTGACGGAAAAGTATTTGACTCAGTGAATCACTCCATAGTGCTGAGAAAACTTGAGCATACGGTGAAAGAGGAAATGTGTTTATATTAATACAGTCATATCTCTCCAACAGAAAACAGTACGTTCAAGGGGAAACGCTAAATAAATCGTCTTTAAAATTCATTATTTGTAGGGTCCCCCAAGGCTCGATTTAGGCCCATTGTTCTTTTTATTATTTATAAATGACTTACTAAATTCAAATTTTATGAAATCTATACCTTTTGCTGATGATACACGTTAGTTCAGAAGGACAACAATCTGAGAAAATTACAAAGCTTTGTCAATTGTGAAATTACAAGGGGGATGGATTAGCTAACTGCAAACAAACTCTCACTAAATGTTTCCAAAACAAAATATATGCTGATCACAAATAAACATGTAAGCACAGAATCCTTTTTAACGAATCCTAACAGCAATTATATTGAAAGAACTTCGATTTGCAAGTATCTTGGAGTCATTGTTGATGAAAAACTGACTTGGAAAGAGCATTGTAAACAGTTGTGTTGTACTATATCCAAATATGTTGATGTAATGTATAAAGTTTAACCTTATGTTAGTAACCAAGCATTACGTATGTTGTATCACAGTTTATTAAACTCACGACCACACTAAGAGATCATTTCCTGGGAACGAGCAGCTTCATGTCACCCACAGCCAATAACGGTTGTTTTAAACCGCGCCATGAGATGTTAAACACAAAGAACTTTTTACTGGCAAAGTTACTACCATTTATAAAACGCAGAAAATTCTCCAACTAAAAGATATATACAATCTTAAAGTGAGAAAATTCATGCACAAATATGCTAACTCTCAGCTACCTGCTGCGTTTAACAATTATTTTAAACTCATTACAGATGTTCATCTGTACAAATCAAAACTCGACAATTTGTTTTACCAAAAGTACGTTCTCAAGTGCTAAAATGATAAAATACAGTGCAATAGAAATCTGTTCAAGAATTCCTTTAGTAATAAAAAATAAAACGTGTTTAGCACTTTTTTCTGCTGAACACAAGAAATATGTATTACTCGGCTACTGGGAACATATTTTGTATTCTTTTTATTGGTGTACATAAACCAGGTACATTGATTTAATTAATTAACGCTGTTACAGTGGAAATAGTCAAGTAATGAAGTATCTCCGTTTTACATCGTTTGGTTTTTGTTGCGTTCACAAAAATTAGTCGCATTAAACCTTTGAATGAAGTAGTGTGATATCTTCAGTCTACAAATGCAAAGCAAACAATGCGCCTATTGAACTGCAAACGGCTTTCCGTTCCCATGCATACATCGAATGATAATTATTTTCCGCAATACATGTTTGGCCGCCTAGTTCTCAACCTGCTTAAATCCCGGAACACCATTGTAGTGCTGCACTAGTTTATAACTTTTGACGTATTTCCTCTATAGCTCTCACGAATATTTTTGAAAAAACAGCAAATGTTCAATATGACAGTTTTAAACCATTTTCTTCTGGTGGCTTGCCTGCCACTGTTTTGCTTCACTAAGCCATATAACCGCATTGCGTGTATTAAACTTTATACACATAACAAAAGGCTTACTAACTGTTATACACTGTTCCCTACACACAATAAACAGCTTCGTCGTTGGGAGGTCTGTAGCCTAAATGTCCCCTGGTCCTTCGCAGCCTCCCAATCTATCATGCATTTTATAAATCGGTTTACTTGGAAGTCATCGCAGTACTACATTAATCATGATGGCGTTATTCATTCGTATGTCCTATGTGCATGTGTTTCATCAAAGTAAATGCATTAGCGCCATCAAGCGTGTACTCTTCTAATACCGCCACGTATATATCCTCATGTTCTTTCATGCATTCGTGTGTTCCTTGCTACTGCGATGCATGTTAAATCTAGCGCCTTGCGTGTGGGAGTGAAGACGTTACATAATACAATTATACACGCTAAAATCTCCTGCTCTCAACTTAAGAAAATAAACTTGATATCTTGGTGGTGATCTGATGACTCGGTGCTGACTGGAATTAATGGTGCAATGTACAAAAGTGAATATAAACCATTGTAAAAAATCTTAAGTGGTTATCATTCTTGAAAGTGCAACACAAAATCAAATCTGCATTTAACACAAGTTTTCCTTAAACGTTTTTACTGCATGATCTTTTTTACCTAAACTGAAAATGTTTGATGGTCAATAACGGGGTGAAGTCATATTTCGGTTTTTAAAAGTTTGAAACAATTTCAACAAGAGGCAAAGTAACGCTGTCGGAGAATCTTTTCAAGTTTGCGTGGAAAGTTGCAGCATACGATTTACTTCAGAACTTTAAGCACAATGATCGTTACACTAGAATTTACCACGCATCTACTTTTCGTTTAGGCGGCATTGGCAGCCATTCTGAATTACTGGTTGGTGGTTTATAACATTGCAGTAGTTGGTTTCGTCTGTGGCAGCTATGTCCAACACGTGGCCCGCGAGCCATATGAGGTCCTGTTAAAGGTTTCGTTGCTGTTTATGTACAATATTAATGACAAGCTGTCCTTATTTTGATAATCTTAAATTTGACAATTTTGATGCAGTGGTCATCAGTACCACTATATCACATCTGAATTACGTACAGGCAGATTTCCATGTGTCCAATATGGTGCAAACTTTTCTAGTTTTCTGATTTCTCTACCCCTTTTGCTCCATTTGCACTAAACTCAATTCTATTTTGTGGTACCACTGGCACTTCAAACTCGCCTATGACATCGCAGTTAGGGAGTGATTAGAGGTGCCAAAAGGTCGTTATCATTGCTGATAGGATTCGAACGCTTTCAGTAGCTTGAGCTAAATTCTAGTTCCCTGCGAACAACGTAAGTCATTCAAGGTGGGGCCTCATTACAAAAATGACTTGAGCTTTGGCTAAGCAATGCATTTCGGTTGGACACAGCTGACCTATGCGCACAGCATGCTTATTACGTCAGGCATGACTTCACCGTTGTTCAGCTTCTTATGAAACGAACTAACGGTAAGTTAACAAACCGCAAGTTGTTTGGTAGGAATATAGGTTTATCTTATTACAAATAATCCGGAAATCGGCTAGTAGTGACCACAAAATTGCTTATTTATGTAAGCTTTGGTACTTTCTGGAACCTTAAAGAAAACTAATGAGTTTTATTTTCATTAAACATTTCTAATTTCACGAAAACCTAAAACACGATCTCCACGAGTATCACCGCTTCCACATCTGTTTTTCACTTCAACGAAGTACAAAAACCGACCCAATCTAGATGCACAATTTGAATTAAAGCCACACGGCTTGATCCATAGGTGAAATTCTAATGTCTTTAGTAAACGTTACATAGCAAAATCCGTGAAGCAGCTGTCCAAACATATAGTCATCATAGCTGATTTTTCTGACTTAAGGCTCGGAAAGCGAAAACCAAGCTGAAGATTTCGAAAACAGGGCCAGGAACACAATCAAAGAATATAGTTAGGATCCCGGATCACGATTAATACATCCAAAGAACGAACTCGCGGTCACCAGTTTATTTTAGAAATCGCTGAAAGTCTACACCACCCAAACCTTCTCAGATGACTGTAAAAAACAATGATGCCTCGAAGTTATTACGGAAGCAAAAGCTCATTTCAGCTTGGAATTTATTAAGCTGTTTTTCAGGAAAACAATGTTTTAATAATATGGTTTAAGAATAAAAATCCCGGAAAGACCACGGTACATTAAACAAATTCATTAGGATGAGAATGGCCCACCAAAACGTATAGCCATGCTCCCTGTTAAGCGCACAATTGCAAATTTCATTGGTAGTAATTTAGGTTTACGGCCTTCCTCACCAGCGCTGTTCAGTCATTCATTTGAAATCTGGCATTTCCTTTCAGGAAGGAGACTGTTTCGTAATCGCACTGACTACATTTGTGGTGCCGAACAACTTTGCTTACCTCGTATGGAGAAGTTGACAAAAAGTACATCTGGAAAATTCTCTGTGCTTCTAAGCAAAAGCTCCCGCGTTTTAAACTTCTGTAATTTTCCGCATCTAGCCAAAAGTTCAGGTTTTCCTCGCTCTTCTCTTTGCGCAAAAAGTCCTTGAAGTCATGCAGTTTGTCTGAAAATTTTGCCAAACACATGACCTTCTTGTATGTTGTTTTGTTGTCGAAGCATAATACCAATTTCAATACGGGTTGCATCACTCTAGTATAATATCTGTTTTACTGCATTATGCATTATTTGCAAAGAGCAAGACTGCTGGAACCACCTTGAAATTCTCTGAGAAGATTGTTTTCTCCTGGTAATCCAGATACTTATCCGCTCAAATTAACTAGGTATATACAAATTGCGCAGTTGGAACAACCGTTTAGAGTTTAGACTGAACTTTTAATAACAAATCAAATGGCGTTTCATACCTAGCTCTTCTACTTTGATTTTACAGGTCTATTGTTTTTGCTCAAAACACAGACGCTCTATCTACCAAGTTTTCAGTTTTGAGCAGTTAGTTACAAAGCGAGGAAAAGCGTCCATGAAGATGAAGTTATGAACATCGTTGTCGCTTTTGCGATGACTTGAATCGCAGAACTAAATTTGTTATTGAAAAATTAAGCCAATTCGGGATAAACGTCACAACTTCAAGACAATATTTGTTCTCACATATGAGTACATTTCGTTATTGCGTAAGGAACCATATAACAACATGCTTAGCAAAACTTCAACACGAAATGCAAACTACAAAAAGCATTAAGTTTCAAACACTTGCCGTTATTTCGCAAAACATCCTCCAAATCTGTAACCTTTTGACAACGCTGACGGTTTTCACACCTGCCGCAAAATACAACTGAATTTTAGTCAAATTAAGGCCAATCAATTTGAAAAGCTTAAAGAAATGTTGTTTTGACGAGAACAGCTCTAAACACTAGAACACAAGACGGGGCTAAGTAAAAAAAAACAACTAGTGCTTATTGCGAAACTATCAATATTGCCTCACCGTGCAGTGCTGATGTCTTCAGCGTAGCTTGTAGGTTTCTTCAACAGTTTTGTTGCTTTTCTGCTGTTTTTCACAATCTGCGCTAAGAGTTTTTCTCTGCAAGAGAATATGTTTTGATCCAGCTATTTTTTTGTGCTTTGATAGTTACAGACTTTCAGAAGTGCAGGCAGGTGTAATTTATAGAAATCGTTAAGTCTACCGCAACAACGTGGTGGATGTCTCCTATTATGTAGAAAGCCACATGGTTTTGCAAACATATTCAACGAGAAGTCTGTATCTTCCCAAATAAAACGACATCATGTAGCATTCTAACAATTTTTCCAAAATGGCTGATATCTATGTTCTATAAAAACTGTCCCACACGAGTTTAGAAGATCAATGAAGCCTCTTTTCTTGAGGAAACCGTTACATTTTATGATGTTTTAAAAACGCAAATGCAGCAAAACGTATGAAACTTGCAGAAATCTCATTCTTAATGTTGCATATAGAAATGTAAATATCAAATAAAAAGATCTGCTTACACAGTCGTAGATGGCATTTCGGAGTTACACGATTGCGAAGCGTTTTTATTTGAAGGTTCTTTGCACTTTCCGTGTTTCATTTCTTTTTTACAGTTTACTCGAAGCTTGGAATGGTTGCAGTTTATCCAATATGGAGCGACGATCCTGCACTTTTTTCCGTTTGCAGACATTTTGCCACTAAAACGAGAAAAGCCTTTCCATTCGCTTTTGCTCTGTTCACAACATTCATTTGCCCGACTTGAAGATTGCACAGATGCTGATGTTTTGTGGAAAATAAGAGCGCTTCTTTCAAAGTCTTCCAGCAAAATCTGCAGACCTTGACTGGAAATTTGCAGTCCTCTAACGTTAGAATTAATTTCATTCCAGGTATCTTCCGAATCACCTCGGCTACTCTTCCTCCAACAGAATGGGTCATGTTGGCTGAACGCACAGCATTTCTGCAGCAAAATAGCATAATTTGGAGTTTGTGATTTCTTAGATTATTCATTTGTTTAGTAAGCAAACGCTTAGTAAATATATACTGTATGTGAGACATATCATACAAGAGAAAACTGAAACTCTTTTTTGATGTTGTCCAAAACTACAGATAGAACAAAGTTCTTCAAACAGCACGAATAAAATGATTCCAAGTGAGGGTCTTTAAACTGAGTTCAGCTGTAGGAATAGAGAAATATTTTCGGAGGAAGTTATCTGGACAGCAATTAATGACATAAAAAAGTATCAAAAGGTTATAAATAATGGCTTCTATTATCTACGAGATGCACGGACAAGAACTGAAATATTACTATTACGGTAATGAGCCATGTTCTTCCAAGGTATTGCCAAACTTTACAGAATTTAGAAACAAAAGCTTGCCTCTCGTTTTCTTAAGAACAGATTGATTGTGCAATACAAAGTTAAACACGTATGCTTTAGAGACTTGGTCGTCGTCGACTATCTTGAACTAGTGTTTTTCCAACTTTTTTTAAGTCACGGAACATCTTGATCATTACTCTCAAAATATATGGAAGAATCAAAGTGGTGACAGTGAACTATTTCCATGATAAATTTCTTGCGGAAGAGCTGACGATCTTCCGGTTGAAAAGTGCAGGTTTAGACTTTGCAGAAAAGTTCACCATTGCATGTAAAAACACTATTCCTTAAACACGCTCGAAAGATTTTGATTTTTTCAAACAGTTCAAAAATTTAATAGATGACGAAAATGTTTCCCTCGCGTTATAGATGGCGGTGTACTATGTCAAATTTGTTTGCAAGCTGTCCAGAGATGGAAATAATGCATTTACGCTTGAAAGGAAACGTTTCTGCAAACTGCAGGCCACTTTTGTCTTAGAAATCTTGCGCCGTTCATTCAGTACGGTTGTAAAGATTTTCCAGTCCTTAGTTACAAATTATCTGAGAAAATGTATAATTCATTTTCCAAGAGTGAAGTCAAGACCACTTTCTTGCTTCCAGAAGCAAGTAATAATAAAAAAACATCTTCTTGGTTTGTTTTTTCCTATGTTTAACATTCCTAGATTATTTTAAGAATACAATCCTTTTAAAAAGTTCAAGTTTTCAAACCTGGTTTC
>JGI24021J15306_10000447_pt1 | contig 30919 bp, 20 predicted proteins | sample Ectturendosymbi1_FD_15306 | JGI IMG/M metagenome (IMG submission 15306)
ACGGTTTTTGTTTCGAACATCTTCACAGCAGAGATGAGCATTGGACTGGACTTGGATCGGACTGGATCCGGACTATGACAACTTTTGTTGATTTTGGATTGGATCCGGACTGTAACATGCTTCATAACTTTAGGATCAGCACCGGATTTGGACTGAGTTGATGGAAATGAATTCCGTAATTTTTTTCATTAAAAACTTGCATTTTATTAACTTTTTGGACTTTATTTGGACTTGGATTTTAAATTTCTTATACTTTTTTGGACCATGGTTGGACTTGGATTGAGTTAAAAAAATTCAGGACTGGATCTGGACCGCAAAATATGACAGTCCGCTCATCTCTGCTTCACAGTTCTCTGCAATTTGGCACCTCAGGACAATGGCTCACTTCTCTCTCAGATATAAGCAACGCAGACATTGTCATTCTCTTCGTCGCTAAAAAATTCACTTCTTGTAAAAAATGGCTGTTTCTACAAGAGGCTCTTTCAATAACCCCGCCCAGATGACTTGCACAAAATGACAGCAAATTTTTTTCGTCATTTCAAATAGATTACTCACAGCATTTTGCACAGCGATGGGCAATCTAGGAAAATCAGGTCATCACGGTTTGTCCACGATTAATTTTATGCTCACAGGCTAGTGGCTGTGGGAATGTGTAACCAAGTCATGTCGATTTGATTGTGCGCAGATGTGATTGGGAAGCTACTACGGAAAGTACCATGCAGGCAACGTAAATTCCGAACTCCAGTGATGCCTTGTGGCTCTCAACCATTTGCCTTGAAAGGGAAGCAAAGATGTTAGTCAATAAAACGCGAATATTGCGTTCACGCTTTTAATAACGCGTGAAGCTTAGTTGGGCCGTGTGCACTGACCCATTACTTGGGATGACGAGAATGACAATACACTGCCTACGCCATGTTAAACCACGCGTGACTGAAGATACTGGGAATTCCAAACGTCTGTTTACAGAAGATGGGACAGCGCTTCTGTGTGTCAGAAAGTTTGACGAGAAGGACTGGTGAAGTTCTTCTGAACAAAAATGTGCAGATGCGCTGTTCAACCCAGACTGTCGTTTCGAGATCATGTTGTTTTCATGTGAGCACAGAACCTATAATGAGACGAGCTGGTTTGCTGTGCGGCTAAAATTTATGGTGCAACAGGCGGAAGCAGTGAAAGTGTTGGAGGCCACCGTGACGTGAATCACATAATGTCTATCACGGTGGCCTTGATGTGTCGCGATTAAAGCAGCACTGCTGCCGTGTTGCATCAGTTGGATTCGGTGTTTTGGAAGGAGTTTGATTATATTCATCTTGTGGTGCTTGTTTACAGAATGATATCCATACCAGGAGCTAGGGAAGTGGTTCTTAACCTTATTTACATGTCCTACCCTTTCATCAAATAGGATTACCAAATTTACCCCCATAACACTCAAAGTTCTTCATTTATTAAAAATGCAAAATTAACAAACTCTTACAGTTTAGAATGATCTATAAAAATGCACTTTAGGTTTCAGTAAATTTACCCCCTTGGAAGATGATTACCCCAATTTAAGAACCACTGAGCTGGGGAGTCATGCACGCGAACCGGCATACGTACCGACAGTAAATCAGCGAAGCTGTGAATGACAGTGTCCCAGCAATACCAGCGTCAAAATTTTTTACGCGCAGGAAGATTTGTTCCGAAAAAATCCACATGCAGACAAGAAAATTTCCAAACTTTCAGCAAGAACGGTTTCACCTTGAAGAACGTCATTTGAATGACAAGACGTTCATTGTTGTCTTGAAGATAGCGTGCTTAGTGAAGAGCATAATTCGACCAAAGAAACAGTAAACACGACGAGAGTATTGACACGTGTTCACCTGCCAAACACATCTCCCCGTCGCATTCCTCACACTTGACTACGACACATCATACAACTACGATAAAAGACAATTTCTTCAGAATTTGATTCAGAAATAGGTTTTCCACATGTGTTAAAAAATTCTGCAGTTCGTCGTATATCCTGAACATCAAGGTATTTTTACCTAGTACTCTAAAACCTCAGAAACTTGCCAAAACTCAAGCTAACGTCCGAAAACAGCCATAAGAACCGTTGAACCATCAATATTTGCATCAAAAATGCGGAAGTGATTCTAAGAATGTCATACGATTGTGTGAACATCCTTTATGAAAATTTCACAAACTGTAATTTCAATGTAGATTAAGATGTAAAAAAGTACAGAATTCTAAGCGCACCAGACAAAGCGCTATATGTAACTAAATAACGGAGCGACTGAAAGTAAACGCTCTTCAGAAAAAACTACCATTGTGGTGAAGAGTAGTGTTTGAGATAGCTTTACTCTGAATTACTCAACTTAAACAAAAATGCACGCGAAAGGATGTGTTTGTCGAGATTTGCGCATTGTTTCGTCTTCGTATTACAATGGTTTTGTACGACTCCTTCAAAGCAAGTCTCACATTAGTAGTTTTCAGTGCGACCGAATCCTGTGAGTTTTTCGACACTTTACGTTATATCGGAAATGGCGGAAAACACTCCACGCGCGCAAATGTTTTATTTTGCCAGTGCCTATACAACGATTTTATTTTGGTCTTGACACAAAAACTGCCAGAAATAGGAAGAGCGCGTGTGAAATGTATTTGCTACTATGAAGCTCATTAGGTTTTAGATCAGGAGTCTCAAACACGCGACCCACATGTGGCTCGCGAGGGCGTTTTGTGGGGCTTGCGATGCTGTTTGGACATTTTCAAATAATTAACATTTATGTTATGCGTTTTATTCACGGGTGTTCAGAAGTGCTCGGCTAGCGAAAGAACAAGTTCCTTTTGAACGAACGTAGAGACGGCAAGAAATGATTTGCCCGTAACTCATGATACCTTTCGCAGGAAATAAGACGTTAAAGCTGTTCTGGTAAGGTTCAGGTACCGCCATTGTTGCGTCAGCGTCATAATGCCGCCCATCGATTGCCTTGGTAAGTACTCGTTTGCCTCTCGGAGCAATGTGAGTATGAGACCCTGCTTTAGATTGTCCGTTTAAAAGTGTGAGAAGAAATTGGAAACGCAATCGACATTATGCGGCTGTACACAGCGACAGACACATTGGCATGATCGTAAAAATTATATTGTGTACAGATTCGTTTCGGTGGACTATCCCGTTGACATACAAACAACAAATTTACTGGTCCTGTTACGTGTGTTTACAGCTTGAATCGAAAATCACATTAGGAATGTAGTTAAACTGCTGTATCTCGTTACCATTAGCTGCTTCGTCTATAGGCCAGGGGTGTTCAAATGCGGCCCGCGGGTAAATTTCAAACGGTGGCTTTGGTTTCAGATTGTGGTGTATACGGTTCGCCAAAGCCAGGATTACGCTTGTATGTTGGAGCGACAGCAGTTTCTCATTGCCTAAAATCTTTCCCGTTTTACTTTGATGTGCTGAGAGTGAATACGAGCACGAAAACCGTCCCAAAAGAATGCTTCTACTTCAAGCCGTAAAGGAAAGCATGGATTATCCTGAACTCCAACTTACTGAAAGAAATGTCGGAAGAGACTACTGGCCCACGGGCGCTTTCATATGATCAAATTTGGGCGATTTCGAAAAACGTATGGACACCCTTGGACTAGACTGCAGTTTAGTAATGCGGCCAACACGCATAATTTTAAAGTGCTTCTATATTTTGAAACCCCCTCACTGAAACTGAAAATTTTCGGCTGAATAAGAATAACCAGTTTCTTAAAGAACGTCGCATACAGGCTTCTACAGCATTGATTGTCAAGAAGTTTATGACATGAAACGGACAGATCTTTCTCACTCTCAAATTTAACGTGGGTACAAACTTGAAACTAATTTTCCCACTTTTCGGTTTTGCCATTTTAACTACGAACAAATAAGATTCTCCAGAGTAATTGCACATTGAGTTTATAAAATTATAATAGCTGTTAACTTGCCAGCACGTGTGTTTTACCCTATCTACGAGGATCAACTTCACTTGGGTACGGAAACCATAATTTTGACCTTATATAAACCGGCACGTTGGGTAAGTTTTGCACTGAAAATGACAAGATCACTCCTGCAAAGTGTTACAATCTAACTTACCCAACGTACCGGTTTTAATTTCGGCTGACGCACAAAAACGTTTGCAAAATTGTTTTCCAGAGCTTAACTGCAGATTCAAAAAGCATTTTGTTCTGTACAACGTTTGAGAATTTCAGCTTGATTTTCGTTTTATGACAGACCCGTTTCCCGCAACAAACAAGTGACTGATCATGACACGACCACAAAACACGAGGCTGTCCCCTGCATTTGGGTCATCTCACGTGTTCATCATAGAACAAACTTCAAAGTAAATTAAGTTTGTCCGCGTCTAACGCTTTCGCAACTCCACATTCAAGTGCGATTAGGGCCAGGGGCTCCAAACATTTATGTCCGAGGAATGCGTAGGTTGTTGCACTACAGTAGGAGGGCCGAACATAAACTCTCGGTCCAAAATAAAAGAATGTCACAACATGGATGTTGTTTAATAATCAAAGTACATTTATAAAAAAGAATGGTCAAATTGATTCTACTTTAGCACAGCACGCAAATCAGGCTTCAGATGAGATGTCTCTAATTAACAAAGACCTCAGATTGCGGCAACATATCAGCTGAGGTTAGGCCAGCCTGCAGCGCAGTAATACTTATCCAACTGGCATTCACTTAGCCGTCCAACATAATGCCATTGTTTTGGGATATGTTACATTCTACCAAATCAACGTTTTTTTTGTAAATATGTTATTTTTTCATAATTGAAAAAGTTTCTTTGCGGCCAGGTGAAATGGCTTCGCGGGCCGGATTCGGCCCGTGGACCGTAGTTTGGAAACCCCTGTGTATTAGGCCATCAACTTCGATCCCGACAAGAAAATTAGGCAACTGTCTAGGCTTGCTCGACGAAACAACCTGGTCAACATGTTTTTCGATTTGCAAGCCGTTTGGTTTTACTGCCAACAAACTCTGCCCAACTTACGCTGTAGCCCACGGTGCCAAGAGACCACAAAACGAGAAACTGATTTTGCATTTTTCAACTTTGTAACACTTCGAATCTTGTGAAGCTCACGAACTAAACCACTCTATAGTTTGTACTTAATGAGGGTTCTACACGTGATAATTGCAGAAAAATAATTGTTTCAAAGCCTACATTAACAGAAACGTGCTACGCTATCTGAAAGTGCAGCAACTTTTAGAACCATTTCCGAAGGCACCCCTCATTGGGCCATCCAAGGGCTCATGGCAACCGTGTTGTGCCACAGATCAAAGGTTTACTGATAGTAATTATTTGTCACAACACGCCTTCTTTGAGTTCTGCTGCTATTGGTGCAGACCTCGGGGCTAGGGCCTGAACATTTTAATGAGAAAAAACTGTTCTTTTGAAAGTTCGATTGTTTTCCTGTTTCGTCGTCGACTTCATTCTAAGGAGCTTTCTATTCATACATCTTGAAATTATCATCTTGACGACTAAGAAATGTTTCTTGCATCGTGCTTTATTGTTCTTATAAGTCATAAAACTGTATCTTCGTTGCAACCAATGAGCTAATGCACTTCATAAAGACAATAGCACAAGGTCAAGCGGCCTCGCGAAATATTACCACCGGTCAGAACTTTCTGTTTTGATCACTTCACAGTTGAAAATCAAATTGAAGCCAGAATAAAAAGTACGGCGATTTGAAGGCAGACTATCTGCAGAGAGTCTCTTATTCGAAACGTGCGTTATTGGAAGAGAGTATATTTTACATAGCAAGTGTTTTCAAAGTTCTGGAAAGCTGCTATGCGCGTTGGTTCGCCGGGAAGTTTTACGTCACAGATCATTCGTCAAGCGCATTGTCTTAATGTCAAAGCTTTCGCTGTGGTTCGCACAAGTTCATAGCGTTCAAAACAACATCTCAAAGTCCGCCCTACACGGATTGGTTTGCATAATTGCATCACTTTTAGGAATAAAACTTTAATAAACTCCAATAATTTTTACATATTGTGACCCTGCGTCACAATACTATCTATGATAGGCTAGCCGCTAAACAACCAACCGCACAGATATAGAGCATGCAGTTCTGTTGAGACACTTGCAATTATATTTTCTGAAACTAAATACTCCACTCATTAACTAACTGTATTTTTTGTTTTTCATGTACCCAATCCTTACTGGATTACGGTTTACTGTTAAACTTTTTATAATATGTTTCTAACTTTTCCTCTTCAACCTCATTTGGGGATGCTATGTGCCCGGTGGGACATACATACAACTGTGGTACTCCGTTGTGGTCCATGGATAATGGTATTACTTCTTCTCTTCACGATTTGTGTGGTAGATAAACATTATTTTTTGCCCTTGCTACATGCCTCTGTTCTGTAATGTCATGGTTGCTGCATTGCATAACACCTATTGTTGCTTACTTCTCTCGCCTATGTACATAGGCCTACCCAAGGGGGACACTCCCCCTAATTTTTAGCATATCTTGTCGTTTTGTGCTTTAAGATGCGGTGTCCCAAACAAAATAGTGTTCCTCACTTAAAGTCAAAAGATTTCCCCCCAAAATTCTACGCTACTGATGTACTGTACATGCCTCACCTGTTCATCTGCAGGCTACATACCTCAACTGTTCACCCATTGCTTGCCCATCATCATCTGTGTTATGTGAATTATTGCTATGTACATGATTTCAACATTTGTGTTTCTGTTATACATGTTGTTAAATTTAAATGTCTTGTGATTATTTTGTTTATGTTTGCCATGATCCCCTTTCATTCGTTATTTTCGATTTAGGGGTATATTGCTTGCTTTTCCATCTTTTGTTTGCATATGATGGTACGTCACGTATACCTCTCTCTGGTCGTTTTTTACCATTATTTTCTGTGGTTCGTTCTTCGTATGTCTTGTTTTTGCTGTTGTTGTGATCTTCACTCACCTACATTGTTGCTCCCCCTTTGCTTATGCGTGAGACACTAATAAGGAATTTCACAAAAAGCGTAGGAAAAATTGATTATACTATCATTGGTAGCACATTCTTTTAACTATTATTTTGCTTTCGAAACAAAGCTGATATTATAACGCTTTTTTCAACTAGCTTCGGCTGCTTACTGTGAAAAGTTTCCATGGCCCAACACTATTTCTAGGGTATTGCTGAGGAGACACTAGTAGATTTCATCGCAGTTATGTTACGTAGACCAACATCCCAATTGTACGACTGGGAATATAACAATGTGAAACCTGAATACAGCGAATGTGCAGCCTCCGTCACAAAGAAAAGCGACCCGCAAATAAGAAACGAAACGTTGCTTTGTTTTGCATAAGCTCTTTTGGCAACCCTTCTATAACAAAACGCAGCAGCAAGCTTAACGCAAGAAGACTACACTTTAAAGCTGATCAAAATTCGGTTGGAAATGGGTTAACGCCGTGGGTAATGCTAAAACATAAGAAATGTCACTGGTTCAGAGGTTGGGAGTTGCTGGTAGCGCAGTAAAGCCTACAATATCTACCATTCGGTCAAGCCAGATATTAAACATTGCACAGGCCTATCAATAAAGTTTTGCACCATAGGCTATGCCACAGAATATACCCAAACCAACCTGTACTGTTTACAACCAGCACAGCTGTTAAACGCTTCAGCTTCGCCTGCGTGCTTGTCAGAGCCACAATCCCTGTCAATAGATGTCTCAGTATTATAGACTTTCATGCTCAGTCAAAGTACCTTAAATCCTGAAATAAGTAACTGAGAAAAGAGTATCTTGAACATAGTTTGAAATTGATTGAATATTTCCACCACAGCCCAATCAGTTGCCTGAATGAAACTCACATTGCACCCAGCACCACCTGCACTTCTTCGATCACGTACCACGCGAAGGTGCCAGTTCTACAGCTTGGCTTGGTGTTTTGCTCTCCGCCAAGAGAAACGGCAGCGAAAGCAGCAACGCGAACGTCACAATGCGCGTGAATGAGCCGCGCAAACCTGATGTCGCATCAGCTGACGTAAGCTCCGAGCGCGGAGCAGCGTGCCGGCCCCCTGAGAGAGTAAGTTGAACTCAGCTCGTCATGCCTAACTCTAAATCAGAGCTTCTCAACTCATTTTCGTCCGTGGATCACCATGCCTTTTCAGATAACTCTGTGGACCCCAGTAGATAACCAAAAAATTAATCAGGCACAAAAAATCAATTTATACATTGCATTTAAGTTGATGCAAATGGCAAAATTCGTCTGATTGCATAAATCACGTGGACCCCTTCAATAGGTCACCATGGACCCTTGGGGGTCCATGGACCCCCGGTTGAGAAGCCCTGCTCTAAATGGAATATGAAATAGATAATTCGCTCTACAAAAATATTCAGTATTTAAAAACAGGCAATGATACAACATAGAAAATATATATAGCTTCTTTCTAACGTTTCAGAGGCAGAAGAAGAGTTCACAAAGCTAACACGAAGTACGAACTTATGGAAAGCGCTGAGAAGACCCATATGGTGAGTGAAGCGTATAAGCAGTGGCGTGCAAAGGGTGGGGAGCGAAGGGGCGATGGCCCCGGGCATCCAAGGCAGGGGGGCAACCAAAGAGTGAAATTACAGAAATTTAAATGCTGTAACAAGATGATTTTTTCTATTTTAAGTCTACTAATACGTGCTGCATGGATTTAATTTTTCGGAACTTGTCAACACTATTTTTACGCATTCAAATGCCAGTAATTCTCACATTCTTCAATACCTGGGACCGATACTCTAAGTGTGCCGCGCACACCCAAAGAAACTGATAGTTACGTGACTTGTTCCAGATCGTGCGATCAAGGGAAAATCACAAAAAGGTTGAAAGACAATCATGGTTTAGAAAAACCCGTTTTTTTGAAAAAAACAATCCACCTGCTTTTTTAGTCCGAATTCTTTTGTTTTTTTTAAAGAAACAGGTTTTTGTTTTTTTTTGAAAGAAACACAAAACTGCATTGTGAATTGTTTTTATTGCATCATGCAATATCACCATTTTCAGAATTACGCAATAATATAACTAGTTATACCTATTTTGGCATTCAAATTTGAGGGTAATGAAATGTACCCGCAAAGTGTTGTTGGTCAATTCACTCCACAGTGGTAAGGCTTTGCAAGAACGCGCACAGCAAACCGAGAAATGCCACTCCCACACAAACTATGCAGTTTCTCGTCAAGTTAATGTGCATTTCTTGCTACTTCAGCATCAATATAGTGTATATTATTTTTTTCGGTTTGTTTCATTAAAAAAATGTGCAGTTAACTGTACAAGTGTGCTGTTCATTTTATTTTTTGCTTCATAGTACACGTTTCAAAGGAAAAGTAAGGAATGAGATTTTTGGTGGGTTTTACTGTTTTTTTAAGTGGGCTTTTAAAAAAAAAGCCTGGTGGTTTGTTTTGGTTGGGTCCAATTACATCAACACTGAAGAATGATAATTATGGACGTTTAATTGAAGTTCTGAGCCAAATTTCAACACTGTCCTCTTTGATTTTATGATGCATCACTAGTTTCCCATTTCGTTTTTTGCGCTAATACAGTCGCACACGTGTGCTTGCAATATGTGCTTCGTTTCGAGCTTCGTCGTTAATATGGCATTTCAGGCGGATTGATCATAGCGGCTCTAACACGCCCGTATCTTTTTTCCGCTTAGTAATTGTACATATAACAGACACATAGTAAAAAACGAACATTTTCTTGCGCACTTCATGCTCATTCTCAATTCTTGTGTAGTTTAGCAAAGTTTCAAACTGTCAACCCTGGGTGTCCGCCATCCCAACCAAATACTTTCTGATCGATTTCTATACGACAAGATATTCGCGCAGGCTTGTATTTTTGCAGTTGTCAACTGTGCTGACGTAGCACTGAGTGTGTTCTACTCCCCTGTTTTAACGCGTTGCCGGATACTTTTGCAGTCGTGAACTGCTGTTTTAGGGGACTGCTGATAATTTATGTTCATAGCAGTGACACATTATAGCCTACAACAACGAATAAAGAGAGTGTGTGTAGAATAACATGCACAGGGACGCCAGGGAATGGAGGCGTGGCGAGGGTATTTCCCTCTCTGCCCTTTCAAAAGAAGGGCAACGGGGGCGGAGGTGTCTTTTTATCATAGGTGTAGGAACAGGTAAATTTTTGGGGTGCGAAGGATTTTTCCCGAATTTCCCCAAACTTGCCCAAAAAGTTTTTGTGCAACTTTTGCCTACAAATTTTCTTCCACAAAATCATGAAAACCTCTTTTTTGTGTAACCTCCAGAAAAAGGTATTCATGTGTTTTTATGTAAACCTTGAGCGCCATTTTTTGAAGTCAAACAACGTTGAGTGCCATTTTTACCCGGATTTTCAGGGCTTTTGCCAAGATTTTCAGCAAATCAAAACATTTTGGGGTGTGCTTGCAATCCGTGCACCCCCACCTCGAACACCACTGCTTTTCATAACAGTATCCTGGATATTGTCATGGTTTATCAAGATCGACTTGCAACAAATTTAATGCAGCTATTCCTGCACCCAGAAAATTCAGAATGATTTTCCATAATTCCCATTATTGTTTTTGAGGTCAACACTGTTGATGAGCCGAAACAAACATAATTGGTAACGATTCTTTTATAAGTTTCCACTGCCCTCAACTGTTTTACTGCTCCCCCTTCCCTATGCCATAGGGGGGCTTAACCTCTGTTCAAGGGGCTTGACATTCTCAAATTTGATAAAAACTCCACCGATTTATAGTGCTTCATAATTCAATTTAGGGGGGCTTGAAGCTTTATTTGGGGGGATAAGCCCCCAAAAGCCCCACGTGGCGATGGGACTGCTGCCCTACCGCTGCTCCGGCGTCCATGAATATGCATGTTGTGTCAACAAACTTCGCCAAAACGTTGGTTTGCAAATGTGAATATGACGTCATATTGTGTCGTCACAAACAGCATATATCCAGTAACAATGACTACCATACGCCACTGCTCAATACCAGAATTTGGGAGGGGGTCATCAAATCAAGCAGTCGTCCCGGGCATCAGCAGACCTCTGCACGCCACTGCGTATAAGTAATCAAGAGTGCGACATGGTACTTGGGTACTAGATAAAAATTATAATTTAGATATTTCAGACACTTGCACAAAAGCAAGTACTTGACTAAAGCACACACCTGCCCAGGCTCTTAGATTCATGATGCATACTGTATACCGTTGATAAGAAGTTGTATGTTTTGCTAAATTCGGAAGAAATTCTTTGCCATTGGTACTGAGAACAACAAAAGTGCTCTAATTTAGTGACACTGAAGTTAGTTCATTAAAGCAAGATGTTAATTTGTTGCTGCTGCGGTTAAATAAACAGTTAAAAAATATTGTCATCTCAGCTGCACTGAGTTCATCTTTGCAAGCAAAATTTGCATGAATTTTAACTAAAGAATCACACAGCTTTTTGTTATTTCATTCACTCAGTCAAGGCTGTTTGCGGATGGCTTGGAATATTTTTGTTTGTAAACATATACAGGTACATCTAATGATTTACCGAGCAACAGACACGAACTTTCGCCGTCAAAACCAACAGTATTGACTTCTCAGTTGGAATAATTACAAGCGCGTAGTTAATCAAAAGCTGATGATTATGTTGTGAAAAATTGCGTAACAGTAAATACACATTACTGTAATACCATTTGACTAACTTGAATTTATCACGATGAATAAAAACTGTTATGTAACTTCTTCAGATCGCTTTGGACAATATTTTCTAAATTATTAATGCTGTATATCGATCACAAAGCATTGCATTAGGCTTGTTGCTATAGTGACTCAAAGCCACCTCAATGTAATGATTTTACTAGAGCTTGCCAAACCTTTATTCTTAACATGATGCAAGCATGCAAAACAACCCGTGCAGCGGGGGCTTCGAGATGTTGTTTCGAACGCTTTGAACTTGGCAAGCCGCAACGAAAGCTTCTTGACATGAAGACACTGCACTTTACGATTGATCTGTGACGAAAGCGTTGCCGGCAAACCTGCGTACCCTCAGGTTAGCAGAACAACTCTAAAACGTTCATAATATATAAACTACGCTCATATCTAAAAGGTTTATATACTCTCTTATATACTCTCTATGTTTATATATTCTCTTCGGTTAGCCTGCCCTCCGACCGTAGTTCATTTAATTCTAATTCTTGTGCTCAGTTTCATGGGCGTCGGAAGGATTTTTTCCAGGGGTGGGGGGCAGTAGCGGATTTTCCAAAATTTTTTTCAGGGGGGGCCAAAAGTGGTGAAATCTGCTTTTTACCCCTCGAAATTGAAAAAACAACCTTTTTTTGCTAATAATTTCAAAATCCAGGGGTCCCAAGCCCCCCTGCCCCCTCTTCCGACGACCATGCTCAGTTTGATGATATGCTGTGAACTGTTAAAAGCAGAAAGTTCTGATCGGTGGTAGCAATTCGCGAGTCCGTTTCACCAACTGCGTCATCAAGTGCACTGGCTTATTTGCTGTAGCAAATGGGAAGTTTTTGTAATTCATGTACAAGTACAAATAAGCATGACGCTGAGTCGCTTTAGTCAGGAAACTGGAAATACAGTATTTGTAATTACAAAGAATCCCCAGGCTGAAGTCAAAACCAAGCAGCAAAATCAATCAACCAAGCGACTAACTTTGTTTTTTCTATTAAATGTTCAGGTTCTTGCAACAGCAGTCTGCAACATTAGCCTCTACACAAATATGGCCTTGCAGTGATTTCGTCACTGACACAAGCGCGTCGCAAGGTTTTATCTGGTTGACCAATACCAAAACGTAAAGGACATTAAATGCGTTTTTCACGGGTTACTACTTGGAGTAGCACGAACTGTAAAAGTGGGGAGAAACCTTACCCTTTCCCTTTTACAGCTGATAATGAGTCTGCCCTGATAGAAACAAAAAAGGAACTGGTCGGGTGTTAGTTCATTTTTTAAAACAGATATGATTGCATCAACATTAAACTCTTTTTGAACACGACAACAATATCCGTCTCATGTCGTTATATATGTCCATACGATGCACCATAAATTATATTTCTATCCATTTGTTTATCTCAGACTAGAGGTCCATACAACATGAGTTTGCGGTATTATTCAAGAAATACAAAACAGTCATTACGTTGCACACGCATACTGGAGTTGCTGGTACATGTGCGCAAGAGACATGCTAAAAGTCAAGTATTAAAAAACGCTCCAGAGGCTACTGCAGTCTTTCATCATCAAGCATTAGTACTACACAAAGGAATAAAAAATGAAGATGCGTAAAACGCATTAGAAACTTGAAGTGAGCGGATAAGAGTGTTAGACGAAGATGACACGGCGAGCACGCCACTGATAATTACGGAACCGATTCGCTACATACATTGGCATGGAATTAATAAGATGGCATAGTTGGTATAGCTTATTTCGATAAAAATTTTTACTTCTCATTGCCTGGTGGTGGAAGATACTAGTTCAAGGAAATTTCCAGGCAAAACAGATGTTTCAGCAAGAGAATGTTACACAACTGCAAGCACGCGGGACAGCTTTTTTCTTACAGAGCCGCGGAAACCATTTGTTTGTCCTAAATAAAACGTTTGTCACTGCTTCGATTTTCAAAGCCGGCTGTGCCTCGCGCTCTTCGTGCAAAATAGATCTCTATTTTTGTAATTTGACATAACTTCCGCAGTTCTTTCCCTAAAGTGAAAGCAAAAGAGGCCATCCATATTTTCTGAACCGTCGTATTGCACATAACGTCATCGCCCGGTCTTTTTGAAAACAACTATCGTTATGTCCAAACTTCTACAGTTGGTTCTCAATCGTTTTTGCACTGCCAACATTGATTTTGTTTACTTTTACCCTAAAAACGTCTCTCTTTGCCCTTTCAAGGTCATAAATACTTCATTCGTCCGATTCTGATGAAGTTTGGTTGGTAGCCTGGTCCCTCAGACCACCGTCTCTAGACTATGGACTCACAACATAAATTAACAAAGTCGTCTGGCACTCTTATCAAAACCTTCCACTAACTTGTAGGGCAAACCTTTCAAAGGAGAGACATGCATATAAAACAGAAACATTTATGGAAAACCTGTTAAAACAATGAAATTAATTCTCAAAAATAAGTTTAAATTTTGCAAGAACTGATTTGGGAACTTCAGCAGATAAAAATAAACTACTGCTTTAACTGGCACAATCACAAAATAATCTAAACTTAAGGTCAATTCACGAGAATCAAACGCGCTGTAGGTCTGTCATAAGTTTGATCAAAAATTGTTAGCAAAACAATGAAATGTATCAAAAGAGGTGTGCGTGCCTATACAGAGCTCAAATTTCATTTATAGCAACATTTTGTTTATAAAAAACATATTTATATGTGCAGGAGTCTTTCTGCGGTTGTGCGAAGATGACAAAAATTGCATGTTAAACTTGTAGTTCAACTAATTTTCTGACCTTCAATTCCTTCCTGCTCTACTTCCGGTTTTTAGCTGCGAGTCATATTCACGCATATCGCACTACTACAAGCTGCCTCCTGAGCATGTTGCCACGGAATCACCGCACCTACTGTAGAGTAGATGCCAGAAAAATCGATTGCACCATTAAAAGCTCCATGCAGGTTGGTTGTAAGCTTTCGAAGAATCAGCCGACCTGAATCTGCTTTTATCTTTTTGCGATGATTCAAAGTTGCACATATCTGTATTCAAGCAACTGGTCTCCGTGCAGGTAAAGGATTTGAATCCATCAGCAAATTTTTAATAGGAATTTGATTTCGCGCAATACTGCGTATCTTCAGTCTTACAGTTTGCAAGCAATGCTTACGGGTGAGACACTGAAACGCTAAGTCAAAACAAGAGATGAGAAAGCAGATGGGAGTAAGATGTTTTCTCTCTTACACCTCATGAGCTGGTTTAGCACATTTCTAAGATTTCAGGAAAGCTGAGCTACACGGGATTCGCTTTCCCGATAGACAAAAATTTGAAGCTCTGGAGCTAACGGCATCTTCCGTTCCAAGGAATCAGTTTTCAGATACTCAAGAACAAATAATTTGGAACTGAAGATGCCGTTAACTCGGTGAAGTCGATTTTCCTTGATATCTAAACGTGTTAAAATTGTTGCAACGTATTCAAACAACTTGTTAGCCTATCTATTTTCAAACAAGGAAAAATAACCAGATTGGCGCATCACTGTCATTGTACAGCGCCAATTCCTTTACTTAACACAGTAGATCGTTTAACTTTGTATTTCCTGAGCAATAGCCGTTAACTCTTAACTTTGAAAATTACAATTGCCTGGCAATCTTACCTTGTGGACGCGACTACCGCTTTACGAAAGAATTCTAATGAGTATGCGTTACTACGCAAATAGATGTATGTGGTGTAACTTGCGTTTTTCTTACGAAACATTCCGTATTTTCGTGAATACGGGTGTATTCCTTGTATCATCAATGTTATCGTCGTCACACAGAAAAATCATATATATTACAACAAATTTGTACAGTAACATCTCGTCGATTCAAAATTTTTTTCTCTGCACGTTTTTGCAGTCTTTCACGCCTCCACATAAGTTCTCCGTATTTTCTGTTAAAACCATGTTAAAAATTGTTTAAATCTGGGAATATCGCCAATTTGAAGTCAGCGAATTATTAAAAATATATTCAAAACTTTCGAGACTACATGGAATCTCTCGAAAATATTGGGGGATTGCCACAGGGAACAACACCCGATTTTCTTTTTTATTACCCGTGCCTTGAAAATGCATTGCGTAGTCATGCCGCATTTGCTTTGTCCGAACCTCAGCACTGAGCACTTGTCTTCCCGAGAAAACATTTCGTTTCAAGGCAGTGAGGGCGTTTATACAAAAGACAATTAACTCAGGGTTTTTTTTAAGGAAAATGTTAGGTACCCGGTATGGACCTGTAGGGACCCGGTTTCTCTGATTCTAGGGACCCGATTTTCTCTGATCCTAGGAACCCGACGATAATTTTCTCTGATTCCAGGGACCTGATTTTCAATTCTAGGGACCCGAATCGAAAACTAAATTACGAAACCGTCTCTCAACATTGGCACTTAGACAATAAATACTTCTATGTTTTTCAGAACAATCACTGCTTCTTTCAGGAGACTCACATGTGTGCTTTCCTCAACGCTTTCTTCATCGGCTGGAGGCAGCGGAAAGTTTGTGGTTAGTTGAACGCGTGATACCTTCCAATCAAAAGAGCGTCAGTTTGGAAAAACGGCATCACAACATCACGCTTGTTTTGCTTACTTCAGCTCCATGTGTATTCAATTGAGAGAGTGATGTTTTATTGCTGAGCTTAATACCAGTGCAGTAGCAGGTAGTCGGAACAGGCCCACAGGCACTGCTTTGACTGTTTATGTCAATAAACGCGATTCGGTTTGCAGGACATTTTCATGTATATTTCCATGCATTTCGATGAAATACTTTTTATGCGCTAAAATGTTAGTGGTCATCAAATGAAAATGCCCACTTGCTAGTTTTTGATCGTCAATCTGTTCTACCTGCGGAGAAATATTCAGAGAAGAAAACCACTCGATTTATTCAGACCATCGTAATCACATTCACGATTAGCAAGAAGAGGAATGACAATTACTAGACAGAAATGTTTTGAAAAGCACGCTGAGAGATCAATAAATTTATAGAAGCGGTAAGTTAGCAATGCGTCGCACGCGTTTGTTGGCAGCAAACCGTTACATTGAAAAACAATTTATTTGGAACTAAATTAAGTGTTGCAATTTGCCGAATCTCAAAAAAAACCGTTCAGTTGGTGACTTTAATATTCAGGTGGGCAGAGCAGTTTTAATCAAGCAAAGCGAGCTATCATCTTTTCATTTTGCCCAGTAAATTTTGCGGTTAAACTCAGCACATTGAATCTGACATTCATAAACTAGGGAAAAATTTTGTCTTGCAAAATCTTCATGAAATTACTGTTGAAATGACTTGTATGTTTTTGCAGGCACATTTTTTGACTACTTCTTTGAAGGAACATTTGTAGTTCCTGTCCCAAAAGACTATTGTCACGTCCTGAAAGACTCTATTTGCAATATCGGTTAAGTTCTAGGCATCACGCTGAACTGCAATCGGTGATGGGACTGCAGTTCGGGAGTTCTGCAGTTTTGGAAACGTGGAATACCATTTAGCCATCATTATCATCAGGTCCATTCTGACGAGAAGTGGTGATAGATAACAGGTCTACAGCATTGGAACAAAAAATATCCTTTAAAGGTAGATTGAGCTTTTCAGTGATGCAAGGAAGTCAGTCTAGGAAATCAAACTGCAGTAGGTATGGGGAATCGATAGGCAGATAAGAAATATTTCTTCACTTCCATCGTTTGCATTACTTTTGTACATAAAGCACTGCACCAGGATCAAGCGTTCCTTTTCAATTCACAATGACGTCATTAGACCCCTTGCGTCACATGAAACGAAAAACTGTCGGTCACGGTTAGATGAAAACAGTCTTTCGCGAGGATTACCAAGGTGGGCGCAAGAAAGAAAAGTCGGGGAAGACTTGAAGGCCCGGATTTCCTTCTAATTCCGCAAACTTTTGACTTCTCACGTGACGTGGCCTTTGTGTAACAAATGTCATACAGAATGCTTTAGCGTTTAGCGCATAGCACAGGCTGCAGAAATGCTTTCATTAATAGTGTAGTGGCTTTCATTTGTTTTGACGTGCACTTCTTTTGCTGAACACGAAGTTCACAACCTTCGAAACATAATTAGGCGACGCAATATTAGTTGCAAGAAATCTTTAAAATATTGCAATAGTGGATTTTCAGAAAACTGAATCGCACTGTCGTACGAAAGGCACAACCATACGGTTAAACGAATACATGCGTAACCCTGATTAGTAGTAAGGGAGTCTGCTGTCTGCAGTGCGATGATGTCAAACTGTCTCCGAGTTGCATGATAGTAGCAGCAACCTGGAATTGTCAAGTTTTAGGTAACACTGTTGGTTTGTGAGGCACACGGGCTCTGTTCTCTGCGTACAGTATGACGAAACAGTAACCAACACACGTAATCGTCGCATTCCACAATCACTGTGTAAGACGCAGGCCCGTAGCTACAGAAGGGCATTCGCGTGCAGTGCCCTCCAGTATTTTTGTTCCCCACAAAATTTTTGTTGTGTCCAGGAAAAGTTGTTTTGAACGTATAACAAAAACAAAAATCTTGCCCACCAAATGTGTGTTTTACCCTCCCCCAGCCTTAAAACCCGGCTACGGGCCAGGTGGAACGTGAACGCGTGTGAGACGACTAGCACCTTAGGGCTCCTTGGCGTGGCTGTCCTGTCAAAAAGTAGCTACGTTTCGACTCTGGTCTTGTGGGTGCGTGTTCAAAGGGTTTCTTGTTCGCCGCGCAGGATATAGTCCGACTGAAAAGGATTAAAATGAGTAAATTGTTGCTTCCGCAAAGGACTGCGGTGAACATCCCTAGTTTCAAAAAGGCACATTCATTTTGATTCGGTTTCGGGGGTTGCTGGAACATTCTGGAACACTTCCACCTGCGGGTTCGTGCGCACGCTGAATGGAAACAAGACTTCGAGCTAGTGAGTGCAGGGTGGTGATAAGCAAATGTTAAGACCAAAACTACAAAAAATCTGAAAGTCTGAAAGTACAGGGGTGCAATATTCGAAACAAGCTTGAAAGAAACTGCATCAAAGACAAAAGTCATTCAGGCTGGAAAACAACTGATAAGTTTGATTGTGCCAACGAAGAACATCTTAACGTCCTATGAGACTTACCGCACAGTTCAAGCAAATGAGTAGATTTATTGTAAACAGATTTCAAAAATTGAAAACTAAGTTTGTTGTGACGAGTGTTTCCAGCCATAATGCAATCAACAACTCGACGAGAGTGCAAGAGCACATTTGTAACACTAAACTTACTGCATTTAGTATCTTTTACACTATTTCTTGAACACATTGTTAAAAAATTCTGCAGCATACTTTAATTTGTCGATCTGCCTCAAGTCAATATTTGCGCACATTTAGTTACTGCTGCGCCGTAATCAGTGGCGTACGGTGGTCATTGTTACTCGTTGTGCGCTGTTTGTGACGTCACACTGCGACGTCAAATTCAAGTTTCAAATCCAGCGTTTTGGCGAAGTTTTTGATATAATGCACGCGTTCTCCTTATTCATTGTTGTATAACTTCATATGTCATTTTATTGACTTTAAACTATCAGCTATCCAAGTTAGGATGCAGGTGCAAAATACACTTAATCCTACGACCAAGCAATCATAACTGCAAAAATATCAGACTTCACGTTAAAACCAAGGATTAAAACACACTCAGCCCTACAACAGTGCAGTTTACAACTGCAGAAACAGTCTGAACGATTGTCTCTCTGAATGCGAGCAGTCGAGCCCAGAGTTGTGTCTGGAATAGCGCACACCCAGGTTTGGTAGATAGAAACAGCAAGGGAGGAAGGAACACTCAGCTCTAGAACAGCGCATGTCAAAACTGCAGAAACAATCTGCGGCTCTGCGCGAATGTCTTGCCGACTACGAGTTGTCGAGCCCTGCAGGTGTGCGCCTGGAATGCTGCACACCCAGGTCCTATGGATGGAAACAAACAGGGGAGTAAAATTCACTTAGCCCTAGAACAGCGCAGCACACAACTGCAAGAGCAGTATGCGCAAATGTCTCTTCGAATACGAGAGCAGTCAAATACGTATGAGGTGTGCGCCTCGGGCTGGAAAGTACGTAATTATCTTTCCAGCTTTTTTGTGATTTTCCTTGATCGCACGACCTGGAAAATGTCACGTCATGTTCAGTTTCACAGAGCGTGCGACTCACACCTAGCGCACACGGAGTATACGCCCCCGCAATAGAAACACACTGAGCAATTCCTTTCTTTCGCCTCATTTATGGCCCCCACTACCGAAGAAAATCACTTGCAACGCAACATTGCTTTCACTATAATTTACAAAGTAAATCTTTTTAATACCTTGACCTACCTTTACTATGGACTTTTCAATTAGTATGGGTCAATATTTACTTGCTTTTTATCTGTTTTGTTTCGCAACATTAAATAGTGTAAGATTATCGCAACTGCCATTGTAAAGACATCTTTTCACTTATGTGGTATTCAGGGGAGCACACACGGTCGGTCATGATAAATAAATTTCTTCAAAAGTTAACATAGAAAATACTGTATGTAGCTTCTTGCATTAGAAAAATGATGAACGATACAAAACTGATATGTCTGTGTAACTTTTACAATTTCAGTATTTTCTTGTGCTAGAAAGGTGCTCATTACATAGAGCTTTTGGAAATTTGAGGGAATCCATATACTTTCAAAGGCAATGCACATGATGTGTCTTGCTTTTAAATTCATACATTTNTAAAAATGCTATTGCATTTCCACTCCGCCTAGTGATAATTTGCTGTCGTTCTTTTCCCACACAAATTTGTCAAGAATGTTATTTTACCAAAGTTTGCCGGTGTATACATTTAATAGGACTGCAATCACATTCAGTGCGCATACTGTGAGATTATTTTTCCTGCGGACAATATAAATGAATTACAGCACATCTGTGACAATCAATATGGTGCCGGTAATCCTGTGAGCAAGAAAATTCAATTGAAGAAATGCGACACCTGCTTCAATATCGATTAAAGACAGTTTTTTGAGTGTCAGGGAAAGACTATCTGAGCCTTAATGATAAGAAGGCATTTTCATTTATTTTTTCATTTTTTACCTAAAACTCGGGGTCAATTCAAACAGGAAGCAGTAGTACTCAAACAACACCGAAAACTATTGTGCATACGAACAAACAGCACGTGGAGAGAAGCATCACTGAAAACCCGAAAATCCTGACAACAGAAATCTCTCATTATTACGCGCAAGCACTACATTATGCTACGACATTACGAGCAGGAAGCTGAAGGGTCACGTGCTTCGGGTACAGAGGTTTAGGGCCGCAAAATTACCGTAATGGGAACCAGGGTTAAAAAATAAAGTTGGCATCACTGCAAGGTATGGGTCGCTGATAGCGTTAGGTCAGGGTTGGGCAAAAAGAGCCATTTGGACTTGCTTCCAATAGAAAAGAATACAACTGGAAACCACAAAAGCTTTTTGACATTTAAAATGAAAAATCGCTTATTTCGTTTTTTACCTGTATGTTATGCACAAAACACCATGAAAGAATGAAAGTTTCGGTATACTGGCTTTATACTCCCTTACGAATGTCTTCAGTGGTTTACGGGCGCCCACCCCCGCTTACTCTGTGCATGGTCACACGGCTACTTTTGCAGACACTGCTGCAATGCTGGCATGTCTGCAATGCTGGCATGCCAATTTTTGGTCGCTTTGTGTTTTTCTTGCACCCGTCCAACGCCGGTTGAAAAATTCCTTCAGAGTATGCTGTGCATTGATGTAGTGCAAAAGAAGAACAAAATATTCTATTGCAAAACGATAATCCAAGCTACAGTAGATGCTGTTTAGCACCTTCTTCAAGAGCTGTTCACAAAAAGGACAAAGCGTCGGTGTTCAACTCCAGTGCATAATTAAAATGCAAAGGAACACCGTTTTATCAAGCAAGCAGGAAGGACGGCGTTTAGCACGGTCCCCCGAATATACCACTTATGTCATGTCTTCACAAAACTTTGTAAGAACTGCCAATGCTTTCGCATGTGGCTTCCGTAACTGAGGATATAGAAGAAAACTTGGATGAAAGATCACAATTAATTCATAAACAAACACGGGATGTGATGCTGTTTAAAGCAGCATTATTGCAATGGCGATTGGCAACATTTTTTGTCGGAATTTGAGGTAACGTCAGTGAGAGCGACTCTAAAATGCCCGTAATTATTCGGTTTCTCAGACGTGGTGGACCGCTTTGGCTTAACCTGTTTGAGTTTTCGTTCGTTGGTGGTTTAAACGGCTTACAAAGGAAAGAACTTCTGCCAATCACAAAAATCTGCGTATGTCTCGAACTATCACTGCAGCTACGTTCTATTCTGCGTCGAAATTGCAAACGGTGATGCGCCGCACAATCCATTCAAGCAACTTCAGGCGTGTTTAGAGAGGTTTATCTCTACTTACGAACATATGGATTTGATCTCCGTAATCAAACGATCAGGAAAGTACCGTGATGTGTTCAGAAGACAGGCCTGTGAAGCAGATGATCAGTTTATTACTTTGTGACGATAAGATAATTCCATTGTGTGGGTAAAAATGAAATTGGGGATGTAGATGCTGCGTTTTATTTTTTGCCGTGACCAATCACTTGACCGTGCTAAAAAATTAACATCCTCTTGGAAAATCTAGCTGAGCGTTTGTAATCTTCAGGGGTCCAGGCTGAAAAGCAGTACAACATTGGAATAAACAGTATTTGCTGCTCTAAACTTGAACGTTACTGTCTCCTATCGTATTGTAGTTTTTGTAGGGATCAATATCTGGTGGTGAAAGTTTGTGGTTAGAACTTTTAAGAGAACAAAAGATTTCTGCTCTTTGCAACTGCGTTTCGGGCTTCCTGTGTTACTGAAGCGTATAAACTGCAAGCACCATACGAGATATTTTAACACCGACCCGGCGAAAGCATGGCCCGCGGTCATTCTCCGAACTGTGTGGAAACACTGGTTCGATCAGAATAGCAAATCCAATAAAGCTGACGTGCATCCTTACCTTGCTAATTTAATTAAGAATGTCACCCAGTGCTGGCAGTAAATGTTTTCCATGCAACCACTGAACGCTACAGATGATAAAATGTTGAAAGTACAGACATAATCTGAAGGACCTGCTTTTTCGGAATGCTTTTTCTTTCGTGTTTGCAAATTGTGGCTACCTCGATTACATAAGCACTATGCATGAACAGCGTTCTGCTTCGAAGCAATGCGAAGAATATGTTGAAAACTGTTCTTCGAATGTAGCGTGAGTTGGCGTTAAAACTTTATTGTATTCTTTGTCTTGTAGTTATTGTTGAAAGGCTGGTGTTATATAGACTGCAACCAAAAAGTCAGAGATAAGACGTGGAATTTCATGAAGGTTAGTGGTTTTATTGAGCGCGTGTTAATAACCTATCAAATCTTTACAGCTTTTAAAATGAAATGGCTTACACGAGATAAAACTTATGTCGATGCGTGGTTAAAACTCGGTTAAAAGTATAAAAATGTCCGTAGCAGGAGTGATCGCTACCTTCATCCATCACCAGTGGCATACGCAGAAAATTTTCATGGGGGGGTTTCATTCAGTGGCATATAGTGGTCATTTGTATTTGGTGTGCGCTGCTTGTGACGTCACAATTTGAAGTCATATGGATTTTTCCAAACCAACGTTTTGGCGAAGTTTTTTGACATAATATGCATGTTTTTCTACGACACGCATTCCCCTTATTTTATGCGTCATTGCACTGAATATAAACTATCAGCGCTCCAAGTTAGAGAATCGGAGGAAAATAAACTCAACGCTACGACACAGCAGCTCATAACTGCAAAAATATCAGGCTGCGTGTTAAAACAGGGAAGTAAAACTCACTCATCACTACGTCAGAAACAACTGTAAAATCAAGCTGCGCTAATGTCTCGCCGAATACGAGCAGTCGAGCATATAAAGTGTGCGGCTGGACTGGCTAGCGCACACCCCGGTTTAAAAGATCGAACCTTGCTAAACTAAAAAGAATTGAGAATGCGCATAAGGTATGCAAGAAAACTTTCGATTTTTTGTTATGTATAGAAATCCAGCAAACTTTCAGTTTTCCTCTTTCCCTACTGAGGCATTGTCAAATGCCTGAATGCTTCTAAGTTAGCAACTGCTGTTTTTTAGCTCGTGCAACAGTTCTATCATGCTGCAGAACTCGGTAACGTAGCCAATGCGATCAGCGCTTGCGGTGATCAGCCATAGCAGACAAAATAAAGACAATTGTTTCCGACAAAGTGAACTATCGCGGAACACAATCTTAAACATGCGTAATGGACGAAAGGTCTAAAAAAAAGTGGTGAGATGGTTTCTGGATGCAGATGACAACCCAGATTCACACCAAAACCTAATTATTACTTTTTGGCCCATTTGCAATGTTCCTTGAAATTTCATAATGAAAATCACGGCCAATCAAAACGATATCAACAACATATTACAAACGTTTCCATAACTCCTGTTATCATCATCAGTGCATTCCAAATCCTTAAAATTTGCATGTAAATTCATTCCGTGGTATTTGCATTAAGTCGACAAATTGACAAGCAAAAAGTATGCGAAAACAATTATTATCCTTTGCGCAGGTAATAAAGTTTTTGTGAAATATCGAGCTCAAAGGGGGGGTTAACCCCAACCCCCCTTGGGTACGCCCTTGTCCATCGCTATTGCGTTTTGTGTAATGCCCGCAAACCTTTTGTTTACAAATGATGTACGGACTTTAAAAACGAGCTGAACGAAAATTGTTTTGGACAAGGCTTTGGGACCAAGCGTTTGTAAAGACTGCAGGGACGTTTTTTGCCAATTTTGATAACAACGCAGTGTTCCAAAAGATCTAAAGATAAAAACAAAAACATGTATACTGTATCGAACTACTTTCTCAACTTCAGTTAATCGCTATCTTCAAGTTTTAAATGGTTGGAAGGGGAATCTGAAACAACAGTTTTCTAAATGAGGTCTGCATGTCAAAAGTAACGCCTGAAAAATGATGTAATGTAAGATAGGTGAGAAGATACGTAAAGCAATTGTTTTATTAAAAGCTCACACTGGCCTGAGTAAATTAAATCAACTATATTTTTTCATAAACCCACGGATAGATAATTGCTATTTTCAGAGGATCACTAGCCTAAACTAGATTAAAAAACAACAGTTCAAAAATGTTTTAAGCGTTTTTTATTTACGAATAATGCAAAAGCATTTTGCTTTGCGGTTTGCAGTTAAATCAAAACAATCTTCGTTATTGTTTACATTTAAATTTGAAACCTGCTCTTCTGTCTGTCTTTTTTGTTCAAGACGAAAAGGAATACTTTCAGTTATTGTCACTCAGAAAAATAAACTGTGCAGTTCATTCTGTTTTATGCAGTAACTTCGTATTTCAACCGCACGCTTAATATCCCTGAAAAACTAACGATTCCTTAGCGATGCTGTCTATCCCTCTAATAAGGTAACCACGAGATGGATAAAAGGCAGCCGGAAACTGTACCAAAGATATGTCCAGTTTAGTCAACTTTTCTGCAACGTAAATCTTCAGCATCTGTAACACTGCACCGGTTTTGTAAACATTTAACTACGAGTATATACAAAATAACATTCTAACAATCAACAATTTATTTAAAATGTCTGCTGGTAAGTTTATGCACTCTTATGAAAACAGTAAACTTCCATCACATTTTAACCAATATTTCAAATTTTTTCAGACAGTTCATAAATACCCCACCAGACTGGCATGTTCAAAAAATTTCTTCTTACCCATGGTAAACTCTCCCAAGGGCAATGCTCTCTCAAATTTATTGGACCCAAGGTATGGTCAGAAATACCTGATCATATCAACTTTCGATCTCACTTTGATTTCAAAGATCTGTACAAAAATTACCTACGCTCTGGGCTTGTTGGTGCAAAGTAACAACTGGAATTTGTTTAAACTCATCCAATCTTTGTGGTTTGTATCATGTGTTTTTTTCAAAATGTTTTGCTATATATTTTATACTTAACAGACACTGCAAAGTTTCCATGCTGTTAATCTTCTCTCATCTGTCTGTCATTTGATATTCTCCCACCTTGTTGTTTTTTATCATATAATCATTTGCATTGTCAAACAAATGTACATTAATTTCAATAATTGTTCTCTCCATACCTGTAAAATTCAATATCTCATCATGAAAACTATGTGCACATGGGCATGCACTCATCTGTAAATATCTAGTGTCTTTCTTTTTCATCACCTTATCTTTTCGTTTCACATGGCTACTTATGATAGTACTAAAAGCTGTATTGCAGTGTTGGTAGACTAGATCAGGGCTTCTCAAACTATGGGTCGCGAAGTGTAATTTTGGGGTCGCGAAACAAATTGGCTTGACAAATCAGATACAAAAGTTTTTGTAAACTTTACAAGAAAATCAAAATTTGACCTGCAATGAATCTATTTCTACTGCATTTTAGCGGCAATTCCGCGCAGGGCCGTCACTACCGGGAGGAGCAGTGGTGCCCGGTCCCCCCATTTAAGATATGTGCCCCCTTATTTCATGTTTGGCCTCCCGGTTGCTGCATACATCCAATATTGTATTGAAAAATGTGCCCCCCTTGTGGTTTTTGGCACCCCTGCTGCGAAATCCTGGCGACTGGACTGATTCCGCGTTTCATGCTTTCAGTTGTTTACTAGGATGTCTGCCTGAGCTATCAAATGATAATAATCCACCAAGCAAAACAAGTCAGGTTTTGTTACGTCATGATTGTTTTAACGTACTGGCCAATATTTACCTTATTGCTTTCATTCCGACACGAAGGCATGCTGTGTTTAGAACTCTAGGTCTAGGCTAGGGTCTACGCTAATTGCTTTGAGATAACACTGAGTAGATTTACACTACTGTAAAGTTTAGCAATATTAGCAAAGCCACAGCAGTGACCATACATCAAGCGAATCAGTCGTAATTTATTTGCACAAGGAAACTAGTTACTGTAAAGTTAAAAGCTTCATACACAATTTAAGAAGTGCTTTGGATTTGGAGTTTCATTCAGGAATAGTTGGATCCGCAAACCATATGCAATTGAAATTTTAGGAGGCTACGACTCTGCCACTATAAGCCCAGGATGAATTTGCGGAGTTATTCAACGACAAAAGTTTGCAGCTGAACTTTTCAAAACATAGTTTACGTGAATGTTTGATAAGAACATGAAATTAATACCCAGTCATTTCTGATCTAGTCATTCATAAACTCTTAACCGCTTGCACAACATATCTGTGTGATACAGCATTTTAAATATTGATAATCATCAAGTCCAAAACCGATGCTTTTTTAAAAATGTTGAGAATGTCTCTTGCTGCGTTATCTAATTGTATCAGCCTAGGAATGGATGATATGTGTAAAAATAATCAAGTACATGCATCCCATTAGTTGTGCTTGATGAGATGACTTCTATAAACTGATTTGCTTTATGCTAATTTTTTTAGCCTTTTGTTTCCATTTCGTGATTGTTTTATTACTGTATAGTAACTTTCATGATTTGTGTGCATTTGTATCATTTATCCATGGACAAAAATGCCTCTTGTTTATTTGCAATGGGACATTTACACTTATCATTAACATTTGGGCTATCCGTAAATGAAAGGGTCGCATAAAAAAAACGTTTTCAAAAAGCGGCCGCGGAACCAAAAAGTTTGAGAAGACCTGGACTAGATGACTTCGTGGTCTTTCACCAATTTTTTGTGACAAAGGAACGAGTAAATATCCATAGCTTGTGTAGAAATTAGCCTTAAGTTATGCTATAGCTTCTGCATTAGCCTATATTCTACGCAATGCTGTATGATCTAGTGACTGCGGGAACCATTATTTTGTCGCAAAAAACAAGACACTCACTTATCACAGGCCCTTGCTGCTAATCAAAGCACTCTAGTGGTAAGCTTAATCGAATTGTGCAGAGAACCAAACTGCGATGTAGCCCAGCCAAATATTAGCGGTTTTGCCTTTCACGCTGCAGCTGGACAGGTTTACGTTGGCATGGATCACATTTGCTTAGAAACTACACTTTGCTCCTCTGGAAATGTTGATTAAATCACGAATACAGGTCCACTGTCTCTCACGAACGTGCCTAATTGCATCCGCTGGTGTGACGTCAACCAGTACAGAGCGTTAGTGAAAAGTTTCGTCAGCGGTGGCATTGTTTACGAATGCGCACATGGATCGCTTTGTGACGCAAGCCATGTAAGAAGAATTAAGGCAGTAGATCTAGGTCATATCCGCCGGAACACAGTTTTTATGAGGTTGTTCAGTGGTGAATACATTGGAGTTTGTCAAAAAAACAGCAGTGGCAAACGTTTGATAAGCTGAAATTGCTCCCCCAATAGAATGAACATATTGTGAGTTTAATCGACCTTAAAAAAGTAATTCAAAAAGTGGTATTTTCGGACCCTTTGACCTTTGGATGTGCTACTCAATTAAAGAATGCAAGAAAGGCGACACATGCACAGGTTTAATTATTTCAGAACTTTGAAAACAGGTACCTTTCAAAGTCAAACGCCAGCTGCCGTTAGTGAAGCTTGAAACATGTTTTCTTTCCAACATGAAAATCATAAAGCCTCAATCAACTTCAAAATGAAAGGATTGTAGTGGTTTGTTGAGGGAAAGTAGAACCCTGAAAAAGCAACACTGAAACGAGCGAGGTATTGCGTCTCTCCAGAAACCCAAGGCACTGTACGCTGCAAGTGGCAATAGACTGCAGCAGGTAGAGAAATTTTAAGTGCTTTGGGGTAGTATACATAAGTGTCGGATGGCGGAACAAGGAGATTGATACACGGATTGGTAAAGCAAGCGCAGTTTCGCGTGAATTTTATCGCTTTGTGATGACAAATCTGGTGCTTTCAGACACCGCAAAGCTGTCAGTTTTAAATCGGTCTTTGTTCCGAATCTTGGATAACGACTGGAAAATACTATCTCAAATGCAAGCGGCAGCTCTGTGAGTTTTGCGAAGATTTCACGCTGTGACACTTCACGACAAGATGGGCAGCTTTGAAATTCGTTAAGCTCTGAATGGGGAGCCACTTATCCTCCGAAGCGAGATATCCCAGCTACGTTGGTTCAGCCATGTGACCAGAATGTCCCAGGAAACGGGCTGAGGTAAGCCCTGCTAGTTAAACCCACGAGAAAGCGGCCCAGAAGTCATCGACAGACCAAGTGGAGTTACTACATCTCCGCCCTTGCTTGGTCCCGTCTTGGTTTCGAGCCAGTAGAACCATCTGAAATTGCTCTTGACCGTGAGGTATTTTGAGTTCTCCATAGGGCTGCTGCCCTGCGGCTATCCTCAGAGTAAAAGCGGGTATGAAAATCAATGAATGAAAGTATGACTTTACTATTAATATGAAAATGCGCTGTAAGAGAAAAATGGCTGTGGTAAGTTTAAGCANNTCAAGGCGAACCTGCACATCTGAAGTAAAGGTGGTAGGNTTACCACCTGTCTGTCTATCAACAGATGAATGGCGAAAACCGAACAGGCCTAGTCTACGATTCCTCTGGAGACCTCTTGCGCACCTCACTGTGAATTTCATTGAAAAAACTCCAGAAGACAACTCATCCAACCAATTTCACGTTTGTGTTTCTAGCGTTAGCGACGGTTGCAACAACATCATGCTGAAAATCGTGTCAATTCATTATTTTCCTGTAGTAAACACATGCCAGTGCATTGACATGCGAGTCAATTCTAGGCGGCTTTTCAGCAGAGATAAACACGCTAGCAAGCGGGTTCACTGTGACACAGAACACGTGCGTCGTGAGGTGCTGGGTGGACGTGACCGGTAACAGTAACAACTACTTGTTCACTTGCACGAAATGACTACATTGGAAGCCTCTTGTGATGTTGTTAACAATTATCTGCAAGTCGTGACCGCCGGTAAAACTGCAGAATTGTCTTTTTCGTGTTTTTGCTGTGAAACAGACTTTGCAAAGGCGAGTCAAATTGAAAGGACGGTTTAGGAAACGTTAGACGAAATCGTGAGCTGTGGCTGCATAACCATATTATTGAAATTACGCAGGGTCTTTATTCTTCAAAGCTAGCATTACGATGGTAAATTCGATATTNTAAGCTCCCATCCTTTTTTTCGATTTTCGGAAACTTTGTTTGTATGCAAGAACGATTTGAATAACGCACTGAAGACAAGAATGGANTTGAAAAACATAAAAGTAAATATGCGCTGTTCGTCTATTTATAGAAATTGACTTCAGTGTTTCCACAAAATTTGTTCTTGTGAAACTGTCAGCAACGCATTTATAAACTCTTACCACAGACAGTCTCTTCGCCACAACATCTTTAACTAAATTGTCGGAGCCACATACAATTATTGGCAGATGATTGCTGTGTCCAAAGTCCCCCATTTGCTTGTTTTCGGATGCAACGTGGGTTGTGAAATGTTCGTAGTGGTGTGGCGCTCAAAAAAGAAGTGGGAGAAGGCTTTATGTTTTATTTACGCGGGTGTGATTTTCTGCAGTAAAAATAATTTTATTGTTTCCTATTGAGAAGTTCACAACAAATGACAGCAAATCTGCCGAAAATCTTATACTGCATGAAGAAGTAAGGAGAGCGTAGTCTTACTTGCAAAAGTTTGGGGACACTTTGCCTGGCATTTTCCCCGACTACACCACTGGTTACTCACGGTTGCAGGCTGGTCTTATTCAGAGCTCCTACACAGAATTATTGTTTGCGGTAGGAACTGGAGCTGCTATGGCTGAAGTTTGATGGTTACAGTCCCACAAGGGCGTACACAAGAGGGGGGAGGGTTGGGGTTAAATCCCCCTTGAGCTTGATATTTTACAAAACTTTATCACCTGCGCAAAGGAGATTAATTGTTTTCGCATACTTTTTGCTTGTTAATTTGTCGACTTAATGCAAATACCACGGAATAAATTTTGCATGCAACTTTCAAAGAACATTGTAAATGGGCCAAAAAGTAATAATTATGTGTTTTGGTGGGAATTCGGGCTATTCGGTCATATTTTCATTTTGGGACATTTTTATATGACTGAAAAGGGCGTTATGACCAAATTCACTTGCTTTTTTTCGGTCATTTCAAAACAACCTCGGTCTGTGACCGAAAAATCCCAAAAACCAGGTTGAAACACAGTCAAAGGAAATGTTTTTGATTTTCCGGACAACTCCATTAGGAGTGCGTTGCATGGCTGCTGCACCTTTGGTAGCAACTGCCTTATACTTCATACAGTCGAAATCACGTTTTTCAATGAACTGATTCAATGTGGCGACGATGGTTTGAGCAGTTGAGCAAATTCCAACCTTAAGACAGCACAACTTGACAATGGTTTTTGTTTCC
>JGI24021J15306_10000448_pt1 | contig 30918 bp, 11 predicted proteins | sample Ectturendosymbi1_FD_15306 | JGI IMG/M metagenome (IMG submission 15306)
TACTTAGGCGTGATGGACGATTTTTTCAAATATTCAAAAATCTTAGGAATGTTGTGGGAAATATACACCCAGTGCAAGCCCCCACTAGGTTTTTATTCGTGACATGCGTTTCGCCCAAGCGCACAACACGTCACTGCAGCGTTCTAAAGCAACCAGCGTCTTGATTTTCCAGCCTGCTTAGTCTTTCTCGCCCAAACAAAATAACGGCTTCATTCTTACTTGGCTTAAATTGTTTGGCAGGGCTACATCCAAGCGAAAGGCTATTCTCACCACACGCAAGTGGAAACAGTTCCTGACGGAGCGGAATCCGCCATGTTTCGATCTTTGTTCAAAAACTGGAAGTCGAAATACGATACAGTTGGACGTGGCAAAGCCCACACAAAAGGGCGAATCGGTAAGCGGGAAAATCGAATTTCTGTGGCATGAACTACTCATCTCCCTTTTTACAATTCAGAATGAGATTTGGAAAAGATATGTAATGTAAGATTGGTTAACTTTGAAAAATTGACACGCTTATGAGCGAAGTTGGGGGAGCCATTGCCTCCCTATAACTTGCTGGCTCCCGGTGCACCCCAAAACGTTCGTTTGACGGGAGAGAAATGTCTACTTTACTTTGTTTTATTAATGTAATTGACCTCCAGAAACGTAAGAAATAAGATGTTATGGAAGCATTAGGGCCCCTCAAATAAATCTGTCTGGTTCTGCTTCTGGAAGCGCTGAAAATAGCTAAGATCCGGTAGAACTTCAATTTGGAATGGTTCACTCACTTTATAAAGATTTTCACACAACGCCCAGCATCGCGCTATATCGGTTCATTCGTTACAGTTTTCCTTTGCAAGTGATTTCTGTTTTTTTCCAACTTAGACATGTAATTTAATTGGAAACCAACACGTACAGTATTTCCAAGTTGTCAAAAAATGAGCAGTTTTTGCTCAATGAAGCTGTTTCAGAAAGTAATTCTCAACAGTTTTTTGAAATCGGGTATCAGTGTAAAAGCTTTAATATTATCACCGGTCTGCATCGTGCTGTAGGTCGCCACAATAAATGGAAGAAACGGCGGAGTCTTACGTTTATCAGTGTTAAAGTCTGTAACATAAGCAGTCATGTTGCTCCCGTATGGTATTTTAGTGCTTGACGGTTTGTTTCAAAATACGTCGTGTACATTCCACATCCGAGCACATTTTGTCATCGGTGTTACTAAAAATAGCATCAAATAATCCTACCCTTTTTTCACACGTCTCACCTGGCATCCCGCTACGCACTCGAGCGTTGCTGAGTCGTTCTTACATCACAAAACAAACGTAGGGTGTGGTGACCGGCATCAATATTTTTTACCGTATAAGGCAACCGATGTGTGGTCATGCATCGGTGATTTGTGAGGCGGTAATTGATTATTAACTACACTGTCGCATCCCATCGACACTGCCATACATTACTGCGCTTCATTCCCGATGTTATGCAGAAAGTTCCAGTAATTTCCCAACTCTTGTTCTGTGAGTTGCTCTTCACATTTAGCTGTTCATAAACGATTTGGCGATCTTTTCCGTCCTGACTGATCGTTGTTTTCTTTTGTAAGATTGAATATAGAAAGGTCACAAACGACTGGCATGCATCGATCTTTAGTTCCCCATCCTGTTACTGCGTATTCATTTCAAGCGCACAACTGTCAAATGATTGGTTTTGTCTGTATGGCCTGAGCTGATCTTCGTTTACATACCGCTTTTCGAAAACGATACACTTGTTTATACAAACCGCCTTTACGTAAATGATATTTGCAGGCAACCTTTGTATGAAGGTCCTGCTTGGCACAAAATTGACTCTTTGGGTCTGCACCTTCTGTAAAGGCCGGTTGGGGAGAATACTCACAGTGAAACCAATAAAATTATCAACTTAAGAACAAGCTTATTTTGACTAGCGATTGATGCTTGTTCTGCCCAGCTATGCCTAAAATGTCATTTCCTAGAAACCACGATAAAGGGCAAATGAAGGTATTTTGAAGACTGACGCAAGCCTTATAGCCTTATAATAAACCTGCCTCGCTTGAAAAACCTAAGCACATGTTTTGTGTGCATGGCATATACTGCCGCACCAGCTTTTTTAATCGAGATATCTGCAAAGAAAAAATGAGCTCGAGCGTTTTGACCAATTTTGTCTCTGCGCTTATCGATTGTTGACTGGTTTGCCGACTGTTCCGAGACTGTATTTATTTTTTCGTCGATTTTTTTCGTGTATTTATTTTTTTATTCAATGCATAAACTCTGAATATGGTTGCTGACGTAAGGCGGATACCATCGTCATGACTCCTACTTTTTTGAGTTCGATTGCTTAACAGTCATATATTTTGATTGCCACGAGAATCTGCGAATGCTGTTCGTGGTTAGTGCCAATGAAAGGTTGAAAATTTAAAATGTTTGCTTATCAATCTTGCTCCAATATTCATTGGAGTATATGCGGTTACAGTTTAAACGACGTGTTTCAAAGTTGCAAAATGCGTTTTATTGTTCTTTTGAGTAAACATTCAATCAAAGTAGAATTATTTGTTCATTTTATTCCTTCAGCTAACCTTGACGTGGGTTAACTTCTGATAATTTTTTTCAATTTTATCCAATCGTCAGGAGTAAGACCACTTGGCGGTGCCGAAACCTTAATTCCTTGGCGTTTCTCTTATATTGACAAGGTAGCGTAAATTTCTGCGACAACTGCTGTATATCTTCTTCCAGCAAGTGTCGCTCACGTCAAATTCGATGCAACGACTATGCACGCTCAGCCTGAAGTTGCTGCTCAGCAAAGGATGGTCGATGATGGATCGGGAGAGATAGAGGTGGGGATTTGAGGAGAACGTTATGGACCGATTGTCGCTCACTGTTTTGACTGAGCAGCGCATGTGGTTCTTTGCTGTTGTGAACGCAAGAACAAAGCTTCTGTTTTATGTAAAAAGCAAAAACGTTCGAACGTTTTCGCATTAAGTTGGCATTTTTAGCTCACACTGTGGATGTTTCCGCAGCATTTTCCAACCAAATAAGAAAATTTCACGCCACGACAATTTACAAAGAACAATAAGTTTGATGCTGCTGCCGAAAACATCTCATACCTTCACGTTTTACAGTGCCACTGAACAAATTGCAGCAAACCTAATTATTTAATGCAAGTCAGCAGCACCGTTAAGCACTCTTTCTGGAACGTTTGATTACATTTTATTAGAATAAGAAATGGCGTCAAAGTTTCGTCGCGACCATGTAGATACCAACCTTTGCCACCCAAGCATGCTCTGATATCCATTTTCGTTGCAACGGTTTATATCTTACCTTGCACGACAAAGATGGCGGAAGTGCTCGTAACCGAGTAGTTCATGTCATTTACGCGCTTCGTCTGTCGTCGTCGTTCTGTTCTTCCTGATGGTCACCGTTGAAAGGCATTTTCTGCTTCTTTGGCAGCGACTTAATTACGCAATTGCTTAATGCACGTCCGTCCAATGACACGCTGCAGTTCGTCGCTGTCGCTTCCTATTGGCTGGCTCAAAATGCAAAGTACTTCTGACATCATTTTCCGGGAAATGCCATTCGTTTTTGCCAAACTAATCTCGGTATCGTGCCCAGTGTTATTTGAAAACCACTTTTCTGCATGCGCCTTGCTCAAAGGTCATCATACATTCATTTTGTGATGTGATTAATTTTCATATTACATATTTCGGTCGGGATCGCGTTACAATTTGTTACTTGACCATCCGGACTCGAGACCCTTTGGCCTTTTCATGCCCCTAGTAACCTCAGAAAAAATACATTTTTGTTGTTGTCCGAAGCATACATTTTTATGATAAATGCACGGTTTCACGCAGCAATTAAAGCCGTATCATAAATAGTTATGAGCGAGACAGTGCACACGGCGTACAAACAGTCGTCACGTTAACGACAGGCTAGACTTGCTGACTGCATTGCGTGACTTGCTTCTTTATATGTGTCTGCTGAGCAGGAAGAAACAAACACTTCGCCAAAACCGAAATATGATTTTTGGGTGTTGCGGTTCCTCGTCGATGTTGGACTTCATTTTGTGTGTGCGTATTTTTTCCTAAAGCAAACATGATGTATGTAAAGTCCGGTAGCTTATGTAAAATTAGTGTTTCTAACATCCTTGTTTGAGGTTACCTCACCGATATTGTCTTGCTGTTGTCAATGGTCTTTTCTAAAAAAAACGATGTCCGAGGGTTGTTACCGGTTGTCATGGATACAATGCAACTATCGGTGCAATTCATGACAGCAGCCTTTCCGAAGTTTAAGGGGATCAAAATTATCTTGGGTAAAACACATGTTTGAATGTTGAGTTCAATTATTTTTAGGACTAACCAGCAAAGCTTTGGTCTTGTTGCAAAACTGCCCCGGCTTTGCGTTAAAAAAATCTTTGCACGTTTTTTCATAACTCGTTATATTTTTTAAGCATTTCTGACCATTTTCGTTGCTTCATCACAGATCTGGAGAATTGAAGGCAGTGAAATTGTGCCCGTTGACAAATCAACCTACGGCCAGTTCTATGGCGGCGATTGTTACCTCATACTCTACACCTACTTGAACAACAACAAGAAAGCATACATTATCTACTATTGGCAGGTAAGTTATAGAAGAGCAGGCGGAAAACAGCGTTTGTCAACTTAAGGCGGTTGTTGTGATAAAGTCCTCAGTTTGTTTGCAAGTTTGATACGTTAGCGAAATCCTGAAATTGTGCTTCACTTTCTTACCTTTTTGTGTGTAAAGACATCCCTGTCCTTTTGCTTTTTCGTGTGGGACCGACAAAGATTGTGGCAAGCATGATAACCTGCTATCCACCTGTTTGCCTTTTTCCTGTAGTCGCCTTCTGTTGTGCTTCTTGCAAACTGCAATTAGCAACGTCCTACAACCGAATATATAAGTTGCAGAAGCGAATTACCAAAGTTTGCTTGTGTACGTTGCTTCATTCGTTGCGCTGAAGGCGTAATTAGAAAGTTTGATGTGCAAAATATGCACTGATTTTCTCATTGCAGTTGATAAATGATTGTCATTAAGTCTGATATAATGAATGTCAGAATGTGTGTTTTCTCATCGCCTTGTGCTGTCGCTTTCAAAGTTTTTTACACCGCAGTAAATCTCTTCGGGTTTATTACGCGATCTGTCAATTTTCGCAGCGTTCGCCCTTGACTCTTTCTGTCTCGTCTCCTTTTCAAGTGATGGCAAGCGGAAGCCTCTTCCGATCCTTGCTTAATAATTTATCGGCGCACTCGCCTCTTACTTTGAAACTGTAAATAATTCACATCTAATCCCGTGGTACTCAAAAGCTTAACTTCTCTAGTCTCCGCATGTGATTTCTTGCCACCGATGCGCATTGGTTTGTCTTGGCCAGAACACATCTTAGACACAAGCTGATCTTTGGGTTCGGGCTGTTTCCGTTGTGGTGTTTTGTATACCCTGAGTCAAAAAGCTGTCTGAAACGAAGTCGTGGTTTTGGGTCTGCCAATAAATATATCCTTTGAAATGAGTTGCAAATTTCCTCCTCACGCAAAAGCTTTTTTTACAAAAAAATGCTCTTCGGTGTATTTTAAGTTGACAAGCTGCGAAGCCTGTTGGTTGTTAGGCTTGAAAAAAACCCGGGCGCAAAGTAAACTTTAAAATAGGAAGGATCGTGGTATTTTGCAAATGATTCTTCGCAGCTTTCATTCCATCAAATATTGATTTCGACTTTCACCCGCATTTCACCTCCCCCAACCTTATGGGGCTACTTCGGCGTACGTCCTTGTTTTCCATTTTGCTGTGGCTCTGGTTTCAGTAAAAAAACTGAGCAAGTCACACGTTTTTGTTTTTTGTCTATTCGTTTCAATTGTGCACCTAAACTTTTCATGACCAGGGCCTGCAAGCAACCCAGGACGAGATAGCAGCCTCCGCATTCCAAGCTGTGGCGCTTGATGATAAGTATGACGGAGCCCCGGTGCAAGTTCGCGTCGTAATGGGCAAAGAACCGAAACACTTCATGTCGATGTTTAAAGGAAAACTGATTATCTTCGCGGCAAGTCGACTTGGTGTTGTTCTTCAAAGTAGTTTTTGTTTTTGAGCTTTATTCGTTTTCACCGCACGGATTGAAAGGTAGGTTTCATTTACTTCACTTTAGTTCAAACCAGTCCTGATGATAATGAAATGAATGAGCTCCAACAGATATCTACCTGTCTCCTTACATTATCGAAATGTGCTACTACTATATATGGTGATAGTTACTGAAAGCTCGTATTCACAAAACTTCAAGACGCTATAAAAGTAGTTAAATATACGTCAATCAGAATGCAAATTTGTGTTTACGCGTGTTTTGTGCTGACGAGCGCTTACAGTTGATGTCCTGCTGCACAACTGCCTGTCATATCAAACGGGAAAACGTGTATAGTTTTCAGTTCACTGCGCTGACTGTAACTTCCATGCGACTTAACTTCAAGTTTGGCTGCAGGGTTGCAACATTTTTGAAGTTTGACTTATTTTCGAAGTGCACAAAATGTATTTTTGTGTGTGTGACTTAGGCAGTTGTCAGTACAAAGAAAAATCTGAACATTTTCATACTGTTGAATTGTCTTGATATTTTTTCCAAAACTGGATTTTGCGTTTCGCCTAACCGTTGCTTGTATCCATCAGGGCGGAACCTCCAGGGAATCCGGCCAATCAGAGGCAGCCGACAACAGACTCTTCCAAGTGCGCGGAACAAGCGACATGAACACAAAAGCATTTGAAGTCAAAGTCACGTAAGTTTTTACTTTAGATCTGGAATTCTGAAGCACCTTTTCAGACGTCTTTTCTTAAATATCTGCCTCTTATGCTTATGTGCAACTTTGTTTTCCGATTGTTAATTTTGGAAAAGCGATATTTAAATCACACGCCCCGCTAGTGCGTCAGTTTTTCACATATTTACACGCAAATAACTGGAGAAATTGTGTTTCGTTCTAAAAAGAGGTCAACTTCTCTTTGTCCAGTAGTTTAGCATTTTGCCAGTGCACTGTATTGCATGTTCGTTGCGAAACCCAAGTTCGCTGTTATTGCCAGCAACGCAGTGGAAATATCTGGAACACGTGACGTATATTTCCGTTATAGCAGCAGCGAAATACAACCGCCAGAACCTGACACGGCTTTGACAGCAAATTTGTTGCATACAGTGGCTCATCGCTCAATTCAAACGACGTTTTCCTCTTCAAAACTCCATCTAACATGTGGATGTGGTGTGGGAAGGGATGTAGCGGCGACGAAAGAGAGATGGCAAAACGTGTCGCTCAAGTCATTTCTTCAAGGTCAGTGACGCACGCCAGAGATCGAGCATGCGCTTTAGTGCCGTATACTTGATAGAGATTGAATTGCGATTTTTATGCACGCCTGTAGGGTCTTGATTCTCATCTCAGAAGTTGCTTTTGCTTTGTCTCTGGATCTGGATTTTTCTTTTAAAATCGATGTTGGAGCTTTCTTTTAAAATCGATGTTAGAACGATGTTTTCTTTTAAAATCGATGTTAGAACTTCACCTTCAGTGATCTTCATCGGCAATGCACGAACTTCGTGTTCTGTTGCCCATATTTTAATTAGTGCTCTTGGGAATGTGGTTGCCAGGCAGTCTTGACAGGTCTCTGTTGAAGAGGTCGTAACGATAAAAACGCTTTGACCTTTTTTGAAGACTTGGTGATAATCTTTTATTTTCAATCCGAGGTCTATGAATGTTTGGCAAAATATTCAAAACCTTGAAAAAATTTCCTGTTAGTATAAACGAAAGTCGCTTGCAAAATGTAAACTTTATTTCTCGCTGTGTTACCAATGAGTTTTGACTTAATCTTTTCAGTCACTTGTTTGTTGCTTAAAAACGCTTTGACCGAATTTATCCAGTATATGTGAGTTTGGACACGTTAATGTGTTTTTTTGGTCCCGGTTAAACAAAGCGTGTATACCACTTTCCGGGTGTGATGATGCTCCCGTTTCTGGTGACAAAATTAGTCATTTTTATCTAAATAAATAATTGGCTGTTTCGGAGAAATCTAATGCTACTGATTGCTCCACGTTTATTAGCAGAACTTCAGCGTAAAAAGCAAACATATAAAAAAATTTGGACTTACGCTTCACAAAAACTGGGCAACCCTGTGTTTATCCAAGCTCTGAATTGCTTAAGTAAGGCGCGGCAATGTTCAAGTAAAGCGTAATGCTGAGGAAAAATTGCGCATTAGATTTACAGCGCAAGCCAATCTTTTTCAGTATTTTGACAACCAAACGCAACTGGTTTGTTTCCATTGGCAGTGTAACATCGACATGTCTGCGATGTTTTGGTTTAAATCCGTTTGAACGTACTTTACGTCCTCTCTTATTTACAAATCTTGTTTCTGCGTCTGTGAATGATTGAAACCATAGGCATTGTTTCAAAGCGGGAGTAATAGCGATCGTTGCTGTACATATTAATTACAATAAACAAAATGGCCCTTTATAGAGATGTGCAAATTAACTGTATAGAAATGTGAAACTTAACTCTATCCGTTCTATTCCGTCATGCCCTGCAAAAGCAAAAGCTTCATTTCGTTTCTTTCCACGCCACAGCTTCGTGTTCGTGACGTTTGCGTGATGTTACACTTGCGCGCGTTTTCCAGTGTAGCTCGTTGAGAATTTGTCGTGACGCAAACACTTTACTTGCTCTAGATATTTCGTAAAGTTCCTGTTCTTGTTTTAGAGAGCTAGAGACGATCTCGGAAGGAAACGAGATCAACGCTTTCTGGGCCGCACTCGGAGGGAAAGTACCCTACGCCGATTCTGCGAAACTCCTGGTAAGGGTTTCTGTTCTCTTCATCGCCATTCCATGGCGGCTGTATGACGTCCATCAAGATCGCCTGTTATTCACTACCTAACCTGTTTCAATGATGAAGTCGCTGGATCAAGCATTACAACTGTTTATGGCAGTAATTGCAGTTTTCCAACTACTGTATCATCGGTATGGAAATGTAACTTGCAGCCCTTGCCGCCGAAACGAAATTTTGTTTTGCTTTTGCATATGCGCTGAAAGCAAATCATTTTCATCAAGTTGAAAATCTTGAAGGACAGAATTGGCCAGCGCTTGCCTAACGGTGATAACAATAAATTATCATTTTTCATGAACAATTTCAGGTTATTTTTCATCGACAAAATTTGACTGTCATCAAAGTATTTTTATCAGGATCTGACACAAAACAGCGACTTAATTACATTTCTTATTTATTTGTCAAAAAAATTAGTCGCCGTGTATTCCTCACATGACAGAGATATGCCACCACAGAAACAGCTGAAGCTGCTATGCGCGAGAAATACACCATCCAAAGACAGTCAATCCATGTCTGACACCCCGTTCTCAGTTCACTTGCTGTGGTTATGGTGCAACCAGGCGGTGAACAGCCGGGCAATTGCTCCCCGCAATTTGTTTTCAAAACCATGTGTAGTTGTTACGCAAAACAACAAGTTACAAACATCTCCCTCCCCCGAAAATCAGCTGGTTGCGGCCCTAGATGTAACGAGAGTTGTGCTGGGCAACTTTTTTTAGAAAGTAGAAAAACATGACAAGTATTTTTTTTATTTTTTATATCTTGTAGGAGGAAGACAGCATGGAAGATCCTCGGCTCTTCGAGTGCTCGAACGCGACTGGAAACTTCAGGTGCGAAGAGATCTGCAGCTTCTCTCAAGAAGACCTCGATGAAGATGACGTCATGCTGCTTGACGCGCACTCAGAGGTGATGTACTCTCGAAAAGATATTTCGACGAATGTGTTGAATGCAACAAACGCTTTGCACATTCTTTGTCCAAGAAAAAGCTGAAAATAATTTTTACTTCGTAACTTAATACACGAGTTTCAAACGTGGACACGTTTTGTTTGTATATACATTATAACTCTTAGCAATGTTCTATCAGTTGTGAAATGCTTTTGACTGGCATGAAGCCTTGCACACTTTTTTCCCTTAATTTGATGTACCCTGAGAATCAAAGGTTCATTTCCGCGATCAACTTGCTATTCGCTGCTAATTTTGTTGCGTGAAGAACACATAAAACTTTCGCCTACGACTTCACGCTGCGCTCAAAATTAATGCATAATGTTTTCTTCGAAAGGCTAATTTTTGTTGGAAGGCTTGTAATTGATAAGACTGAAAAAAATAAAGGGATTTTCATGGAACACTGGGCAAATGCAAAATTTTTCTGAAAGTTTCGTATGTTTGGTTTTGAACTGATATAACTTTTACTGCGTTTCTTGTACAGTAAGCCATGCTCTTTTTTGTTTTGTTTTCCATTTATCTGCACGATTATTGATTGAAAAGGTATTAAAAGCTTGCTACTGCGCATTTTTGGATGAATATTTGGAGTTTAGAATAATAGGAAGATGTGAAAATGCTTTATTAGTTGATGTACTTTTACCAACAAACGAAAAGCTACAAAGTTGTCGCCATCGAAGGTCTGAGTGTTTGCCTCTGCATTTGTTTTATAACTTAGTATGTGTAAGCTCAGAAACCTCAAAAATTGTGACGACTAAGGCAGTCAAGCATTTTATGTGCATGAGCAGCTTGGGAAGTTACTTATGCTCTTACATGCGTTAGCCATCAGTTGTTAATTTCAATATTACAGATTTATCTGTGGATCGGAAAAGGTGCAAACGACCAAGAGAAGAAAGAAGCAGTTGTGGCTGCAATCAACTACCTGCGAACCGACCCAACCGCTTCCCGCGACCCACACACACCCATCGTAACAGTCAAACAAGGGTTCGAGCCCCCTACTTTCACAGGGTGGTTCATGGCTTGGGACCCTAGCAAATGGAGTGTGAGTTTGCGTTTTTTATCGTTTTTTGGTCGGTTCCGATATTTTTTCGTGATGAATCGATCCTTTTGAAACATTCTTTAAAGTAGTGCGAGCAAGAATTCCCTTGGAAAGCATAGTATTTAAATAGCCTGTTTCCGTATAAAGGACAGCTTAGCTGTTAATAGTTTTCCGGACATTCTGTACCGGATTCCACTTTTGCGATTCTGCACCCATCAAAAATGTTTTTGAGAAACCATCAAAACGTTTTTGCCTTTCACATTCATTTTGTTCTATCTGACTGCCAATGAAGCAGAGTTTCAGATATCTTGAGGCAATCTCCTGTTTTCAATGCATTTACGCATCTGTAGCTCGGAATTAAGGGCCTTTGTACAACTCACCTTAACTGACGTTTGAGGGAAGTCCTTACCATTAATCATTTTTGTGTACAAGTGCGATCTTATTCACTGAATCCCTGAAGATACGTACAGCTACACTGGGATGGTTTGTGTAAAGCTGTTGCTTGGCGCGCCCTTCGCTTATAAGTAGAACCTCTTAAGCTTGTGTTTGGAAGTGAACAAAATGTGCAACTGAAGTCAACGAGCCGTCCATCTGACAACAAAATAAAGTTCAGACTTCATGATGTAAACCAGTTTTTAATCTGCTATGATCGGGTCATCGCTTGATTTGCTGTTGCATGTTGTGACGTCACAGTTCTTCTGTGACGCAGGGCAACAAATCCTACGAGGACCTGAAGAAAGAGCTCGGAGGAAATGACGAACTGTTCGACTCCGTCCTGGCGTCCGCCATTCCCAAGCAAGTTGTAGCCAAAAAAATCGTTGAAGCTGTTGCAAATGGTCTTCGCGGCGATTTCAAAGTTTATTCTTACGACCAACTGAAGGCCACAGCAGATGATCTTCCTGATGACGTCGACAAGACCAGGAAAGAGGTATAGGTTTCTTTTCTTGATTATACCTAGGGCAGAAATTTTGATGAAAAAAGACAGAAAGGCCTCCTCAGAACGCACTTCATTTTCCATGCTGTCCGCATGATAAAGTACTCTATTTGTTGGGACAGGGGAAAGCTAGAAACCTTTGCGCTGCCAAAGGTTTAGCTGTGAAATGTCAGCATACAAGTCATGTGCGTTGGAAATAAGTCGACCATGACAAGCTTCGCATCACAATCTTTTTACGTTTTCAATTTGAAAGTTTTCAATACCCAGCTGCGGATTATCATAGACAACAGTCTTGCGTCAATCAAACTTTTAAGTTGTGTTTTTTAGAAGCTTCATGAGGATTGTTAAGCACAGTAAAACAAATCACTGCATGTTGCACCACTGCTGTCATCATGCGCACTTTCACCCAGGCGCACATCAATTACCTGCCATTAAAATCTTGCAAACGCGAAAGTCACAGTGCATGTGATGGACAGTTGTAGGATTTGTCACTGGCGGATTGTTGGGGGCACTTGTCGCCGATGTTCATCTGTATCGACTGTTTTCTGACTTGCAGTTGTTCATTTGTGGACAAGTTTAGAAATATTTACTCGTGCTGATGATGACAGCAGTGGTGCATTAAGCAGGCTAAGCATTTTCTTACGACGCCAAGATCGAAACAGGCACCAGAAAATTGAGCAAAGTGTGACAAATTAATGAAACAAATGAAGATCTGTAACAAATTTGGCATAACTAGAGAAAATTGATCAAAACGTACTGTTTCTTGATCATGAGTGACCTAAAAACACTTTCTTAAAAATTAAAGAACATTTAATAAGTTGGAAAGTAACAGTTTTGCTGAGAGATAATGAGACAATGAAGTGAAGCGTTTGACACAAAAGGGACCTGGTTTGTAGTGGAGCAAGCAGTGATAAAAGGTGGTCGTTTTTATTTGCCATTGATGCAATGTCGCCATTGGTGCAACTTGCGTTTAAACTTTCACGTACTGTATAAAACATTTTTTGTGGAGTTTTGTGCTACAATAAAGGCACACACTCGCGTTGCCTGGTATTTCAACCTCGTCACGACTTCAATTCATCTCTTCCTCTAATAAACAACTTCTGATTATCCAATTGCCTCTTCGAGGTGAAGCTGCTTGTTTTAATTTTTAATAAGTTATCAAAAAACTCGGGCAAGCCCCATGAATGCGCTGCACTTCCAGCAGCGTTACTTCAGCTAACCGCCATTTAGTGTCAGTGCACATAGCATCTTGATGGTGAAAAAACAACTGTAATCATTACTTCAATCGAACGGGTACTTGCAGAGAAAGCCAATTCGTCTAAAGCAGTGCTACTCAAGCTTTTTATACCGTATTCCACATTGATATTTTGGAGGGCTTTTTATAAGATTTTGCTGCAAAATGGCTGTCAAACATATCTACTTGATATTTGGTCGCAAATGCAGTCAACAATCAGTCGATTGTCCAGCAGTCTAATAAGCAGTAAACATTGCTACGTTCAAACCACCTAAATAGCTTATTTCTGGATCGTACAGAGAAAACAGCAGCCTACTGTTCAAACTCAAAATGCTGTTCACCTGTATTCGCTTTTTGGCCTGTTTCACAGCTTACCGTTTGAGAAGCGCCGATCTAAAAGATTGTTTGGCTAAGACAAAGCAATGTCGCTTAATCTTTCTCGACATAGCGTAAAAAACAACTGATTAGAAAGCTCTTATGCACTAAAACAAAAAAAACGGTACAGAACTTGCTAAGTTCGGAATTTGAGTTCTCCTTCAGTGCAAGAAACTGGCGATTGGAAGTATCCCTGGTCGTCTGTGTGCGAACTTACGCGCACAATTCGAGAACAATGCTGGTTTAGACAAAACTACTGATCAAAATTATAACAATTTCATGCAAACACACTTTCTAAACTTTTTTTCTTCAGATGCATTTGAATGACGAAGAATTCTCAATTGTATTTGGAATGAACAAGCTGGAATTCAACAACTTGCCCGCCTGGAAGCAGACCTCACTGAAGAAAGCGAAAAGTCTTTTCTAAGATCCAAGCAGGCGCCTTGTCTGGGCTTGTTTTAATTCAATGTATATGTTTGTTACTTCATCGTTGCAAGACTCCGTGGACTTTTTCGATGCATTCCAATAATGGTTGACTAACTACTACGTACAGCAGTTCACTTAATTACTGGCATCATAGCTTTTATTTTCCGACACCGTGATCCAAGTTCGGTGCAGTACAATCCCTTGCCTATTTTCCGCGCTGTGGAACCCAAGTTCGTTTCTTGCAGTCATTCTTTATCAGTTAATTTTCGGTTACAAAACACAAGCATTTAGTTCATCCAGTAATCTTTGTAACACACCCTGACACGGCTTGTTATTTGTTACAAGTTAACCCAACACATTCCAGGGTATGTGATCTCATTTTCTACTTCCAAAAATTGTCGGTACTACAAGAATCCAACAGTCACATTCCCGTTAATCCTCTACCTTTCTGTGGGCCACTTTGCACCATACTTGGCGACAGTCTTCATTCACGCGCCCGTGGTACTTTTGTCCATGCTTGCTTATTTGTTCAAGCTTTTAACCGACAGCATTTAAAAGTTGCGCAGTGTTTCCTGCTGACAATTCCAGCGAAAGTGTTTCGCTTTCCGTTACTGTTTCCTTGCTTTTGCTTCAAAAGATGCGTTGCAATTTATCCAACTGTGGTTAAAAAATCTATCCCAAAGTGTAAAGCAATTCGCGTATACGAACGTACGACTGTAAAACCTGTTACTGTGGCAAACCTTGTCGATTTGCGACTAGAAAAGCTTGTGTATATAATGTGTTTTCGCTGTAAAGCGGTGAACCCGATTATATGACCCATTATACGAAACCTGCACTGAATTTCCCCACTGTACTTGCAACAAAAAATCAATAGCAGTTTTGACAACTCTTAAAACTTGGCACAAGTCCTCAGGGTGTCAAGAATAGTTGCCTGAAACAGGAAGCAGACGCAGCAGTTTCCTAGCAAATGCCGCTGAATGGCGGAAAGTTAGTGCTGTTCATTTTGTAAATATGTGCTTTCTGCTGGTGTGCAAACGCCTCCGTGATTTCATTGCTACTATTGTTTGTGATGTGCACTTCCATTGCAGCTGCTGTGTAATTGAAAAGCAGTGTAAACGTGCATTCTTCAATGTTTCCTTTATTGTGAATGTGACTGCTCGAAGTATTAAAATTGTGTGTATTTACAATCATTAGCGGGATCATAATTGTTACTTTATGTTGCTTGTTTTGTTGATTATTTTTCCGAATCACGAAATAAAGAACTTAGAGAAAAATCTCGGGTCACATGCCCTTCGTGCTTGGCTCTTTTAGTTTCCCAGAATTACTTCTGTACCTCATAGTAATAAGGGCACAGTATTTGCCATTGACAGGTTACGACAATACTCTTTTTATGGCGCTAAAGCTTAAAAAAACTGTTGGCGAATTTTGAAATATTTGGCGTGGTAGAGTTTAAACTGTTCGCGTGTTTGCGAAAAGCCACTCCCACGCTCTTTTTTGTGAAGCCCCGTGTCTGTCATTCATGAAAAAAAAAATTTTTTTGCCAATAAGTTTACGTTTGTTTTTTCAGGGACAATGGGGCAACTTTTGTTTAGCGCGTTGCAAAACGTACCGCGGTCCTAAAGAGCTGATAGTAAGAAAGCGGGACACATTAGAATTTAACTTGCAAATTCTTTATTGCGCAACAAAATATGTAGTGACGCATAAAAATGTCGCTTTTCACAACACTTTAGCGATCGCGTAGTTCACAACAACAACTGCGAAATGCGAGTGCCGCAATCAGCAAAGCGTGTCTTAGATTGGGAAAACAATCCGTGAAACGAAAGCAGTTGAGAGGCTGACCTAGTTAAGTGCGAATACTGCGCATTTGCTTAGGCATATTCGTGAATTCACGGCGTATCACAGAGAACTGTTTGATCAACCATAAACCTGTTCGACCTCCTGCTTAAAATAGTATACCAAGAATATTTCCAGCAAACATCAGACGATTCAGTCCAAACGACACACCGTGCTTGCTTTCATTTCCATGACATAGCAAATGGTGTTGCCCAGTCCAGGGACAATCGATGTCTGCTCCCCTCACAAGATTAGCATGAAGTCGACCAAAATTCTAAAGCATTGATTTTGTTTATCATGCTAGCAGACAAAGAATGGTGTAAAGCTGAAACATTTTTGGAGTAGGCAAGTGCACAAAGCAAATTTTGAATTTGACAACGTAGAGCAGGCGTAAATGCCGACATAGCACTGGATGTGTTGTACTTGTATCTGTCCGATATAGCGCTTGGTGAGCTAAATGTAGCCTATCCGATTTAGCGGTTTGTGTGTTTTATCGACATAACCCGAAATTTATTGTTTTTACGAAGCAACATGTTTTTGGCAAACGAAACAAAATGCTGCGTCTTTTTTACCGGAATATTCTAACCAAGGAAGTTTACCACATCAGCCGGTCTTGAAACTTGTAGTGAGCCCTCGGAAATGCAGGTTGATGGGGGAGAACTCCGCGATGGAAGATGCGCAGGGCATAGTTCAAACACTTGCTTCTCCCGACTATCTCTGACCCCAGTGGTGTAGGAGGCAAGCGCACCCCCAAAATCTTTGATTTGTCGAAAATCCGGGAAAAATCCCTGAAACTTGGGGCAAAACCCCTGAAAATCCGAACAAAATCCTTATATGTCTAGGCGAAATCTCTGAAAATCTGAGCAAAAATGGTGCCCAACATTGTTTGACTTCCAGAAATGGCGCCCAACGTTTGCAGAAAATCAAATGAAGACCTTTTTGGGGAAATTTTGGCAAAAATCCTTCGCACCCCCAAAAATTTGCTTGCTCCTACACCTATGTCTGCCCTTGATGGCCTGCGTTGTAACTGCAATATATCTTGCGATTTGCGCGTCTGTTTTTTTCCTATTCTGTCAGAAAATGAAGCTGTCCATCATTTCAAGAGTTAGCACCAAAAAAGGAGGCTCATTAGCATAATACAGCTGACTGGGTAGAGGCTAGATTGCATTCGTGATTCCCAGGTTAGCAATTTCTGCTGATTAGTGAAGTTGGCACAAAACTGCGAAAACAAGAAACTGTTCATTGTTCGGAATTAGAGAAGAGCACACGACTGGTTGGTAATTGTTATTGATATACGTTTCCATTGACTTTCTGCATTTCGTATAATATAAACTATTTTCAGGTAAGCTATGTATCTTCTTGTGAGCGCTGCATGGTGGACTTTTTCAATGATAATTTTCATTCCTACGTTTGTTCAAGTTTCAGTGCAAATTGAGAGTTTCGAAGAGCATGTTCTGGAAACTTCGTAAATTAAACAGATAGGACATGTATTATTAGCTGAGTGAATTAAAACCATTTCTGTGCTCTGTCCGACAACAAAAATCAGAGTAAAGTATAGACATCAGAAAAACATAGATTTAGCTTATATTTTCCAACATGCTCAACTGCTACCACAAATTATAAAACTGCTACGAAACCAAATGTTGCTGTTGAAAAAGATAAATTTACGAGCTAAAGTTTTGACAGCTTGCATATTTATCTTCAGTGCAAAGGGTTCAGAATTTTGGTTGCTAATAACTTGTATCAGAAAGCTACCACCACAGAAAACTACTTGATAATCAAAAACGCAAAGGAAGCTACAGTGACACACGATAAACATGAAGTTCCAGAAAAAGAAAAAGTGGTGGAGATAAAATTACCAAGCGACGGAAAGCAAAGAAACGTATTATTTTCTCGAAACTAAAATCACGTAAGCGTCAGAAAATAATCAGATTTGTTTCATTCACAACATGACAGATTGTTGCTGCTTTTGTGAAAGGTTCCATAATCCAGGGTTGCCAACCAGTCATGAGACCAAAAGCCACATTTCTTAGTTATTGTGGTCCCGCAAAGAGCCAAATCACACATAGGCACACATGAACATCACCCCATCTCTTCATCACTTACACACATACCTTTGCTTAGCTAGATTTATTGTAAATGTCACACACCAAGAAGACAAGGACAGAACTTCACAAGGCATTTATTGTTATGCACGTTAGTTAGCGGGACTTTTGGTAAATACATAAGAGCCGCATGAAACCGGGCAATGAGCCGCATGCGGCGTGGGAGCCGGGCTTTGGCCACCCCTGTTATAATCCATGGTATAAAAGTTTTTTTCGAAGTCTAGCGCTTCGGTGCTTTTCTACTATTTTTATGGCCGTGTCCTCAAACATGATGGGTTAGCACAGGTGTAGAAAGCAATTTTAGGAGGGTGCAAAGGATATTTTCTCAAAATTTCCTCAAAAACCGTTTATGTGACAAACTTTCTTCCTACAAATTTTCTGTAGTTGTTGGCACATTACAATTTCCTCTGCCAAGTTGCCATAGATTTGAAAATATAAAGTTTGGTACTTGGCATTTGGTTCTTGGCATTTAACAAATTTGTTACTCTAGACTAGAGTGATTAAGAAACTTTTTAACAAAACAATGTAAAATCTAAGTGCGAAACTCTCAAAAGGGGGGCACTCAGGGCATCTCTGAAAGATGGTGGTCTGAAGCGACCGCTTCGTTCGCCTCCCCAAATATCCACACCTGATTAAACATCTTTTACAAATGTGAACAATGATTTGCGCACATATCTATCTTTCATAGTAACCAACTGCAGTGGAGAACGGTCATTTTTTAAACTTAAGATGATAGAATGAGCAGCAGACCAGCTGCAGACAAAACAAGCTGAAAAGCCTGATTCTAAAGAGTATATAGCATGAAAGTCTATGTGAAATAGACACTAACAGTATCATAAACAAATGCGCTATGGCAAAATCTAGAAAATACAATCTTATGCAGTAGGTTTACTGCTTTTGACAGTCGACTTCGACACATACTGAGACTAAATTGTCTTTAGATATAGCAGTGATCAAATTAATTGATGAGTCTGGACTCTTGAAGCATCAAGTACTGCCTCTGTATAGTACTTGTGAGCTGTACAGTAATGTATTTCTTCTTCGTAAAAAGATACGTATATACTGTATAAGTCCATCAGTTGGTTTATATAAGAATAATATATGTCTTTGGTAAAAAAATATGTAGCACAAAATGTCCAGCAGTTGCTCTTTAGGAACAGGGTTTTCGTACTTATGGAATTCAGTATGCCTAATGGTAGTTACATGGATGCCCACAAAATTCATGATTTAACAGTTGTTCACTTTTTCAAGTAGTGGTTTGAACAACTGGCTCAAAAGAAGAACTTGTTCAAGTCTATTTTTGACTTAGGGCCCCGCGCTGTTAATATGCTTAATGCCCCGCGCTACCTTAATCCGGTACTGGGCATGCATCATATTACTTATATTATAACTATGCCGTGAGTCTTACAACATGTCTTTTCAACTGCTCATACTGTATATGCGACAAACAGTATGGCGAACAGTGTTCATCCAAACACTGTAGTTAAAATTAAAAACAAAAGCTTTTCTGTACTTGCCTGACATGGACTCTACACATATGAAGTAAGCGTTCTGCAGCATACTAGATATCTCAAGGAACAAATAACATAAATGCCTTCTTTTGCCTAAACTTTCAAGTGAATCAGTTGCTCTCATCAACTCTCACAAACTGCAACACGAAGTTATCAGAAACATTTTGTTGATTTTGTATATATTTAATATACTTGTATGATATAACAAATTTACATTTATACAGTCAATAACAAAGAAGCATAATTTCATTAATATTATTAAAAATTTCGAACCTTTTTTGGCCAAAGGTTTTGAGATTTTGCCCAATTTTTGACAAATCAAAACTTTTTGGGGGTGCTCCACTCCTAGCTTCTATACCAATGGGTTAAAGCGTTTAGGTAGATTTTTTAATTCTAATGTGTGTACATTCTTGAATATTTCAAAATTTTTCTGTTTTCACCAGCGTAATGGTTGTAACAGTCCTGAAGGGTAATGGAGTATACACGCCCCGTCGTTTGTTTGGTTGTTTTGATCTTAGCATAAAATAAGAAATAAGAACCAGCAAATATGCAGGTATTCCCCACGATTTTGCATCTTGTCAGCATCAAAGCGTTACCCCCTCAAAATTTCTGACCATAAGGTCTTGTATCTCAAATTAATTGCAGCTTTAAATTTCAAAATAAAAGACTCTTTTTCGGCAAATTCTCCTGTTCCGCTTGACCCTTATCGACTGAAAACAATGCGCTTCTGAGTTGCTATTTTTTATCTGCGTGCAGCATGCATTCAAGCATGGATTTTTTATGACAAGCTTTAGTACACATTGAGTATCGTTTAGAGTTGTTACTGGTCTGAAGAGACAAAGGTAAAGAAACAATAAAATAGAGAAGGGATAAGCAGTAAACATCTGAGAAATGCACAGCATTACGACCAACGATAAGCACGCACGCTATGCACATATACGGTACTCACAAAAAGTTACGATTTGCACAATCACGCCAGAAGGTTGCCACTAATTGTAGCTCTGAAAGGAAGTTGGGATCTTCTTGCCGGATATTTTTGATATTTGTCGAATTGTGTAAGAATGTTTCCATAGGGTATCGCTCATTCATCCGAAGATCGATGTTGGGCAAGCGTAGGCTGCATTGCATCGAATCGTTGAAGGATGCACCGATGGTTATGGCAGATTATTTCAAAATTTGTCATCACAGTTTCACGTCGTATGTCACCAGATATCCCTTATCCCAACCATACAGACGTTTCTCCTTGTGATTGTAATCCAGCATTGATAAAAATCGGTGACTGTAGAAAAAATGGTTTCAGATTTTTTGTCAGTACGAACATAGTTCATTTTTGGTGGGATTTCGTGAACTTGAAAGATGCGAGTTTAAAAAAATATTGCTTAATGACGCATACTCAGTTGTGACCTGGTAGACCAGAAGTCGTAGACTTGCGCAGTCAAAACCGGGTTCCTCTGCAAAGCTTAGTCATGTAATGATAGTTAAAACTGGTTTTAAACAAACTGCAAATATTGTTGCTTCTGAAAGATTTTTAAAATCTTCTCAACTCATAAAGTCTTTGAATAGATGTTCTCATGTTTAATTGTCTTGTACCACTAAGTACAGTATACGACTAACAAGCAAACATGAAAAAAAATAAGAATGCAGATAAAACAATTGCTGACTACCTTATTGTAAAAGGAATGTTTGTTCGAATAACTTGTCCAGATCTGGAGTTGTACACAAGATTCAACTTCGAACGGATGGCGTCGTACCACTGGAGGGCGTACAATGCTCCGTTGACAACAAACGCATTTCCTATTGATCTTTTGCTATAGTTCGTGCTCCATGTACCGAGAACCTGTTGGAAAAGCAAATATTTTGCAGTTAGCTCAAAATCTTCCACTTGTCTTGCTTCTTTTACATAAAAACTGTGATGTAATCCTAGAGCGCATATGCACTTGAAGAGGTGATAGTTTTAATGTTTTTGATGCATTATCATGAATGGGTCTTCACTGCGTTCCCGATCCCTAATAGTATTGAGCAGATGTTATGTCACCACATCACTGTCAAAACTGTTACCCAATCATTTATTCAACTCAGACAAAACGCGGCAACGTGGTTTTCTCGGGTGGAAATGTCTTTTTAAGATGATCATCCGTTTCGGTTTTAACAACATTAATTGTATCTTTGCCAACAATAACTGCATCTTTAGCTGCTCTCTCAACATAGTGTCGACTAGAAAATCACTTGGACCGCACAGTGTGTAAAACTTGCCTGCAATGACTGAACGTCTGGCCCACCAATAAGGAAGATTTAAAAGTAAATGACTTGCCAAATCAGTTAAAACTGCGCATAATAGTGATATTTTGAGAACAGGCTGTTACGTTAGAATTAGCTTTATTACAAGCATAGCATTTGAAAATGAATTTAATAAAGCGGAGGTCGGATATTAACCGGGGATTTTATAATATATTTTAAATTTAAAAAATTTTTTGCAAGTCAAATTGGATTTAATACGTGGATAGATTTAGTATCTTTTCTTTGAGCTTAATAAAAAATATGAAACCCATCCGTTTAATTTTTTACGAAGCAGCTTCTACAGCAGTGGTTCTTAATCTTTTCTTTACCACGCCTCCCTTAAGTGCTTGTCCTTTTTTTCAAGCCCTCCTGGCTATAAATGAGGTCTAAACGCAAATGTATTGTTTGGTTAATTTATTGATCAAACTTTCAATGTTGTACAGCGCTTAAGGGCTCACGACCCCCTGGAAGTTTATTGCCGCCCCCTGTTAAGAACCACTGTTCTACAGTATTGCAAATATTCTAAACATTTCTCACGAAATTACCTGGGGGCTTCAAAGAATGGACTATACTAGCCAATCACTTCTGTTGTTATGGGTCTATTTTCGCAATTACTCTTCTCATAGCAAAAAGTGCGTTTGATTGCCAACACGTCATTAAAAAATGTGTTGTATTTCACCAATTTCAAACAAACAAGGTCCTCTGCTGCATGGTGTTGAGCTGCTGACGCAAGTTTTGTTCTCTTTCTTTTTGTACCTGCCTGGCATGTCTTAAAGACTTACACGATTTACGCCAGCTGAGTTTCCTTTTATTGTCACATGGACTCATACATCTGAGACCTACGAAACACCCTGTTTGGGCCAATGGAATAGAAAGGTTTGTTTGAAAACACAAGCTATTCGTAACGCAAAGTGATGCAATGTAAAATCAACTGAAGAGCAACCACGGAACAGGTTGCTGTTGTTGTAAGAAATGTCTTAGCAGTACCCTTTTCAGTGGAACTTGATCATAACGATGCAAGCTTGTAAGTGACATGCCTTTTTCGCAAACAAATTTTCTTATACTCTGAATATCACGAAGTAGATTCATGCATCTTGTAGGTTTTCTTCAGTGGAAAACATCTCTATAAAACTTGGCACTACCTGAAAACGTATGCAAACTCAAATTAAAGTAGGGATCCAGTCAAAACCCACTTTTAATAGGTCTCTTAAACAGGCATTTTTAGGAAGAACGCAAAAGTCTTCGCTTGTTTCCAATCAATGTATCAACTTCTCTTCAGAATTTCTCTCACAATTAGCTTGTGCTATGAAAAATTTGCAGAGTTTTTTCGAGAGTTGAGACCACCAAACGTAATTTAACAGGTCATATTCAAATATTATATTTTTCACTCAAGAACAACGAAATTATTTTCGAATTCCAAGTATGATCAGCGCATCTTTTGCTCTTTAAACAATAAAAGAGAGGTCGAACATATAAAGCGGATTACGTAAATATGAGTGCACCAGCGATCAAAACAGTCGATCATCTTTTGTGTCTGTGCTTTCCGATAACCTCGAAATTTCCTTATAAAAATAGGACGCAAGCACAATTTGAACGGTTCCTCTGAAAAATTATTGAGCCACTGAAGTGGAATTAAAGTTGAATACACAAAGTAGAGTTCGGCAAGCAGCACTTGATGACCAAGAACGCCATTTATGCTTTTTTTTATTTATCTTCATTTCTTGGATTCTTGCGGATTTAGTTTAAAATTCGAGAAAACGGACATGTCAATTGTGTTTCCCATCCTTTAAAATGTTTTTTTTTTTGTGATACAACAGCAATATTTCAGTTTCCTCCACCCTGTGGTTCTTTGGAAAACTTTGAATGTAATCATTTGTTAGGCTTCACGTGCACTCCGTGTTTGATACGAATTTACACATACTGAAATGCTCTTTACAGTACAGTTTCTGCATTTTTGAGATAAGACTGCGATTGTCTTTAGCAGATGAGGGTGTGCTGCTTAAAATTATCAAGGCATAGTGAAAGTGTTCCTCTGCCGAACAGCAACATAAGTTTCAAGAAAATTTAAGCTTATAAAGTCCATCTTTAGTGAAAGAACATTGGAAAGTATTATCTGATACAACGAACAGTCCAATGCAAAGAGTTGTTTTTCCCACTCAAGTCTCGCTTTGGAATGATTTTGTGAATCTTAATTTTTCACGATCAAGATTCTAACCCATTGCTGGGTTCCACGTAATTCACATTTATCTCATTAAACTGATATCAATTTCTTTCACAGTAGAAGCTTCAACAAAAAAACACGCTGAATCGCATAGCAAATTTCTTTAAAGCACTGCAACATTTTATATAGGCAACTTTTTGCCAACCACTTTCGATTCTATTTATAACCTTGGTCCTCGTCTCAAAAACCTAACCCAAACAACTATTGGAATATTGTAATTTGTAATATATTGTCTTGCGTCTTCATTCCCAAACGCAACGCAGTAGACTTAAGCATACATGTTAGTAGCATGGAAAACACAGATAGTCATGCACATGAAAGAATACGAACATAGATATGTGGCGATAATAGAAAGACATACGCTTGATGGCGCTAACATGACATATTTTCGTGTATTTATAGTAACACCGTTGCAAAAATATCGGTCAAATGTTAAAAAAATCAATATTGACGAAACGAGTGGCATCGGTACATCTCTAATCATATCAAATTGTTATTTCAAAGCATGTTTGTGGTGATCAGCTGTAGTTTAAACAGCAACACCTCGAAACTCGCAAAGGGAACTAATTTCAGATTTAGTACATGGACTAAAACCAAACATTGAAAGCCATGTTACTCGCACCTGCAGGGTGTCAGGGTGAAGCTTGCTGAGAACAATATTGCACTGATTGGTTTCGTCTCCGTAAATCACCCACAAGCCGTTTCGATCGACAGCAAAATCGATGTCGGTACTCCCGGCCCACTGATATGGGCAAGAATTCGCAAAGCCAGCGTTGAGTAATTGCTTTGAGTTGGCAATCATTCGTTGTCGTAGATCATATTGCACAATGGTGTTGCTGTTGTACCTTCAACGTAAGTGAATAATGAATCTGTTCATTGTTGTTTTGAGTGCTTGCTTCTTTCTTACGCCCAACAACTTTAAACCTGGCCAGAAAACTGAATATGGAACTGACGCTTGACCTACAATCTTTTTATCAAGTTTTCTTCCCTATAATGGTGGCCTGGTTAAAAGAATGGAAAGAAATTAAAACGAAGAAATAGAAGTTGAATGAATATAAGAAATAGAAAAAAAGTAAAAAAGGGGAATAAGAGTAGCATAAACTAGAACTGCGTTTCATGTTAGCATTTTTATAGAAATACTCTAACTGTAGACCCATATGAATATAAAAGTTTAGTTACTACATACAATTTTGCTATTTACTGCGACACACGTCATAAGAAATGAATTGGATGCCATTTGGTGTTGCGCGAATTGACTTGAACAAATAATTGTTCGGCCATTTCAAGTTCATACCTGTTGTAATACAGAGTTCCATTTAGTATCACGTGACCTGTTCCTCCCCAAAAGTGCGGAAGCTCGTAAACTTCCGATGCGACGCCGTCCGAAAAGTTTCGAAACACTTTTACTTTGTTATTTCGTAAATATTTTTCGAATATATACACGTCATCAGTTGCTGAGGCAGGATCCTATACGAAAATGGTTTCACACGATAACAGAAATGAAACGCCGTGTATTTCGCAGAATAAAAAATTGTCTGATGTTGCAGTTTGTCCACTCAGCCCAACAAACCACAACTTGGTCAATGCTACTGTGTTGAATGCTGTAACTTCACTGGTCACATCATGAAAAAGTGAATGCACTTGCTTTCATTCATCCCACTCTTGATGCTGACCTCAGCACGCTTCAGCTGATTTATATAGGGTCATGAGTGATCAGTGTGCACACCAGTCCCGTCGCCACGTCGGGGTTTTGGTGGGCTTAGCCCCCCAAACAAAGCTTCAAGCCCCCCAAATTTAAATATGAAACACTGTAAGTTAGTGGAATTTTTGTCAAATTTGATTGTCAAGCCCCCCCCGCAGAAACGTAAAGCCCCCCTATTGACGACTTTCTGGCGACGGTTCTGGCGCACACCACGATTACTTTAGCACCTTAACAAAAAGTAAAGTCTGTCGCAAAAATGGCTATATGACGATGTTTGGTTGACCATTTAGAATTCACTCACTGGGAAGTTTAAAACGACAATGACTAGACTCAAGTAGAAACCCTTTCAAGGCGAGCCACGTACGTCGCTGCATCTGTTGATGCTTCGATTAGCTCTCTAGCACTATCGGCTGGCGAGTTATGACTGAAACCTCGCACGATTCTTAAAAGGGTCCCTCGTCATTTATTTTCTCGAGTGGTGTCATTCATTGTTGACAAAATTCCCGGGTCATTGGAATACACCACTCGACTTATTGACAAAAATCCTCGCATCCCTATCAAATGTCACGCAAAAGAAAAGTTACAAAATAAGCAAAAATGAAAGCAAGACATGCATGTTGATCGTTTGTTTTCGTTTCTTGCAATCATCGTCACAGATTTCACGTAAGTATCTCCAAATGTTTAGCTGCCACAAGCAGCCGCTAACCTTTTTCAAAAATTGTTGCTAATCCACGATAACCACAGCAAGCATACAAACCTTCATCCATGCGCCAATGGGATATTCACTTTTTCCATGAATTAGCGGTAAGCCGACAGATGAAACAAACGATATCGTACCTGGCCTAAGGGTTGAAAAACTGGTGTTTCTCCACTCTGGTATTACCTGTGTCTGCTAAAACACAAGTTTACGTTGAATGTTAAGCATGGTACATTTGCCGGGAAAACGTTTACGTCAATTTAATCGCTTGATTGTTTTCCACTTTGTTTCTCAAGCTTTTCCAAACGCGCCGCGAGCAGGGGCGTAACGAGGTTAAATGGCGCCCGGGGCAAGAAGCAAGTTTGGCGGCGCCTTGTGCGAACCTGAGATCTTTCGGAAGCAAATATACTGTATTGAAGAAAGTACTTGCGATATTGTTGGTACTTTTCGGCGTCCCCGCTGTAACTCGGCGCCCACAACAGTGATTCGGCGCCTCCATAATGATTCGGCGCCCAGGAATGGCGCCACCCTTGCCCCCCTCGTTACGCCTGTGGCCGGGAGACTAGACGTTCTCTGACACACAACAGTCCTTGTTTATAGCGTGATCCCGTCGAGGTAAGAGGCAGCAGCGAAACGGTATAGTGACGAGATAGACAATATAAGTATGCACCGGTTCACGTCATATGACGTCACATCCACAATGCACATGTAATCCTCAACGGTTTTTGTCACTACTAATAGAAAATATATGCGATATGGATCGCTTTAACAAATCCCTGCTCAGGAAACCTGGGTGGTCCACCACCCAGGGGCTTCTTGTTTTGTTGATTTCAAAAACAAATCCTATGTTTCCATAACTTTTCCTGATTTTCAGAGACAAGTGGAATGGTGCCAGAGTTATTTTTCAAAGATGTCCATGAAAGTTTATATTTAGAAAATTGGGGTACTGTACCACCCGTGGCTACCTGATGTGTAGCAAATTTTGTGCACCTTACTACCTTAGCATTTCAATGTGATTTTAAGGTGAAAAACGTGTTTGGCCAGATATGACCTCGGAAACCTTATATGTGAAGTCTGTACACCATGATTTGATATGAAGAAAAAACGCATCTTAAACGTACATGATGTTTACTACGCACAAACAAAAATTCCCCTCGAAAAAAACCTTTTTGGGGTAAAGTGTATAAAATTTGTATATTATGTATGTTTCGCTGCGCAGATACGATTTTGTTGTGAAAGTGGTTAACGATAGACGACGGCAAGTTAAGCACAGCTTGTTCCTGAAATAACGGATGTCACATGTCCCAAGAAAACGTATTCAAATATAGGGTTGCATTACACCCATAATTTCCCGACTCGTATAGCGTTTCACGGTTTTCAGAGCAGGGTTTGGCTCTGTAATGAACTGTAAGGCAACTGGTACGTTTCGTATAAGTGTTAGTCTGTCCTTTGTAATGAACACGCGCGATTGCTTCAAAATTGAATACTTTGATTGTGACAAACGCAAAATCTCCGAAAAATATCCCGTGCGTGCTAAAGACATTTGGGTATTTTGGAAGGCGTCACTCTTGTTAAGCAGGCAATTTCAGAGTGCTCAATCCAAGATCAGCATCCAAGCCATCCAGGTTTCTGCTGGCGGGCTCTCAAGGGTAGTGTGTGAGCAGTGTCTTCATCGCGTGGCTCACGAAAATGCCGTGTGTTTAAAACTCGGTTGTGCGAAACCAAGATTTAACAAATGTTGAACTTGCTGTTGCTTCGCCCTTCGTCTGGAATGTGGGACTGATACAAGGAAATGCGGCAATGCAATTAGATGACTCGTCGAAACAATGTGACTGTACCAGCATTGCTGCCGAAACAACGCATAAATTAATCCTACACTTTCGCAAACAATTGAGAAAAGTTTTTTCTCAATCATCGGGAGTTTAGCTATGATGACAACATTACCACACAGTTACAGAAAAAAAATATCCACGGGTGCGGCGGCAAAGTCCAAACGGGGAAAAAGACTTGTAAAATTATCTTTGTTTTAACTTTATTTGATAAATGACATATTTATTCCTTTGGTTTTCACGCAGATGTTTCTAAGTTTGCAGGCAAAAACTTTTCAACGAAAATGCAAACCCCGTTATACCTGGCCTGTCGGATGTCCTGCACAGCCATGTTCTTATATTCTAATTGTTTAATCATGCCTTAAATGTAAGGAAAATAGTAGTGTAGGGCACGATTTCTTTGCTGAGAGCGTAAAATAATAAACTGGCTAACAGTGCTTGTCACAGTTATAGACAAACTAGAAAAATGCGGAACAACCACTCTAGCTTGCCCAACATAATTCGCCGGCCCGTCAAAGACCTTTTCAAACAAATATTGACCACGAGCTTGGTCCTTGCTCTAATGTGTAATCGGAATGACTACTGTATTAACGATCAGTTTGAACGATTGACTTTTGTTACTTAGTCTCAGACCGACGCAATCTCATCTCGTTCTCATACACACCTTCCGAAGAAATCTGCTTTCCGACAAGCTCAAAGACTGGTTTTTGACAAGCGGCTGTAGTTTGAAGTGAGGTAGTGAAGCAAACAATCTCCTTTCCTGTTTAGCCGATTGAAAATAGATCAAGGTGAATATTCCAACGCAAAAAAATACCATTCCAAACAGAGTGAAGTTTTCCTATTCAAACGAAAAGTAATACTATTGAAAAATAGTCAATGAAATTGTTTCAACGTTGAATTGCAATACATCCAAAAGGATGTATTGGTGAAACAGGATGACCAATCCTTGTTATTATATTTGACTTCGGCACAGAAAAACAATATTCTTTTTTCGGTCCTCACCGCTTTGCTTGAAATATTTATTATATTTATTTTAACTTTTGTACCAGACACGAAGTCCATAGAGCACAAGCACACGCTGCCTGCACAACGCAAATTGGAAATGACAGACACAGAACGTTTTGTAACAGCGTTGGGGTTAGGATTACAGGATAACAGACACAATTGTTTGCTAACTCGTAACACATCCAGGGCCGGCCTTAAGGCGATGCAACCGATGCAGCTGCATTGGGCCCCGCGCCTCTGGTGGCCCCGCGCCATGGTGTTTGGTTGTGGTCTTCATTTTGGCCAGATACTCCTTGCGTTCGAGAATTGTAGAAAAAGCTTAAAAATCTCATTGTCAGCAAACCACTGACTCGTTTAAACGAACGATGAATTTCCTCTAAGTGCTCATTTTTCATGCTGAACTTTATATCTGCGCTCTACCATGTCCCACTCCTTGTAGATGGAAACTGGTTGTAGGATTAAGACTGCACTAAACCTATACAGCTATTGCAAGCAAGTTGTGTAGTGATTCAACTCTCAATAAGCAGGTTGAGACGAGTGTCTGTCGTATTAAATTTGATGGCAGTCCTGCTAACGTAACGTTTTTAGTTCTCGGAAAATCCTTTAAGTTTCGGAAAGCTTTTGCTTGGTTACGGTTACGGAACATCTGCATTTTGACAAAGGCTTGCAGTTTTGCTTCTTGGCAAATTTTAACAAAGATTACGTATCTTAATGTTTTGCCAAAATAAAATTATTTTTCCAACACTGAAACAAATGACAAAAGGTGAGAGTTTAAACCCATAGAAGTACAAAATTGCATGCAAACCAGCGCAAACGTTTGTGAAGTTTTCGCATTTAAATTTGCCTCCTTTCTTGTGGAGTTTGTTTTTTCGTTTAATTCATCATAAACCAAATAGTTGATCGTGCGCCGAGACCTGACTTATACGCGTCTGCACTTCTGAAAACCGAAAGCCGTAAAAGCAATCAGTTCATGTTAGCAGTCTTCTCCTAGCCAGTCGTTCTTCGAACGAAAGTTTCTTTCAACAAGAGTGAATTGTATAGTAAGTTCAATTAACTTGTCAGTTCGGTTTGATTGGCGTAACTTTCCACTTGCGCCCGCAGATTTTCTCAATCGCGGAGCCTCTTTAACAACTTTCGGCTTTATTACGAGCGGCAGCGGTACCCTGCTTGATGTCCACCACAGCAGCATGCTATTGGCCATAAACATGGACGTAGGTAGGGGGCACATGAGCTTTGCCCACCCCCCTCCAAATAACATGAGAAACTGTTGTGTTGTCATGTACAGGCCCGTAGTCACGGTGGCATTCGGGAGCAGTGATCCCCACGTTTTCTTGTGCCCAAATAAATTTGTTTTAAATACATTATAAAAACAAAAATTTTCCACCCCTGAAAATGTATTTTGCGCCCCAAATCTAAAAACGTGGCTACAGGCCTGATCATGTACATTGTACATACAGATAAACTCCAATAATTTTGCCGTCTTTTTCGATGTTCGTAAGCCTATACTTATTTTACTTTAAACAATTTCATCAAAAAGATCATAGCACGGTTGTCTGAGCCTGATGACGTCGTAACACCACTGCTCACAGGGGCCCCGCGCCTAGGTGTTGCATTGGGCCCCGAATTTCCTAGGGCCGGCCCTGAACACATCGTACAACACTACATTACGGACACTTTCTTAACACAGTTGTTCGCTAACTCGGAACACTTGTTACAACACTACATCCAGAGTAGGACACGCAGGGTTGTCCATGGGACATATTTATCTGTCCCATCCCATAGCAATTTATACCTGTCCCATCCCATGGGATTCCCATTACATTAAATATTAATATGAAATACAATTCAATTAAAATTATTAAATTTGTGAAAGTTTAGGTTGAGTATCCACTAAATAGGACTGCATGTACAAAGAGACATGCAAAACGACAAAATTTATTGACTTTAAAATTCAGAAGTATAGTCTAAGTATGAC